>Ga0065720_1020889_pt1 | contig 12330 bp, 8 predicted proteins | sample Thericmetagenome_FD_59107 | JGI IMG/M metagenome (GOLD analysis project Ga0065720, IMG submission 59107) | Thermophilic microbial communities from the Joint Bioenergy Institute, California, USA of rice/straw/compost enrichment - eDNA_2 v2... | ecosystem: Engineered > Solid waste > Grass >... | reverse complement strand
AGAAGAGAAAAAAAAAAAAAAAACAATTAGCCCTGGCTTTTTTGGCGTTTTTCATGCGCTGCTTGGTGCTGGCTGATGGAAGGCGCGATGATACCTACCGGTCGATAGTACAGTGGTCTGGTTTGGTTTGGCTTGGTTCAGAGGCAGCCTTCATGCGACAGCTTAGTCTGAGCAATTTTGTCCCACAGCCTCATTCCAGCTCCTCTCTGGGTCTATCCACGAGATCGATTCTCCCGTACTTACCTCAGCCCTATATCCCGAACACAGTTGCCCCTCTTGTATCACAATACTCTGAAGCCCTTTAATGTGTCCTAAATTCTGTCCTCCAGAATAAGTGGCATACTCCACCGCATCTGCCCACCTACACGAATGTCCATGACCCGGCCCGTTGCAGACTCGAGCTGCAATGCCATGCGTTGCACATCGCATTGTGTGGTCTGTCGGTTGCACCCGGCACGGCGTATACACAGATGAAGCAATCACCCGTGATCATAAAACGGGCAAGTATCGGGAATGCTGGGAAAGGTCGCGGGGGGGTAACCCGGGTTGCACGCTCCGTACTTTGTATGCCGATTGCCGTGGCCAACCGTCCAGTTGGGTGCAGAAGACGCTGTCCTAAGGTTTGGCTATGTTTAGATACGAGGCGGAAAGTGGGAAAAAGTTTCGGGCATGTGCTTTGTTCCTGTGGAGGTTGATATATTTGAAACTGCCTCTCCCGGAGGAAGAGTTAAACTCCTTGAAGATTTTTGGGACAGTGGGAGCAGAGATAACTTGTGTCACAATGGGGAATGAACTGCCACTGAGATGCCCTTAGTAATAGAATTCTTGATAGGTGTTCAAGTAGGTCGACATACGTGTCACTGGGTGTAATCGGAGCTCGCGTCAAAGTCATTAGATAGCAGGTTACAAGAGGTCGCCTTGGCTGAGGACTCATCACAATGGGTCTACACGCAACGGAGCACTGAAGCCTTCTTGGCCCATGAATTATGCTGAAGTGACAAGTTTAATCGTCACAGACAACTTAGCCACATATAACACACTTCAATATCACAGGCTTGGCTCGGCATGTGTGGTATGCTTCACATGTATATGCCATACCTAACCCGACTTGCTCACTTGGAAAAACCTCTTGAAAAGCGCCCTCTATCCGTTTGTTTTCCCTCCAAACCTATCTTCAATACTCTCCAAAATGTCACACAACCTCTACCTTGACATTCCTTTATCCCTAATCAGATAATCCCAGTACACAATATCACATAAACATCAAATCCAATCCTCACCCCTCACCCCCAACCCCTATCCCTGAACCCCTTCCAGGCGGTGGTCTCCCTCCTCTAACCACGTACCCATGCCCGCCAGCTTTCTTCCTTCTAACAGTGCCCCTACCCAACCCAGCTAACCCCGGCGGTACCAACCCCTCTGCAGTGAGATCCCCCACACCGACTCCGGTAGCTGCATCAAAATGCTCATTCCCCACACTCACAATCTTGATCACGTTCCCAAACCCAACCGCAACACTCACCCCGCTTAACCTTATGATTGGGCCAAGCTCAGATATCATTAACTGTTGGGTGAAAGAAGTTCGTCTTCTTGTTGAGAGAAGGGGTGAATGTTGTGGGGTATTGCCCGCTCGGGGTGTGGTATCAGAGTCTTCGTCTTCATCGGCGAGGTCGCGCGTTGTGAAATCGGGTTTTCCGTCGGGCCGGTTGAAGAGGTAGGTGTAAGCTTCCCAGTCTGAGCTGCTGGTATTTTTTGTATAAGGAGCGGGTTTAGGGAGGGCAAGACTGGTTATAGGAGCCCCTCCGGCACGCCGGCGCAAGGTTGAGAATGCACCTTGAGCGAAGGAGCTCGTTGTCGTCGTAGACGACGCAGACTGTAGTGTTGTGAGCGGTTTCGTCCTCCTCACACCAACGACTGCGCCATTAGGCATCAATTCCCAAACACCCGGATTCTCGATCCTCTTGACTATTTCCCTAGCCCTCGTCCAAGGGTGTCCGCGGCCCGCTTCAATTACAGGCGTAACCCCACCTTCTTCCATGCTTTCTTGCTCAGGCATATACACCTGAACAATTAGCTCCCCGCTACCAGCACTCACATAGCCCATCACCAACACAGGCTGACCATGGGAGCCAGCCCTTGCCGAAACAACAACGTGCTTGAGACTTCGGGGCTGCATAGTGCCGCCACGGGCGTAGAACGTATGTATGACGGTCGCGGAGTCCAAGTCGACAAGATCGACTGACTGTGCCCGGCCGATGAGGTACATGCCGAGGGTCGGGATAGGCAGGATGCAATGAATATCTGGAGTTCGGGGTTCAGGACGGCTTGTTATGGCGCCAGCAAGTTTGACCTCGGTGGAAAGCCAGTCAGGGCCGTGTTGGCGGACGAGATGGATGCAATTGCGGCGTGAGGCGGTCAGGATGGAGAGCGTTGGGGTATTAGGGAAGTAAGGGTTACCTGTGTTGTTAGCAATAATCTAGAGAGTGGAGAGGTAGAAGACTTACTCTTATCCACAAACGAAACAGCCCACATCAAAGGTGTTTTGCAAATCAAGAAGTCCCTCGTCTCATCTCTATCGAGCTGCATCTCCGCGGCTGTCCCATTCCGTCTAACAATCACCAAACATGGTGTCGTCTCCTGAGGTTTTGTCACGAAAAACACCGCCTGTGGTCGGTGCCCACTGCCTCCCAGGTTGATATCCCTCGCCCAGCACCACTGTTGCTGTTCTATGTCCCAGAGAAAGACCCGCTGCCATGATACAAATGCCAGATACTTCCCCCTATCGTCCACTGTAATGTTGGAAAGAGGAAACGGATTTTCTAGTGGGACTTCCGGGTCCGAAAGAACACGGGCCCTCGTACCAGACGGGAGATCCCACACCTGAATGAGGCGGTCGAGGCCGACGGAAACAAGCTGACCACCCGAAGAGGCCGTCAGCATGGCCACATCGAGTGTGTGACCGTTGTTGAGTGAACGAATCGACAGCACAGGCTCACTGCCTGTGTGTTCTGAATCGTCACTGTTTGCGGACCGGTCTTGAATGAGGTAATCTGTAAACCAGCGCAACGCGTACATGGTGATCAGGAGCCAAAGCAGAAAGCTAGATGCATGGTGGGTGAAGAAGTCGTAGAAGGCGGGTAAAAATCGTGCCTTCGTAGCGTCAGGGACGCGGCTGGCATTCTTGAGGACAAAGACGATGGGGTCATAGACACGCGCGACATAGCTGTATGCCCCGGGCTTGATGGCGTCGAGAATGTCACGAGCTGTTTCGTAGTCTTGCAGATAGATCCAGTCTGCTGGGTTCCTGGCTTGGTGAAGATCTGTCAACGACGATTGCTGAGAGCTGTCTTGGCGATCCCAGGGAAAGATATGATGGAGCCATTGGAAACGGCGAGCCGCGGTTCCATAGTGCGACTGTGCAATAAGGATGAAAATAACCATCACAACAGTGCTGACGATCCGTGTAGAGACAGGCGACTCTGCAATGCGTGTTGGCGAGATGTCCAGCCATGGCTGCTTATCCGCAGACTTCTTGCTGCGGCGTAGTGTTGCTTTCTCCAGCTCGAATAGCTCGCACTGTCGGAGATCCACACTAAGCACAGATAGTAAGAAGGTAGAGAGGTAAAAGGAGTCGAAAAGGGTGGCGATCGCAACGAATGTGCAGAAGGCGGAGACACCCGACGATGTGATGCGCGACGAAACGAGCAGGATGACACAGATCTGAACTCGGTTGACGATAGCCACATGAGCCGTAGCGCCGAACCCCTCACCGACACGATCGGTAATGCTAATGGCCGAGGAGGTCAGCGTGACAGAATTGATCAGCCGGAAAGAGTTCTCCATGCTGATGGCCAACACGACAAGAGGGTAAGCGTAGTACGGGATACGCGAGAGGTCCAGCTTGAAGATGCCGCAGACAGAGAAGCTAGAGACAATAGCTGCGATAATCTGTGTCAGAACAGTGACCGCCAGGCCGACCCGTGATTTGACAGCATTCAGCTTGGACATGCGGAGGGCAAGGTAAGAGAAAATCAGCACGTAAGCCAGGCTCAGGAGCAACCAGTCTGACCAGGACAGGGGCCTGAACTGGTACTCGTAAAGCCGGCTGCCGCTGGAATGGATGACTTTCCAATTTCCTTCCTGCTCTACCAACGTCTCGGCACCGGTTTTCCAGAGCTGGCCCACAACAGAGTCACGGCGATGGACAAGCGTGATGACTAGAGCGTCAGCAGCAACCAGACGGCCATTTTCCACGCGGGTGTCACTGAAAATAGTTGAGTGGCGCAGGGTTTTGGCCATAGCAACGGTAGAGTTTCGGCCATTGACAGTCGCGATGATATCGGCGTCCGAGGATATTTTGTCGGCAGAACCCCAGTAATTAAATGGCGAGTGAATGAACCAGGCATTGCTTGGCTGATCATTCACCTTGGCAAGGAGCTTCTCCTGCAGCTCGAAGGCAACCAATAGCACATCACGTTCAAGAGCCTTCATGTAGTCACCATGAACCCAGACCGGACGCATGATGATGTCGGGCTGGACAACAGCGCTGTCGCCCAATGGCTGAGTGTCCGTCCAGGCATGCCGGGGCAGGCGTGCTCGGCCGGGATTGAGGTTGGGATCAACGGTGTAGAGGAAGAGTGAAAGGTACAGAAAGAAGAAGATGACGGCGCCGCTTAAAGGCAAAATGGACTGCACATGGCCTGCAATCCATGTGGCATAGCGGGTGAAGGCTCTCCGCAGCGGATGAGATGGGGAGAGATATGGGGGCTCCGTGGTCCTGAGAAGATTAGTGATCTTGTGGAAAGAGGAAGAGGACGAAGACGTACCCTCGTAGGGGGTAAAGGAGGTACCACAGCATAGCAGTGGTTAGGTGGTGCAGTTGGGCTGGGCATATATATATATATATATATACGAGTAGGGGATGTAGGTGCTATATATATCCGCCAGCGTGGATGGATGATAACAACTATATTGGAATGGGCATCTTGTCGTTAAAGCTGGCCGACTAGGCTTGAATTGGAGTTGTTCGGTGGCTGAATTGAGACTCCGGCTTAATCAAAGGCAGCCTGCGAAATGAAAGCCTTTGATGAGGGTTGGGCGAGGAGATACCTTGTCGGTAGGCACCTTTGGTACTTGGATGATGCTCGCTCAAAGCCTTGACGGCACAGCGTCAGAGCTCGGGACCGGTCGCAGTCGTTGCCAAGAAAACGGAAAACAACTTCGCTGTATAGGAGAGCCGGTCGGCAATGGCCTAGGAGTCGGACTCGCAATTTCTGGGGTCACTGGACAGCGTTGGGATGACGAGCCAGCGCCCAGGATGGATGGTGTTCGTTGGAGGATGAAAGTGGTGGAGTGAGAAAAAGGAAGACGCGCAGCTATCAAGTCAGGGAGTTCAGTGTCTGCATGTTGACGCGCACTGTACCAGCGTGGACCCTCTTCAGTCGACGGGCTCCGCGCAGACCTATCTCGTTTTTTGGGGCGATTGAAAGCCCTAAAAGCCTCGAAGAAGTTATAGCGCTGTGTGTTTGGCTTAAGAGGGGGTTAGTCAGGACATGTGGGCATTTGATTGTCATGCCGATGCTACAAAGGCTAGGTGAGAGCACAGTAACAGTATTTTTGACACTGTGCAAGTATGGGGTGCGGGCTAAGGGAAGTGGACCCTGGCAGCTGAAGGATTGCGGCAGCTGAAGAGTTCGACGATCGCTTCCCTTCTTCCTGCACCATCAACGCAGGTTCAGACAGCCCCCCAGCTGGAATCGAGTCGAAAGACTCCTTCTTGCACACCTAGTTTTTGAACAAAGAGTTTTCCCCAAGGATTTTTATGTCAACCATGAGTTGTCCAGGAACATGTTGGACCGCCAAGCCAAGTTGGCTCAATTGCTCATGACACTAAAACCATTTTTGGATACCTCAAATCTCAGCCGCAATTGCGGCTCCAAAGGCAGATGCGAGATCAGATCTTGCACGTGGCGACCTTACCAAAGATGTTCAAACGCAGGGAATATGAAGCCTTATAGGATTGTACTCACTCATCTCATAATTGCCGTGTTTTAAAGTGTTTCTTTTGTCTAGAACATCAGTCATAAAGCTTGAAGATGAGCTTAAGTCTCAGTGCTGAGCGCTCGCAACGACATGTGGTCCGTGCACCACAGTGTGAGCCCCTCATCGGCTGCCCCTCACCAGTCACTATGATGAACTCATCATCGGTTGAGCCATTGAGCTGCCAAGTATGATCACCTCGCATTTATCTCAACGTTTCTCCAACACAATGAGCCTGAGCCACTAAAATTCTCATCATGGACTCCTCTCCCACACAAGACCCAATCGCTGAGCTCGTCACGAATTACCATGAACTCAACAGTTCAATAATCGAAGAACTACACGAAGAACCCAGCCCTCTCGAGTTCATGCGTTATGTGGCACGCAACACGCCCTTTGTTGTTCGAGGGGCCGCTAGGGATTGGCCTGCAATGCGGTTATGGACCCTTGATTTCCTGAAGAGTGTGATGGGGGATCAGGAGGTGAATGTTGCTGTTACGCCATATGGGTATGACATCTCACCCCTCATGGTGCCAGGGACCTCAGTCGTTACCCCCGACTCACGTCTAACTTTTACCAAATGATTCCAAAATACTAAATGTTTTCAAAAAAAAAAGCTGACCTTACGATCAACAATCTCTCAGCAATGCCGATGCCCCAACTCCCTACACACCCCCCAACTCCTCCTCTCCTCCAACTCTAGTTTTTGCCAAGCCGCATTACGAATTGCAACCCTTCACTCACTTCCTCTCCCGTGTAACAGCCCAAGAACTTGCCCCCTCCAAAGGCCAAGAAATTCTCTACTCGCAGACTCAAAACGACAATCTCCGCTCGGGCGAATTCGCACCTCTTTTCTCCCTCAACCACGTCCCGACTCAAATCCCCTGGGCCCGAATCGCATTGTGCCCAAAACCAGCCCGAGATCTCAGCTCCAGCTGGGGTAGTGACTATGAGGATGAACCCAAACTGGGACCGGATGCAGTGAACCTCTGGATCGGAACCTCTAAATCCGTGACGGCCCTGCACCGCGACAACTACGAGAACGTATACGTCCAGGTGGCAGGGGAAAAACATTTTGTGCTGCTCCCGCCGTGGGATGCAGCATGCGTGAATGAGCAGCCACTTCGACCAGCTCGCTATCGGAGGAGGGAAAATGATGGGAAGTTGGAGCTGGTGCTGGATAAGGATATTGGTGAGGGGGATGAACCCGTGCCGTTTGCAACATGGGATCCGGATAAACCAGAGGTAAATGCGACGAAGTATTCGGGGTTGGCAAGGCCAATGAGAGTTACGCTGAATAAAGGAGACATGCTTTATTTGCCCGCGATGTGGTAAGTCTATTTCTTGTCCTGGGTATGGTCGTGAGAGGGATGCTGATGGGGGTAGGTATCATAAGGTCTCGCAGAGTGCTGGGCCTGAAGGCGTGTGTATTGCCGTCAACTATTGGTAAGACCCGTTAAAGGCTGCCGCGAGAAAGTTGGCTAATAAAGCCAGGTACGACATGGACTTTACTGGGCCACTGTTCCCACTGGGCGCATTCGTCCGGTCCGTTTCATCTCAGAAATCATCATACACCACTGCATGAGACACCAAGGAACATGAGATACATATTGCCAAACAACCAAACCCATCTTCGGCAAACCTACACAGCTCATACTTACTAAATCTATTACCTCTTCTTCTTCGCCAATCTCTTCAGCGCCCTCATCTCCTTCTTCATCCTACCATCAACCATCTTATACCTGCCCTTAACACCCTTCGGCCTGCCCTTGATACCTCTATTCGCGCCCGTCGCCTTAACAACCTTAACCTGCGGCCTGCGCTTCTTGCGCGCGGCAGCAGACAACATCTTGGCGATGGTTGTCGCCTTCTCCTTCTCCGACATGCCCTCCTCGTCCACCAATAGATCCGCCTTCTTCTTGAGCTTCTCCAGCTTCTTCGCCTGCCTGAGCTTGCGGCGAGCACGCGCTTCCGCAACTTTCTTGATAGGCCGAGCGTTGAGCGCCCGGAGCTTCTCCTTGATGGCTTGCGCCGCTTCCTTGGTAATTGGCTTGATTGGCTTGTCGTGCTTGGCCTCGTCCTCCAAGAACCAGTCGGGAAGGCCCTCTTTCTGCTTGAAGGCGTATTTGTTGTAGCCTTCGTCAATCAGGTCGGCCTTTGTCTTTTCGCCTGTTGCAAGCTGATGCGCCAGGGTCATAGCTTCGGCGGTAATGATATCAATATCTGAGGTCTTGTTAGCTTAGTTCCTTTGCTCTCAGAAGTGGCAATACTTACTAGGCCTGCCGTCCTTGCTCTTCTTCTCCTTCTCCTCCCAGTCGTCGTCGGAGTCGTGCTCCTTGACGACCTCAAAGTCGTCATCATCCTGCTTTTTCGCCTCCTTCTCTTTCTTCTCCTTCTGCATACGCTTCTGCTCCTGGATGCTGGGTATCCCGTCGTTGTCATCTGAATCCTGCTCCTCCTCACTCTCAGATACAGTATCCAATAACCCGGGGATCTTCTGGAAGACATCCTGGCTAAAGAAGCCGCGGGCCCGCTTCGACAAGCCACTTCCATCTTGAGGTGCACCGGAGAGATCTTTGATCAGCGGTTTGCTGGTGTCAAGCTCCTCGTCGTCTGACCAGGCCTCCTCGTCACTGCTGTCCTCCTCCAGCCTCTCTGAGTCATCGTCGTCCATATCAACATCACTGCCCTTCTCGTCTGCCGATAAACCCTCCCATTCCTCATCATCGACCTCCTGCCGGGCCCGCTTAGCGCGGTACTTGGCATCCTGCGAGGCCTTACGCTCCTTGTACTGCTCGTACATCGCGTCAAGCTCCCGTTCGAGCTGGTCACCATCCTCATCGCTATCATCATCCGTATCGGGAGACAACCCAATACCAGAGTCACGATCCGCCTGCTCGGCCTCTGTGAGCATAGCCATCTTGCCCTTGGCGATCCTGCGCAGGGCATCGGTCTGGTCGATCTCCTTCAGTCGGAAGAAAGCACCGTCACCCCGTGGCCCTTCCTGCTCCATACCGATATCCATGGGCGTCGTCATGTGCATCTGCATGCGGACGATTTCCTTGTGCTTGCGCTCGTTTTCCTTACGGCGTTCGCGCTTTTTCTTGGCCCGCTCCTTCTCTTTAATGCGCTCCAGTTCCTCCTGGATCTTGAGCTCCTCGTCCATCGGCTCGACTTTGGCTTCCTCTTCGACCAGCGGCTGCTGCTTGGCAGTCTTTTTGCTGGGCAGGCCAAAGATTTCACGGACCCGGAGACGCCATTTTAGCAGCAGACGGAAGTCCTTCTTGCCAAGCACCTTGAGGTCGTCGCAGCAGGCACGGATTTCCTTAGTTGTCTCTGGAAGCTTTTCGAGCGCGGCAAGGGCAACGTCGCCGTTCGGAGGCTGCTCAAAGCTGAGCTTGTTGTAATTGGCGAGAATCGCAATCGGGTCCGTGGTGTTAATGAACTCAATCGCAGAAGTCTCCTTGTACTGGGTGTAGTCGCCCTCCTCGTAACCTTCACGCTTGCGCTTCTTCTGCTCTGGATTGTACACTCTGGCCTCGTTGTTCGGGGCGGGGTCGGCCAGATCCTCGAAGACGGAGCGGGGATCGAGCAGGCGAGGATCGATGCGCTTCGGCGCCTTGAAACCGCGACATACGACGAAGATTTCGGCGGAGACGTTACGCGACGATGGCGGCTTCGTAGCCTCGACCTTCGTAAAGAGCTGGTTGCAAACCCACAGGAGCTTGTTGTAATCCTTGGAGCGGAACACCTTGGTTACGAAGGTACCTCCTTCGATCAGGAACTCAGTAGCCAGCTTGAGCGAGTGCAGGGCCAGCTCGGCCTGGTTGTACGAATCCTGCACCCATGCGGTACCGACGTTGGGGGCACCGTCGTGCAAGACGACGTCGGCCTTCCAGGTCTTAAGGTGCGAGCGGATGGTGGCACGGCACTTCTCGGTGGTGATGTCGCTCTGGAAGGTGATGACCTTGGGGATGGGCTTAATCGGGGCAAGATCGACACCAATGATTAAGCTGTCCTTAGGCATCGTCTCTGCGCAAACCTGGCACCACGAGCCAGGCGCAGCGCAGAGATCGAGCACGACCTTGGCCTTCTCGAGGAATCCATACTTCTTGTTGAGCTGGATGAGCTTGAAGGCGGCACGCGCGCGGTAACCCTTTTCCTTGGCGAGTTTGTACCACTTATCAAGACGGCCCTTGCCGTGCTTCTTCTGCGTCTTCGCCATGGTTCGTGGGGTCTGGCGACGTTGACGATGGGGCGAGGGTTATCGACGACGTCGCTTGTGGCTTGTTTCCTGTGTCGTCGACTCTGATTTTTTCGAATGCCACCCGATAAGATAAGAAATGAGGCAGTCTTGGCAGCCGTGGGGTTCAGCGGAGCCGGACTGCTGGTGGACCCACTCGTTCCCGGCCAGCCTCCTCAGCTGCAGGCACTTTGGCGCGATTGGCGCTCTTGATTGGCCTGACGCGGCTGGCGCTCGACTTCGATCCTGGACATGCTCCGGTGTACCGCGTCCTCAGCGTGAAGCGCGTCGTGACCAACCACTCAACGTTTAGGACCGACACAAGCCTCTTAATCAACTTACATCCACTTCCCCACGCCATCTTCACCTCAGAGCCATGATGCTCGGCTTCTGATTCCACAGTATCGCACTTTGTGTTGTGGGTTCTCCGTCATTGGCCGCCGATTCATAGAGAGTTCTAGCATCTGTTCTAAGCTTTTTGTCTTTTTTTTCCCCTTTCTTTTCCTTCCAGAACGCGTGCCGACAACATGAACGATACCCAACCCCAATTGATATCATCCCAACCCGAAATCGTGATTGAGGACACCTCGACAAGCCAGACAGAGAATCTTACCCCAAACAACTCTGCGAATACCGCCGCCAGCACCATCCCATCGTCACCGCCTAGGCCTCGCAAGGAACGCCGCAACCCATCCATCACACCCCGAAAGTTCCAGCGCTTCTTCACTCCCCGTTCTCGTATCCCCGCAAAACCCAGTGCCGCCCGCAAGGCCCTCTGCGACCTCACAGCCCCTGCCCTCAACCGCTGCCAGACCCCGTCGAGCCCCCTGAAGCCTGTTTCAGAGGATCAAAACTCACCGCAACTCCCCGAGGATTCCCACAATGTTGACGGTGACCACCGTGGAAAGCGCCGCAAGATTCATCACACCCCAGACAAGGAGTCGAGCCTCCTACCCTCTCCTCTGAACTCGTCGCCCCTACTGCCGACTCCGGAGCTGAAGGAAGGTCCGAGCAGCCCTCTCCGCTCGTTACGTGCTCGCCGGGGTGTGGAAGATGAGGCTGAGAGTGATAGGTCGGATTCGGAGAATGAAGACGAGGAGGATGTCTTGGTCAGGCGGCCCACTCCCCTTTATCGGCGTGGTATGGCAGGACAGTTGGTGCAGCGCATGATGGGAGCCATGCGGTTTGCTGGCGAGCGGCCATTGCAGTGTCCTGTTATTGGTAAGGTTGAGTTATTTTGCCTATTCTTTTATCGTGCTAACCCAACAGACTGGCGCATGGAAACGGCGGACTGGTATAGCAAACCTGAAGACACCCACTTCTCCTCGAGCCATGAAGGCGCTCCTCGTGCCATTCCTTTTTGCACGACCGGCTGCAACAGTAAGTCAGCTCGCTGATAAACCTCACAAACTCCCGGCTAACTCGGTCCAGAAAACAGTCTGGTGGCCGTCGGTGATGAGGAAGGCTACGTCCGCTTTCTGGACTCAGATGGCGAGTTCTCCCAGATCTTCCTATCTTTCCAAGCCCATGGGAACGCCATCATTGATATGGCCTTCTCTGAAGACGATTACCTGCTAGCCACGGCATCAGGCGACCAGACTGGTCGTGTGATCGATGTTATGGCCCAGAAGCCCATTTCAGTTTTAAGTCACCACACTGCTTCCCTCAAACAAATTCGTTTCCAGCCCGGTCGCGGCGCTAGTTGCGTGCTGGCCACGTCCGGCCGCGACGGCAGCATCCAAATCTGGGATCTACGTTGCCGCGGCGGACCCGTCCAGGACGTTACTATCGTTCCTGAGACAGGCCTCCATCACCGCTTGCCGAAACCTCCCAATCCAGGCTGCGTCGTCAACAGCATTGACCGTGCGCACGCAATTCCACCTCATTCTCGTAACTCCAAAGGCCAACAGCCCTCCAACTCAGGCGACGCTCCCCGCCTAGGCGAAGTCCTCAACCGCAACGGCGAAGTCTCAGTCACCGCTCTCCAATTCCTGCCCCCTGGCCAAGAACACCTCCTCCTCTCTGCCTGCGAAGCCGATGCGTCCATC
>Ga0065720_1020888_pt1 | contig 12330 bp, 16 predicted proteins | sample Thericmetagenome_FD_59107 | JGI IMG/M metagenome (GOLD analysis project Ga0065720, IMG submission 59107) | Thermophilic microbial communities from the Joint Bioenergy Institute, California, USA of rice/straw/compost enrichment - eDNA_2 v2... | ecosystem: Engineered > Solid waste > Grass >... | reverse complement strand
TTCTTCCTTGTAGGCTTCTCAATATTACAATCATCCTTCAAAAAATTTTCGCACCTGACTGCAAGATTAAAGAGTAATATAATACCATTAATTTGTTTCTTAAAATCCTTATAAAATTTACATTAAATCTTCTCCTAACATATTTCTTCCTTTTATGATCTATGTTCCTCAAAATTTCTGCATATATCTTAATTTACTTTCAATACTTGATTTTCAAACAGCAGACAGCAATACTTGTTTTTGTCCATCTCCGATAACGGGATTGTTAATTCTTTGAGTTTCTCGTCATATATGCGATCTGAGAGATATTTTCTTGTAGAAAACTGTGTTTTGCCTATCTTTTGGCTAATATACCATGAAGCAAGAGAAATAGGAAATTTGTATTGTCTCCATCCTAACTGTCTAATCACCTTGACTGTATTTTTTGAAAAAGGAATCATTTCAGAGATTAAGACTTTATTTAATTTAGCCCTTAGCAGAAATATACTTTAATGCTTGATTTCAGGATTTAAGCTTAGTGTGAACGTTTCTGGAGTGTCGCTCCTCAAATGTTCATAGTTTAACACCTATTATGAGATAACGCCATTTCAGAAAAATATTCTTTTTCATAAAGAAACCAAGAAAAAGAAATAAGAGAACGATCAAAATGCTAGTTAGGAGTAAATAAATGTAAAAAAATGAATCAAAAGATGGGGAAAAAACTCTGTTCATTATTGAAGTAGAGTATGCCAGGCTCTTTGAAATATTTTAGTATCTATCCTTGATTTTGTTCGTTTATTTGTTTGTGAATTGCATACACGATCAAATTATACTTATCTATTGATATGTGGGTAGAAATTTTGTATTCAGTGAGCTTTTGAAAGATATCTTTGTTTCTATAAATTTATTTTAACAAATTTCTCAAACTGTAAGAAGTATCAAAAATGTCTAGCTTTATTTTAAATGATAGATTTTCGCCATTTTGCCCTAATGAAACTAATCTAATAAGTTAGCAATACCTCGGAATGCTGTTATTCTGCATTTGTTTGCAATTTATCATTTTAAAATCATCCTATTTTTAATGTAAATTTAGGAATTTCATGATATTTAAGTATAACGCATTTTATAATTAAAATACAAAAGAAAGCAAGAATGAGGATGATAGATCTTGGAAAGTTTGATCTATTTAGTATGATGCCCTCAATAAATATAAGAGGGAAAAAGAAAGTTCATTCGTCATTGGGCTTATCTCTTACTGCTTTGCTTGTGGGAGTTGTAATAGTATTGTTCATCTTCTTTGGGAAAGAACTTGTCACTCGTAGAAACCCCTATCTTGCAAAGTCTGATTTGCCAGCTGGAGCAGATGGTGAATACTTCTCGCTATCAAAAGGTGAGATTGAACTAGCAATAGGCTTTTCAGATGAGTATAATTACCCTGTTAAGTTCTGGTATGATACCAGCGTCGTGGAGCTACAATTCTATCTCTGGCAGAACCCTCCATTTGTTCAGGAAGAACAAAGTGTTCTCTTAGAGATGGAATTGTGTAGGCCCGATTTCACAAAAGCAATTCCTTATCAAGGGAATATGTTTTGTGTAAAAAAGAATCAGAAGATTGTTAAAGAAGTACTCATTGGAATGGACGGAAAATCTGTTCTTGTGGTTTCATTACTTTTGTGTGGTTCATCCTGGGGCACTCCAACTACATGTGCTTCTGATGAGATTATGAGGCATATAATTGAATATAGTGGAGTAATAGTGGCATATCGGGAGGCTTCAGTTGATCCATTTAATTATAAAGAACCTGTTTTATTATATTCAAAATGGAATTATAATGATTTGGGGATGACCATAGGCAAATTAGCCACTGTCAAATTTATGACACAAGAGTTTGTCACTGATCATGGATGGCTCTTTGAAGATCGTCACAAACAAACTAACGCAGCTCTTGATATCTATGAAAATGATGTATATACTGTAAATGAAGATCTAATGATCTACCATATGGTTATTTCTCATTCTGGAAGAAAAGTGATTTATGACAGAAAGTATTCTAAACTACAAGATGTCATTGCTCAAGTCACGGGTATTTTGACAGTCTTGGTCTATATCTTTAGGATTTTAACCGACTCCTATCTCAAGCTCAAAGTATACGAACCCATTGTTAATAAGCTATTTATTTTTCGAGAATCATCCCAGAGTAATGTCAACAAAGAGATAATAAATCATGAGAATGCAGAAAATCAAAAAGGTCAATACAACACTGAGAGCCCTGATCTTCAAAATAAAAAGGTAATGCTTGAAATCGTTAAAGAAAAGAAAGATAACCAAGCAAAATCAAAAAATAAAGTTCTCCCTAATCCCCATTCCCTTCCAAAGAACTTACATATGGAATTTATGTCTTTTATGTCTTCTGGAACAGACAATGAAAATCTGGTACAATGCGATCAAACAGTGACAAATTCACCAGATAAAAAATATGATCAAGATGTAAAAAAACGAGCTGAAATTGGGCTGGACCTACAACAAATTAATTTAAATGAAGAACCAGAAAGATACGAACTATCTCTTCCAGAAATAGAAAATCAGCAGAAATCCCAAATTATTAGCTTAGATGACTTAATTGAGGATGATAATGTAGTTGTTACTGATTATGATAAAAATACACCTTGTAATAAAAATGAAGAGGATTCGCTTCGCATAAATATTGATAATCACTCACAAGGTAGATCTCCTGAACTCATTGATCTCACTGTTCGCAAGTATCTTCTTTCATTTTTAAGCCCTTCTAATGAGGTTTTATTACTAAAAGAAGGTATTAAGAAAGTAGAGCAAAATCTGGATATTTATCAGATTGTGCAAAAGCTCAGGGAACTTGAATGTCTAAAGCAAGTCCTGCTCGATGAGAATCAAAGGATCATATTTAATAACTTAAAATTGGGTGGGCTATCAACAAGTAACAAAAGTAAAAAGAGACTGTCACCATTTTCAGAACCATTCCAAGATGATAAGGAAAAATTGAAAGACTCTCTTAAAACTCTTAAGAACAAAGAGAATTTAACTGAGACTGATAGACGTCTCTTAAATCTATTCGAGCATAAATGATGTATTGTTGAAACTCTAGGAAGTTTTGGCTGTTTACATCAAACAAACTTCCCTATTGATGATTAATATAATCATTACTATTATATATTTTGCATGTTTATCATTATGGCTTAATAAAAACTGAAATGCAATAGTTTTTTTAATTCTCTTCTCTCCAAGTTTCAAATATAAGTTTAGAGTAATCTGAAACTGTTTTTTCATTAGTCCAAACATGTGTGCTATTTTTCTCAGGAATATGTTTCTCTATTATATGCTTAATATTTTCCTTCAAATTCTTTCCACCAAAATGAATTATTATAAATTCATCTTTTCCCCCTGAAAAATTTGAGTAAATTTGAAGCCATACTTTACACTTTATCTTGGCTGAACTGCTTAAACGATTCCATGTCTCTTGATCGTTTGCAAATAGGCTTTCTATTTGATCCTTTGTAAATGCACCTGCTCTGTTTCTTATGAACAAAATATCTTTCTAGACTGTTATTTCGAGAAATTCTAGGCTACTAAATGATGGTGGACATCTGGAATCATCTGCTCAGCTGCATTCTCCAACCCTGGCATTATAAATAGGATTGCTTCCTATGTATATTATAGGCATATTTTCAAACCCTACTTCTTCATAAAGACGAGGTCTCAACCCTTGAGTTATAGGAACCAGAATATCAACTTGATCTTCAGTCATTTCATCTGAGAATTCCCCGCCTGAAAGACTGCTGATTTTCGGTATCAAATCATAGGGACCTATTTCCTCACTAAGATATGAATAATTAGGAGTGGCCTTTTTTGTATAGTCATATATTTCAGACCACCTGTTGTTCCAAACATTTAGGCCAGCAGTTTTGAATTGCTCTAAGATTCATAAAACTCCTTCCAACTTGAATATACCTTGAAGACCGAAATAGCCAAACTTGAAACACCCAAATTTAATTTTTGAAGACGCTTCAATAATAGGCTAGTTTAATTATTGTAGTTCAAAATTTGATACTGGAGTCTGTGAGAAGATGAGAATATCAAGGTTGGAACAATCTCTCATTCTACCCTTTAAAAGTTTGAATCCAAAATTACCTCATTTGCTGGCATGCTAATACCAGTTGACTGTCTTTTGTTGTTCTAATGAATACACTAGATTCGCAAGGACCGATAAAAAATTTGCAATTTTTGCAGTCATCGATCGTTACTGCTGCACTCCTATCACATAGATAAATTGTGCAACTCTACAGATTAGTGTACAAATGTTGACTTTTACCTCACAATTATCTATAACAAATTGTTCTCCATTAATCGAGCTATCAAATTAATGCTTATTTAGCGATTCTATACCCTGGTGCTTTTATTATGACTTCTCCAACTCTATTCTTTACAACATAGTCCTCTGGATTTAATTCTTTCTTTCTTTTATCCCAACTTTTCTCGGTCGTTGTTGGCTTTATAGGGACTGAGTTTTCCTTGATAGTTTAGGATGATGCATTTGAAGGATAAACTTTTTTTGATTCTTGTTGTTTCTGACTTGAATTCTTGCTTTCAAAGCAGTTTCCCATTACAATAAATTTAAATTGAAATATATCTTAGATCTACATAAGTATTTGAGCAATTAGAGCCAGATGAGGGTAGCTCTTGTAATAACATTTCTTGCGTCAGCATTATGTTCAATTGGGTATCATCAGGAGTTCTCTTTTGATATTGATTCAGGCCAAACTATTTGTTTTCGGGATGATATTGCAAAAGAAACATTATTTTCTCTCATTGTAAATCCCTCTGATATTACATTTAGTGGGTTATCTGTGGAACTGATAGGACCTAACGAAAAAGTGATAAAAAAGGAACAAGGAAAAGCTCCATTGAAGGTGATGCACTCAACTCAAATATCTGGCTTTTATCATTTTTGTATAAGAAACGAGAATATAGAGTCAACGAAAGTTCACTTTCACCTTTTGCAAGATGCTGGCATGGCTTATATGGAGGCAATACTAAAATCCTCAGAAATGCCATTATATGCAGAAATTTTAAGTCTAGGCATGAAAGCTGATCACATTAAGAAACTTTCAGAATTGCTAACCAACCTTGAGGATCAAAATTTTTTGAAAAAAGATGCAGCTTTTGACCTGCTACCTGTTCTCACCATTACAATGGTCCTAATAATTATGACATTAACTTTCATTCAAGTCAAATATCTTCAAAAATTTTTTATGGAGAAGAAGTTCATATAAATATTTATTTCACCTTAAGTCAAGCGATTTATGTATTGATTACTAGTGTCAAATACCCATCACCTGTATTTAATAATTACAGAGTAGTTTTCCAGGAAATAGAGAACACTGTTATAAAATTATTAAAGTGCAAAATTCAATACAACCAAAATAAAAATATGTACGGATACGGAAATTACATCACCAGTAAATCGTCCCAAGAAGATTTGAAAGGTTTTTTAAAAGTATGCATTTCATCACTCTATCAATATTTTACAGTTTATGGACATTAGTCCTGAGGTTCTTGAAGCTCAAAAAAAGAATCTTCCTGTTGTGGCACTTGAATCCACGATTATTTGCTACAGTAAACTTCGTACTTCATCAATAAGATGCACCAATTAGGTATGGGCTACCCTCAAAATAAGGAAACAGCTATAGCGGTTGAAACAATTGTTAGAAAGCAAGGAGCCATCCCTGCAACAATTGCTATTCTTGATGGAAGAATTAAAATTGGTAATTTTATTAGAAAGATCAAAATATCGAAGGACTTAATGATCAAGAATTAGAAAAGCTTGCACTTCTAGGAAACAAAGTTAAAAAATGCTCTAGAAGGTTTTGTGAGTTGTTTTTCTTCTAATTTTTCAGAGATTTGGCATATTTCTTAATGAAGAAAGCAAATGGAAGTACAACAAGCGCTGCAACAATGTTATTTCATTATTCAACTTGTTCTTACAAGTAGGCTTTTAGCTCATTTGGCAGGAATTAAAGTTTTGATTACAGGCGGTATAGGAGGTGTACATCGAGGTGCTGCTTTTATATTAAAAAGTAAATGAATAGGAGCTGAAGAGACCTTCGATATATCCGCTGATTTAGCTGAGTTAAGTATTACTCCTGTTGCAGTCGTTAGTGCAGGTTGCAAAGCAATTTTGGATGTACCTAAAACTCTTGAACTTCTAGAAACACTTGGTGTTCCTGTAGTGGGATATAAGACAGAGAAATTTCCCGAATTCTTCTTTTCTGAAGGTTCTTGCAAAGTGCCTGCTACTCTCGGTAATTTCTTTATACTTTCTTTTACATGTATCAGAGTCTGAAAAAGAATGTGCAGAGCTGATTAAAATGACTTTCTATGACTTGAAATTAAAAACTGGCATCCTTTTTGCAAACCCAATTCCAAAAGAAGAGGAAGCTGACCCTAAAATGGTGAGAAGTTGCATAGAGAAGGCACTAGAAGAAGCGAAGTAAACTATTTTTTATTCAAGCCCCTTATATCACAGGTCGATGAACATAACTGGACAAGAATTAACACCTTTCCTTCTTAAGAGGGTTAATGAACTGAGTGAAGGTGACTCCTCCAAATCAAGTAATTGCTAATAACTGATTATGATAGTAATAGATATTGCACTAATAAAAAATAACGCAGCTTTGGGAGCAAAGATTGCAGTTGAGCTCTATAGAATTTTAGTTTCTTCACAGCCCTATCCATCACAAAATTATACCTCTGATCCATGGTAACTTGATGTTTTAAGTACAAATGTATCGTACTCTAATACCTGTTAATTATTTGAAAACTAATATATTTTATTTCTGTAATTTGAGCATGAAACCTGCAAACGAAAAATCTAAAAAAGGAATTAGATCCAAAAAATCCTTTGCCAGAATATGCTGTTTTAGATTAAAAAATTCTTGGAGTATTACAAGACAGTTCACATCATCAATTTATATCTTAAATCTCTTCTTTATTTTCTTCATTGCAGCTGTCGTCATCGTAATCCCAGAAAAAATTTTTGTTTAATTGTTAGATCAATCAGATTGGTTCAAGATATTTAGTTTTCTTGTTTACCAGTCAAAAAATTCAACAAGAAGATTTACAAATTTTGAATGATTTTTCTCTGTAGAAAATATTGTTATTCTCTTAACTTTATAGTGAAGCTGCTTCAGCATTGTCTAGCAAACTCTCCTATTTCTATTCAATTGTTTACATGTTTGGGAAACTAATACAAGGAATGACTTTAGATGACCAGGAATTATTTCGATTTGATGAATATCCACTACTTCAGCCAGACATGGATTCTCCTGATTTTGAAACATTGTATAATTGGACATACACTAAGGCGCCGCTAGGAGATGCAAACTTTCAATTAGAAATATTAAATAAAATGAGGGCCTTGAATTACTTTGCACAACCCCTACTTCAATCATTTGAGTCCATTCCTATTTCTTCTCTATATGCAACATTTATGAAAAGTGGGACAACTCCTCATCTAACTCTAGGCTATCCTAATAGTAAGTTCTTTGATTTCAGCTGATAATTTATAGCCTCAGTATTTTCTACCCCTGATGACTTTGGTAAATTTCACCAAATCATTCAAATTTACCTTTAGGGAAAAACTGGTATATGTCAGCAATCTCATCGCTAACATCTTATGGCCTGTCTTATAGACTTGATAATGATACCGCATTTTTACAACTTTCAATGAGAGTTGAGGGAAAGTCAGGATCTCCAATATGTGTAGTTTGCTTAGAAATAAATTTGACAGATATAAGAACTAAGCTGCTAGATATGGTAACAAATAAGAAATCATACTAACCTTTTTAGATATTTAATAATAGTCATCAAAAATACTCGTTGCTGATTGTTAATGATAATGGAGACATCTTATCTTCACCTACAAATAGATCCATTCCATACAATTCTGAAACTCTCTACAATATTACCTCTCCTATGATAGGCTTGTCATTAAGTGATTGGGATGAGGTAAAAAATCTTGCTGAATTAGAAGATGGGGGAACCTATAGTTTTCGAAATAGTTCGCAACCTCCAGATAGTTCCCAAGATCCCACCATTCATTTGGCGGTTAGAAAGTTGACTTTGCGAAGTAATGTAAGTCTCTTTTAGCTCCACTTACATTAGGATACCATTTATTTGATAACTCTTTACCCATCTCAAATTTCAACGCAGTCAATTTCTGTGATGGAAGAAGATATGTGGTCTAAAGCAATCGATAATATCACCATTGTCAGTATTGGGTTGTTTCTCCTTTTCATTCTTGTCTTAATTTCTTCATTACAAAAAGCGAACAGTTATCTCACTCCTTTGGTGGTCATTTCAGAATATTCAAAAAAGAAAGCTGACCAAACAGCCAATCCAAATGAATCAAATAAAGAGATAGAACCTATTAAGCTAATTGATGTAAAAAATTTCAAATTTAATCTTAATTTGTACAAAGGGGCAAGATCAAGTTGGTGAACTTGTTACACAATTCAAAAAGCTAATTCGGGGACTATCCGCTCTAAAAAGAGAAACTGAGGAAACAACTACTAAAGTTGAAGAAGAAACTTTTGAGTATCCCAAAAATTATCTTAAGGGAAAATTTTTACCTTGGAGAAATTCCTTACAAGAGCTTGGACCGATAGAAAATATAACTTCTACTGATCAGAAGGAGGAGAAGAAATCTCAAGGACTAGGAATGAAGTTCAATCTTTTAGGAAATAAAAAGAAATAATCTAGTGAACTAGTTCGGCTGTATTATATACAATGAATAAACGCTGAAAAGTCCAAAGAATCACTTTGTTGAATAATGTATTTAATTTGAGTGACTCTAGAATGCTTTCTGTATTTTAACTGTTCTATCCTTCCATCGATCTAAAAATAGATTTTCAAACTATCGACTTTATTAAACAAGAAATTACAAGTAAATTGCTAAAATTGATGTGAGAAGTACTTCAAAATGGGCTTATTTGAGAGAATAATAATATATGCTTTTAAGCTTTATAATTATGTACAATCCTCTGTTTAGAATCAAAAACTAATAGTTCCTCGAGTCGATGTAATTATCGAATTTAATTTCATGTCGGTCTTCATAAGCTAGTACAGTCTAACCAACCCTATTTGTTGGGATTATAGATACTGATATACTTCAGGTAGTAAAACTGCTCAATCTTCAATTTAATAATGTATTTGAATTAATTATTATTACGAGTTCATCACAAATGAACGGCTACAAGGAGCCTAACCAAGAAGGACAAACAATCCAAGAGATCAAAACTTATAAAAATGGCCATGTCTCTTGTCCACTTCAACTTTCATCAGAGCTTGAAACCTCTGATTTGACTACGGGAATGTCAAAAAAGGGAAATGCTTCATCCCTATCAGAAGAATCTAATCTATTAACTACTAAGGAGATTGAAAAGCTTGAAACCTGGAAAGCCCACTCCAAATTTGGTGATTTTGTTGAAGGAACCTATATATTGCCATGTAAAACCTTTTTAGATGAGCCAAAATGGCAAAAGCATCTATCTCCTCTCGAAACTTTTAGACTAGAAGACCTTGTGAAGTATCTTCACACAAAAGGACTTAAGCTTTCTTATATAATTGATCTCAACAGATCCTTTGACTATTATGATTTTCCAAAATTACAGAAAGATAATCCTTTGTTGAAAGATACTGTTCATAAAAAGTTCTGCTTAGAAAATGCCTCTATTCCAGAAGAAAAAGACATTAGCGAGATTCTTAATATCTTCTAAGTAACGAGAGTAATTTTTTTATTCCGAGGATCCTCCTCTAACAAAATTATTGTTAGTCATTATTATAAAACAGCCTCTTATTATGACCAAGTACCTTATGGGATATACTAAAACAAGCTCATGAAAATAGAGAAGTTGTAGCAATTCATTGTTTCCATGGTGTGAATAGAACTGGATTTATCGTATGTGACTTCATTTGCCGACATCTAGGGATTGACGGAGCAAGTGCTGTATCAAGATTTGAGAAAGCAAGACAGTCTATTATTGAACATAAGAACCTAGTAGAGAACCTAAAGACCAGATGGCCTGTAGCTAAGAATTAACTAGGTGTTGTCAAAATCCAAGCAATAGTTTCTCTTCCAGCAACTATTGATTGTTTATCATCAACTTTCCTGTATTCCTGATTGCATATCTTGATTTTAAATAGCCTCCTTGCTTTCTCATGAAGTTAACTTTAGCCACTCTGAGAATCTTTGAGGATTTTTTTAAAAATTGTATTAATCTATGATTAGTTACAGACCAATACTTTTCAAGTTGAATATAAATATGGGAAATGAGAAGTATTACATGTATTTTCTCGATTCAAGTAGATTTAAATAGAACAAAATAAAATAGAATCCGAAAATATTTTCACCTAGTCAATTCATCTGAGATGGGTAAGCGAAAGGACAAGAAAAGCATCAAGAAAAAAAGTAAAAAGCATGAAGATTATGCTCCTCCCAAAGGCAAAGGTAAAAGAGGAAAAGGAAAAACCAAGACCTCTAAGAACTGGGACAAATACTTTAATGAATTCCAAGAAAAACTAAAAGCTAAGGGGATATACATGAGAGATGTTGATGGAGATGGAAACTGCTTATTTAGATCAATCGCTGATCAATTGGAGGGGGACGAAGAAAATCATGCCAAATATCGAGAGATGGCCGTTGAGTATATAAAGAAGAACAAAGAGCATTTCGCTCCGTTCATTTCAGAGGATGAAGATATTGAAAAGTATATCCAAGACATGTCCGAAGATGGAACATGGGGTGGACATTTTGAACTCGTTGCTCTTAGTGCAGTACTCGGAGTTAAGTTTTGTCTTCATTTAAAAGATGAAGAACCTGTTATAGTTAAGTCACATGAACAAAAAAAATTCTCGAAAATTGTTCATTTAGCTTATCATATTGATGAGCATTATAGCAGTGTTAGAAAAATCGGAGATAATGACAAAGCTCCAGCAGAGGAAATTCCTTTGCAAGTTCTTGATAAAGTTGATAATGCTTCTGAAGACACTGAGAGTGATAGTGATAGTAATGATGAAGATAGCACAGATAGTGACATGGAAGGGGTGACGAAAAATATGAACAGAATGTCTTTGAATGATTCTAAAAATAAAAGTAAAAAGAAACAAGATACTGATTCGGATGAAGAGGAAGAAAAATCTAATGCTAAAAATAAAAAGTTCAACAAGGGAAAGGATAAGCACAAAGAAAAAGCCGATAATAATAAAAAAACTGGCAAAGGGAAAAAAGGAAGAGTTTAAAATTTTCAAGTTATTTCCAACATATTAACTTGTATTATATTAAAATTCCATAAGATGTAACATAGAAGTGTCTGCTATTTCAATCTATTATACAAATATGACTGATAGATAATTGAAAGTATTAATTAATCTGTTTTGGTTTTTTGGGATTCTGTTAGCTTGCTTACTTTTTTGTTATAAGCTCTCCACAATGACCAAACACCCACACAGCATACAAGAATCGTAACAAATATTCCCCAGACCTTATAGAAATAACTCTTTCTTCTGCGATCAAAAAATTTGTCGACGTAAGTGATTGATGTTGAGAACTTGTGAAAAGTATTAATTAGAGCCTATTACATGATCATAATTTGACGGAGATATACTATTAACTCATTCCTCTTCAGAGTTATCTCTGTTGTTCCTTCTAACTTTTCAGAAAATAGAATTTTAAGTCCTGCAGCTAAAATATTAAGATCAGCTTGTCGATTGTTTACCTAAACCGTAAGTTTGCATCTTACTGTAAACCTTGCAGGTTTCACAACTGATGCAATCTAGGACTCTGGAAATATTATAAAAATACTGTATGAATTTGTCTCTAACTTCGGGCTAATTATGCTTACCTTTTTGATGTGATTTTCTTACCTTTGTGTATTCAGAGAAAAATTCGGATTCATCAAAAGGTTTGCTACATTCTTTCTGAGTTAGAGCCAACAATTGTTTAACCAAGGTTTTAGTTTTCAGATCAATATTTTCATTTCCTGTGTCATAATTATAGTTTTCAATCAGATCATGAGCTCTGTTGATTGCTCTCATTATGAAGGAATAAGCAAAGTAAAGATTTTTTATTCTATCCTCATAGTTTCCCACAGCTTCGAAGAAAAGATTCGTGTTTGGTTTCATTTTTTTCCCCTGAACGTAAAATTCACTAATTTGAGTTGTAATGCATGCATGGAGGCCACTTATTAGTTTAAAAAGCAATCTTTCCTCATTGCACATTTGGCTTAGAGGTCCTAATTAATCAGAAAGCTCCTTATATCC
>Ga0065720_1004738_pt1 | contig 12331 bp, 9 predicted proteins | sample Thericmetagenome_FD_59107 | JGI IMG/M metagenome (GOLD analysis project Ga0065720, IMG submission 59107) | Thermophilic microbial communities from the Joint Bioenergy Institute, California, USA of rice/straw/compost enrichment - eDNA_2 v2... | ecosystem: Engineered > Solid waste > Grass >... | reverse complement strand
GAGGAGGAGGAGGAGGAGGAGGAGGAGGAGGGGCAGACTCTTCTCCTCCTGGCTCCGGAGGTGGGGGAGAAGGTGATGGAGGGGGCCTTGCCAGGCCGGACATGGCCAACCGTCGACGGTATGCCTCCTCTCCAGTCTCGTCGTCGGGTATAGATGCTGACGGCTTCGGAGGTGACGGCGGAGGTGGCGCATACAGTGTTGGTGGCGGAGCAAACTGATCTGTTTAACGTTAGCAACCTCTCCCACTCCCGGAAACATACATCTCCACGTATACTTACTCCCCAATCCCACTCTTCCCCCCTCCCCTTCACTCTCACTCTCCTCTCTCCCCCTCCTATGAGCGTACAATACCTCCTTCCACTCCCTAACCTCCCTCACCCGTTCCTCACTCCTCAAATACTCCTCCACATTCGTCGGCCTGGCCGGGTCATACAACTCATCCCAATCTGTCTCCCTATATTCTTCTTCCTGCATCTTCTTCTTCTTTTTCCTCCTCCCGCCACGCTGTCTCTTCTCCCCCGTCCCGTACAACCACTCATCTTCTTCTGTCGCGGCCCAGTCGGCGAGGGTGCTGCGTTGTGCTGGGGCTGGGACGGCTGTGGCTGCTGCGCCTGGTTGGGCTGTTGCTGCTGCCGCGGCGGCTTTGGCAAAAACTGGGGCTTTTGGTTTGGCAGGTTGTTTTATTTGCGGCCGACGGATGGGTTGGAAGCGCAGGGCGGGGTCGATCGGTTTCTTTGCTGAGGCGTCGTCACTGGCGTTGGAGGTGTTCGAGACTGGGTCGCGGGAGATGGTTGCGGATTCCTCTTCGAGGAGGTTGGCGTAGAGGGAGAGGCCTGTTCTGCCTGATGGAGGCGGCGCTGACATTGTTATTATTGCTTCTTCTTGTGTTCAATGGGCTAGAGGAAGAATGAGTTTAAGTGGGAGGTGTTAGAATGGTTTAAACGAGTCGACGATGCCGTCAGCCTTGCCTGCGAGGCGCGAGACAGGATCGCCGGGGCAGAATGGAGCTGTGGGGCTGTCATGTGGGGCGGTGTGGGGAAATATCAAGGACCTGTGTAACTTACTGTAATTAACTTACATGTATCTGTCGTGAGGTAGTGATTATTGCTGGGCTTCGACTCGTGGGTGCTGAGGGAACAAGGTGTTAAAATGACCCAACACTAAGCCGTAAGCCATTTCTTCTTTGAATTAAAACAGATAACTTTTTCATGTTTTAAATGCCGGATATCTCTAACCAAAACCTATCCTAACGCCGTCCCAAACCACAATGATTACATACATTATATTACCCTTCGTCTCATCCGAACCCTTCTTTAGACGCTAAGTCGGCTTACCTTTTATATATAACACCCCCCTCCATCCCTCCCTCCCTTCAACCCCCAATGCCTACCTCCTAGGCAATTTCTTCGCCTCCAACACCTCGACATCCTTCTTATCATAATAATGTGCCCCAAACTCACTCAACCACCTCGGTTCGACGGGAATCACACTCCGTACATACTCCTTCGACGTGACCACCAACTCGTGGTAAATAATCACCTTCGGCGGCGGATCCATCCCCCGCACGACGCTGCTCGGGTGCACATACACCGTGATATTGTTCTTTAACGTGCGATACCCATCCCCTGCCCTGTTTAAGCGTGCGGCGTTGAGAAAGAACGCCGCCGTTAGGGCGCGGAGAATGGGAGTCGGGTTGTTCACACCTCCACAGCTCGCCTCGCTCCCGTCGAGTATGCGGTCACACAGCTTGGCAAGCTGATCACGCACATCCCGTGCGCGGGTGAGCGACCGTTGGGCGAGGAAGTTCTCCCTTGCCCAAATAGGCGAGTACTCTGCCTCGACCCACTGGTTATATATATTCAGCAGCGTGAGATGATCGCCTCCGTCACGGACGGTGAATCTCGCCCTGGCACTATCAGCGTGCACCTTCTTGTCCTTGGGCCGGAAGAAGAGCGTCCCAACCTCGCCCAGCATGGACACGATGGTCAACACCTCCGACACACACCCCTCTTGCGTGGCAGCAATCAACGCCTTGGCGAGCATTGGTTCCGTAGGGAACTCGCCCATTTGTCTGCCAACGCGGGTCAGCTGACCGGCGGAGTTGAGTGCGCCCAGGGCGTAGAGCATATTCAACGACTTGATCAATAGTTCTGTCGGCGGCGGGTCGAGGAAGTCGAATCCGAGCAGGTCGTCTATACCCAAGGCCTTGAGCTGCAAGACGACGGAGGACAAAGAAGTGCGTTGGATCTCGGGGGTAGGTGACTCGTCCATTTCGCTCAGGTAGGCGTACTTGGTGTACAGACGGAAGCACTTGCCGGGCTTGACACGACCGGCACGACCCATGCGCTGGTTGGCTGCGGCGCGGGAGCAGGGGACGACGGCGAGAGTGGACTGGCCGGTTGTGCCGACGGGGGAGAAGGTGTTTTCCTTGACATAGCCGCTGTCGATGACGTAGACGATGCCGTCGATGGTGAGGGAGGTTTCGGCGATGTTGGTCGAAAACACAACCTTCCGAGCTCCTGGGGGAGTCGGCTCGAAGATCTTGGCTTGCATCTCCGAGGGCATGTTGGAGTAGATGGGGAGGGCGATGATCTCGGGGACGCGTTTGCCCAGTTTCCGACGGATTTCTTCCACTCGTTCGCACGCTCGCTCGATTTCTTCCTGACCTGTTAGGAAGACCAGGATGTCGCCTTCGGGCTGGGTCGCGTGGATCTGGAAAACCGTGACCAGCGCGGCCTCGAGGTAATTGCTTTCCGGCGCGGACGTGTAGTACACCTCGACGGGGTGCACACGGCCAGGGACGTTGAAGATGGGCGCGTCGTCGAAGTAGGCGCTGAACTTTTCGGCATTGAGCGTGGCAGATGAGATGATGAGCCGCAGCTCGGGACGGGCCCTCGTCAAGTCTTTGATCAGGGCCAGGAGGATATCGGTATGCACCGTCCGCTCGTGCGCCTCGTCAATCATGATGCAGGAGTAATCAGCCAGGTCGGGTGACGTGACCATTTCCCTCAGGAGCATACCGTCCGTCATGTACTTGAGGATGGTCTTCTCGCTCGTGCAGTCCTCGAAACGGATCGAGTAACCAACTTCGTGGCCCAGGCGAACGCCCATTTCGTCTGCCACACGCGCCGCGACGCTCATGGCAGCTACTCGACGCGGCTGGGTACAGGCAATCTTGCGGTTGCCCTTGGTGTAGCCTGCTTCATGTAGGTACTGCGGGATCTGTGTCGTTTTACCCGAACCCGTCTCACCGACCAGGATCAAGACCTGGTACTCCTTGACGGCATCCAGAAAGGCGTCGCGGTAGGCGTACACCGGCAAACTCTTGCGCACCTCCTGGATCGTCCTCTGCGCCCGCTCAGCCTCCTCAATCTTCTGCTTCAGCAGCCTCTGCTCGGGCGTCAACCCATCCGACGGCGGCTGAAATTTCGCCGCGGCCGCGTCCCTCACAAACGTAATCGCATCCTCATCCAGCAGGAAATCATACTCCCCTTGATCCTCCCGCTCCCGACTCTTAATCTGCGCCTTGGCCGCGCGCGTCTGTTCTCTCTCCCACTCCTCGTACTCGGTAATATGCTTCTCATTCCCGAACTCGTCCCTCTCTACATGCCTCTTGTACAGCGCTTGCTCCTTCTTCTTGCTATCGACGCCATACTGGTCCGGCAAGCGGTAGCCATCCTGATAATCATCAATCCGCGCGCGCTCCTCGGCTAACCGAAGGATCTCGCGATTCTTGGCGAACTCAGCCTTCTCGCGCTCCGTCAGGTGCACGCCGGACCGCAGCTCGGCTGTTTCCTCCGCGACCTGCTTGCGCAGGAGGGCTAGCTTTTCGGCCTCGCGCTTGGCGAGGTATTGCTGACGCGACTTGAGACGGAGCTCGGCGAGCTTGGCTTCGCGGTCGTCGTCTTTGCTGAGCGTAGTGGTTGTCGTCGTCGTCGTCGTCGTCGTCGTCGTCGTCGTCGCTGAATGGGTGTTCGATGAACGATCGCGTGGCGAGCGGGATCGCCGTCGGGGCGAGTCATCACCGTCACGGCGTCGGCTCTTGTAGCTAGGTGACCGGGAGCGGTCTCTGTAGTGATCTTTGGACCTAGATCTTGAATGCGAGCGGTCGCGTTTGCGGTCTCGTCTGTCTCGTCGGTCGCGGTCGCGGTCCCTGTCCCTGTCCCTGTCGCGCCGGTCGCTCTTGGATGGCGCCGGCTCATCGTCCATTGGGACGAAGGCGTACCGTTTTGACGACATGGCGAGGGGGTGATGATAGGGGTGTGCTTTGGGGAAGTGATTGGCATATGATTCAGATTGCCTGGGTGACGTTTGATGGCAGATCGAGAGCTTGCCTTCCAAATCCTTATCTTATCGGAGCCCCTGTAGACCCACTTGGACTTGGCTAGGTGTGGGCACAGTGCGTCGCTGGGTGACTAAGCCGAAGCTTGCGAAGTCTCATCAGGATGCGATGGATCGTGCAATGCCTTGGAAGATCATTGAGATCCAATTCAAATCTTTTTAAATTTTTGTTTATTTTCTATTATTTTTTGCTGATTTTCCCGAGCTCAGCCACAACAGACAATGGCTTGTCTCGGCTGCCGGTCCGTTGTGGCAGCGCTGCTGCTGACCCCTGTCGATAGCGCCAATGACACAATCGCGGAATGGAGCCAGGACCCGGCAACCACCGACCACTGCCGACAGACTCTCTGCGCGCCACGTCTTGAGAATTTTCATGACTGTGCCCTATTGCCGTTGAGGGTTCTTCTGTATTGCAGTTGACGCTGGCCGGTCCAGTATCCTTTATTTGAGTTTGACCCCATCGAAATCGACGACAAGAGAGTCGTGATACCCCCACTTACATCCTTTCACCATTCGTCTCATCGGACTCTCCCACTCTCCCACTCCAGTACACAGAACAACACTGTGACCATGACCACCCTCCAGTCCGCCATCCAGGGTGCTCCCGACTCCGTGGCCGTCATCGTGCCCGGAAAGCCCGCCCTCGAAGTGACCTACAAGGACCTCGTCGCCGAGGTCTCCTCCTTCCAGAAGAAGCTCGCCGCTCTGGGCATCACCACGTCCTCCCCAGTGTCCATCGCCCTGGTCAACTCGTACGAGTTCATCGTCTCCTTCCTGGCCGCCTCCTGGCAGCGCGCCATCGCGGCCCCGCTCAACCCCAACTACAAGCAGGAAGAATTCGAGTTCTACATCGAGGACGTCAAATCAGCCATCGTCCTCGTACCGCGCGGCGCCTACGCCGCCGCCTCCCCAGCCGTCAAGGCCGCGCAAAAGTTCCGCGCCGCCATCGCCGAGTGCTACTGGGACTCTGCGAGGCGCGAAGTAGCCCTTGATGTCAAGGAGCGCGGCCTGCTCGAGGGAGCTCCCTCCCAACCGTCCCTCGTCCCCCAGCCCGACGACATCGCTCTGGTCCTTCACACCAGTGGCACCACCTCCCGCCCCAAGGTCGTCCCCCTCACCCACCGCAACCTGACTCGCACCATGCGCAACATCCAAAATACTTATCAGCTCACCCCCGCCGACCGCACCATGCTGGTGATGCCCCTCTTCCACGTGCACGGCCTGCTCTGCGGCCTGCTCGCCCCCCTCTTGTCCGGCGGCTCGATGATCGTGCCCCCTCGCTTCTCTGCGACGGATTTCTGGCGCGATTTCATCGCCCACGGCGCAAACTGGTACACCGCGGTGCCCACAATCCACCAAATCCTGCTCAAACACCCGGTCCCCAAACCCCTCCCCAAGATCCGCTTCATCCGCTCCTGCTCGTCCCCCCTCTCCCCAACCGTCTTCCACCAGCTCGAACAAACCTTCCACGCGCCCGTCCTCGAAGCGTATGCCATGACCGAGGCCGCGCATCAAATGACGAGCAACCCGCTGCCGCCAGGCAAACGCAAGCCGGGCACCGTCGGCCTAGGCCAAGGCGTAGAGGTCGTCATCCTCGACGACGCGGGCAATCCCGTTCCGCAAGGCAAGGAGGGAGAGATCTGCATCAAGGGCGAGAACGTGACGAAGGGATACTTAAACAACCCTTCGGCGAACGCCAGCGCGTTTACGAAGGACGGGTACTTCCGCACGGGAGATCAGGGGAAGAAGGATGAGGACGGCTATGTGATTATCACGGGGCGGATCAAGGAGCTCATTAATAAGGGGGGTGAGAAGATCTCGCCGATTGAGCTGGATAATGTGCTCGCTAGGCACCCGGCTGTGTCGGAGGCGGTTAGTTTTGCGATTCCGGATGAGATGTATGGGCAGGATATTGGGGTTGCCATTGTTCTGAAACAAGGGCACAGGCTGAATGAAGAGGAGCTGAAGAAATGGGTGGGGGAGAAGCTGGCTAAGTTCAAGGTGCCGAAGAAGGTGAGTTTTGCTATTATGGAGAGAGAGATTGCTTGGGGACAAGTACTGATTGTATTAATTACTAGGTATACTTTACGGACGTCATGCCCAAGACGGCTACCGGCAAGATTCAGCGGCGTATTGTTGCCGAGACCATGCAGAAGAGGGAGGGACGCGCAAAGTTGTAGATTTCTATCACATAGAGCGTTCTCAAGTATATACTATTCCGCGGTTTCTGTGTTCATCTCTTGACCATCACCTATGAGTGCTTAAGCCCTTGGACGTATCGGTTCTTGATCCTGCCGTCGAATAGACGTTTCAGTTTCCCATGTTAAGATACAGTTTTGATGACAGCTCTATTGAAACTTCTCAGGATCTTTCTTTGGTGAGTACACCAAGCATTATTTTTTTTTTTTTTTGAGAGCTTCGCCATGGTGGTCAGAAACATAACCCAATCCCTCGACGGTAGCACAACCACTATAACACAACCAGCTCATAAAGAACGTCACCACCACGTGGCTCAAGCAACTGTCCTTTCCTCAGGTTACAACGACCCAAAAACTAAAGAATCGAGGCTTGTCGGACAAAGTTTATGCGTTCCAAATAGCCGGAAACACTTAACGTCGACGACGCATGAACGGCACACTTGGATCAAGGACGGGAACAAAGGATTGGGTACGTCATCCATATCTGTGGTAGCGTCCCACTTTGCGGGCCGGGGTACGTGGCATCCGAGTTCTGCATGATGGTTGTCACATCCAACTTCGACTACACACGCTACACACAAGTCGTATACTTGGTGATGCTCAACTGAGAGAAGAAGTGTTTAATTCACTGCCCATAGCCCATTCCAATTGCCATTAACCTACCTACCTGGGTACCTACCTAGCTATCTATCCTCAAACAGACCTATTTATCCTCCTCTGGAAAACATCACCAATCATTAAGACAGACACATAGTGATCGGCACCTCAGAGTAAACAACCCCAACCCCCTCCAAAATCGAAACAAGCATCAGAAAAACACACACACACATACACACACACACACACACACACACACACTCTCTCTCTCTCTCTCTCTCTCTCTCTCTCTCTCTCTCTCTCTCTCTCTCTCCCCACGAGCAACCAAACAAGCGTCGACCATAACAAACTACCATTCCATATATATAAAAAAAAAAGACAGCCAACGACAAAGACAGAAAATAAAGCAGTAGGTGTAGTAGACGTAGCGTCAAAAGGCAGAAAAGAAAGTAACACTAGACAGTAAGTAGGTAAGGTTTAAGGTAGTAATGGAGTAATAAGCCAATGTGTTGTTAGCTGTTGTAAGGCCAGACCAACCATGCCCTTGTTTCCGTCCAACCAACCATTCGTGCTTGCTTGCTTGCTGCTCGTAAACGAAACTCCTTTTACCTTGTCCCGACAATAGAAGTCCGTTAGAGCCGACCCGTCCATCCCATCCTGTCCCATCCATCCATCCATTCCCAACCATGCCATGGATCCGATTCCATCCATTGGTAGGGTAGGCAAGTCCACCTGGTATCTTTCTTCTCTTGCCGTCTGTTTGTTGGTACGTAGTTCCACAACCGCCTGACAAGGTTTGGGGTAAGAACCTGCGTAAGCGCCCCATGATACATCTCCAAATATAGACCCCAGACCTGTATCAGAACAGGTAAGGCAATATGGAGAACAACGGAGCACAGCAGCGTGGTCACCCCACTTATCCATCCCTTACCCTAAATCTGCTAACAATCCTCCGTCAAAGCCTCAAGAAAAAAAAAGCAACCTCCAAATACATTTAACCTCAAATTTTCAACCAGACACACTACCCCAGCAGCGTAGCCCCTCAGAAAAGGAAATAAGCCAACAAAAAGCTGGCCAAACACAACAGCGCCGCAATCGGGACAGGCACGCCCTCCGTCCCGCGCCTCGACACCTGCGCCAGCTCCGCAGCCGCCTGCGACACCTTCTCGCTCTTCTCCTCCTTCTCTGCAGAAGAGGCAACCTTCCGCTGCCGGAGCCCACTATCCATATCCCTCTTGAGCTGCGCGATCGTCTCCTCCGCCTGCGAGAGCTGCTGCCGAAGCTCGTCGATTGTCGCTTGGCTGCTGTCGATGGCGGCGGATTGTTGTGTAGGTGCCGGGGGAACGGTGGAAATGAAAGAGGTCGTCTCGACAGGCTCTTGTTTGATGGGGACGGAGGGCGTCTCGTCGAGGGTGGTTTCGTAGGCGGGGGGCGCAGGAGTGTAGGCGGGGGCGGCGGTGTCGGGGGTTTCGGTCTGGATAGCTGTCAGCATACAGAAATGCCGTAAGGCAGGGGAAAGGGTAGGGCGCATACGCCGTTGGTAGTATCCCGCCGGCTGGGCGTCGAGAAGGGACGCAGCTCCTCAATCGGCGGCAACCAGGCCACGCGGATCTTCTTCTCCTGGATATCGGCCTTTTGGACAGTTTCCCACTGTTAGAGTCGTTAGCAATGCCGTTCGTAAGTAGCTCTAAAGCCGGGCGAACCCACGATCTGCTGAACGGGGCTAAACTCCTTATCACTGGTAATAATGCAAGACTGAACCAGGAACTTGTCGCGGCACTTCACGTCGAGCGGGGGCTCTTGTTTCATGGCCTGCAGAAGCACTGCTGGGGGTTAGGCAGTAATTTTCTCACAGATAGGGGCATTAGGCAACTCACCTGACACGTCGACAGTAGCGCCAGGCTCGATGCGGCCCGAGTTGGGGCGCACGCAGTACCTGGGATCGTCAGAAAAACGTGTTTGATCGGGGGCTGCAGAGGGGGAGACGTACTGCTTCGGCGCAGTTGTTTTCACCTGTTGTCGTTAGCGATGGCCACGTTATTCAACGGCGAAGCAGAGCCAGGTCGTACCTTGAAAGCCACAGGCTGGTTATTGGGATTCGTAATCTTGAGGGTCTGCGCGACCTCCGAGGTGAAGGGCCCTACATGGCGTCAGGAAACACTTATGTCCAGAAAATCCGGTCGACGACGGTTCAAACATACTGCGAAAGGCCAGCTCAAGAGGATTGATTGCGACCGACATGTTTGCGGATGTGTATCGAGTGGTATTTGGTGTCTCAGTACGGGTCGCGAAGTGCGAGGAACGTGATTGACGATGGATGCTGAAGCGACCGAGAAGGCGACGGTGAGATGCGGGCGGCTAGGTATGGACACGCTGCAGTTGCGCGGAAGGCCGACAGCGAAACGGAAATCGAGGATTATAAAAGCGCGGGCGAAGGCTGAAAAGGGGGCTACTGCAGCGCCAGCAACAACAATGGCTGTGGAAAGATGAAATGGGTAAAAGGGTCAGGTCGAGGTCGAAGTTGTTGTTGGCAGCAGGCGTCGAGGTCAGGTCTTACGACATGCGCAAGTCTGTCCTTCCTCTCTCTCTCTCTCTCTCTCACGCTCACTCTCTCTTTCTCTTTCTCTTTCTCTTTCTCTCTCTCTCTCTCTCTCTCTCTCTCTCTCTCTCTCTCTCTGACTCTTCGCTCAGACTGTCAAAGACAAACAACAGATGGAACAGGACGAGAGTGTGATGCGGCAAAAGCTGGCCTGGTCTCTGGGCTACTCTGCTGGGTGAGCGAGCGAGCGAGTGAGTTGCTCTTCTGCTGCCTCCTTGGGGCCACCCCCCCGGCCCTGGCCCTCCCTTTGCTTGGCTTGGCCCCTGCTTCTTCTCGGCGCTGCGCTGGAGCGAACCCGCTCGCTGTTTAGGTCCAGCCAATCAACGTTTGTGGGTCTGTGCGTTAAGTGATCTCCGACAGCCGAATGGTGGGAGAGCACGTGAGTCTGCCAATTAAAGATGGGTGCCAGTGGGGCGCACCTCAATGACGTGTTGCCTGCGCTGACAACCGCTGTGTTCGCTGCGTTAGACGAGAGCCCTTCTAACTGTCAGGCTGTCACGCAGCGGACAGCGGGGCAGCGCAGCGAGCGCTATGGTTGCCTGCAGGTGTTCCTCAGTGCCGGGTTAAGCTTGGTGTGTGCCTGCCTTAGTTTGAGTGGCAATGATTGAATACTTAGACGGATATTTACAAATATTCGGAATCCAATTGGAACAGTATTCAGTTTTTAGAACTCTCGTTTCATTGCTCTTGGCCGGATCATCATCTGCGGAATTGCGTTTCTTAGACCACGGGTTGATCTCACTTCTACCTACCCCGCCATCGCAGAACGTTCCAGTTCCAGTGCGGCTGCACTCACCACCCTGCAAACGACTCGAGACATCTTTCTCCTATATTAAGCTGAAGAGACCAAGATCTTAACTTCCTAAGCCAACAATCTTTCGCTTTTTTGTTAGAGCGAAAAGTTCCCTAATCCAATTTCTGTCCATCTCGAATAAGCGATCATGACCACTTCAGATCTCGATCTCCTGAAGGAGATGGGCTTCGACCCGGCTAAGGCCGAGATCGCCCTGAAGAAGGGGGGCGGCTGTGAGTTTGCGCTCATGATCTCTCTTCATCCGTCTTCGATGCTGACATGCAGCAGTGCAGGGCGCGCTCAACTGGCTCGAGGAGAATCAAGACAAATCACTGGAGGAGATCCAGGCCGAAGAGGCCAAGCCCGGCCCGGCCATCACCGTCGGGCAGGGCGCCGAGTCGTCGGGTGCCGGACAGCAGGCCAGGTCTCTAGTTTGCAATGAGTGTGGCAAGCGGTTCCGGAACCACGATCAAGCGACCTTCCATGCTGCTAAGACGTATGTACAACACCCTCTCACAATGGCCTGTTTTTAAGTTAACCATCCCAGTGAGCACACCGACTTCTCCGAGTCGACCGAGGAGATCGCTCCTCTGACGGAGGAAGAGAAAAAGGCCCGCCTCGAGGAGCTTCGCAGAAAGATCAAAGAGAAGAAGGCGGCCCAAGCCGCCAAGGAGGCCGAGGAAGCCAAGCGGAACGAACAGATCCGCTTGAAGAACACGAAAGAAGCTCAGGATCTAAAGGAGGAGCTTCAGCGCAAGGAGCAGATCCGTGAGGCCCAGCGCAAGAAACAAGAGAAGCTCGAGGACCTTGAGGCGAAGCGCCGCATCAAGGCCCGCATTGAGGCCGACCGTCTCGAGCGCAAGCGCCGCGATGAGGAGGCCCGCGCTCTCCGTGAGGGCCGGCTCCCGAACACCGTGCAGCCTAACGCCCCCTCCCCAACGGCGTCTGCTGCTGCGGCATTTGCCTCTTCTGGTTCTAGCACCGCCACGGCTCGGTTGCGCCTGCAGACCAAAAACGGAAATTTGGTGAAGACTTACCCGAGCGAGACGACGCTCTTTGAGGTCGCACAGTCTATTGAGGCCGAGGTGGGCGCGCCCGTGGAGAAGTTCTCGACTACGTTCCCTCGGAAGGTGTTCGAGAAGGTAGACTTTGGGCAGACGCTGGCCGAGGCTGGGTTGACGCCTAGCGCCGTGCTGGTGGTTAATTAGGAGGAAGGCGAGGAGATGAATAGAAGAGAAGAGAAGAGAAGAGAAGAGAAGAGCAAAAGGAGAGGGTAGGCAAGGAAGTGAGAATCAGGGGGCCCCCGTTGTCGCCCGATGATGAATTTTGAAGACGATGATGCGTATGAGATATTTGATTGCTCGCTTTCTTGAGGAACCGTGGGCGTATTTAAGCAGAAAGAGGGGAGGGGGTTACGGGAATTGGAGGATACGGCTATGTGTTTATGAGCATCTGGCTTACACCCGTGGACCGTTAAAAGGGACCCATCTCACTCCTCCGTGCGGGAATGAACTCCTCATGACAGCGGTATACAAGCGGAAAATGAGATGGTGTGTAAATTTTCAACTCTTTCCCAATCTGCTTTCTGATGACCTCTCGTCATCTATGTGACACACCCTCACCCCTCGTTTGTAAACACAAGACCCTAAGTCTCAAGCCGCCCTCAGCCTTGGCCCCCGCATCTCTCATCCTCAGCGGGCTCGGCGCAACTGCGCAACGAGCGGAGCCCCGCGCTGCGCGACCCCTCCATCCCGTCGATTGCCGACCCGCCGCTCTCTGTTCACTACCGATCGGCCATTGTAC
>Ga0065720_1000146_pt1 | contig 12331 bp, 8 predicted proteins | sample Thericmetagenome_FD_59107 | JGI IMG/M metagenome (GOLD analysis project Ga0065720, IMG submission 59107) | Thermophilic microbial communities from the Joint Bioenergy Institute, California, USA of rice/straw/compost enrichment - eDNA_2 v2... | ecosystem: Engineered > Solid waste > Grass >... | reverse complement strand
TGCCAGGTGCGACCTGTGGGCCGTGCAGCGGCTGTGGGGCTCGCACGCGCCGGGCGGGCTGCCGGACCACATCGGCGCGATCCCGGTCGTGCAGATCCGTCACACCACGATCTCCGGTCCACGCTGGATGGTGAAGCGCAGTTTCGACGTGATCCTGGCCTCCGTTGCGCTGATCCTGCTCAGTCCGGTGCTGTTGGTCTGCGCCTTGCTGGTCTTTTTCGACGGGGGACGCGGGGTCCTGTTCCGACAGGAGCGGATCGGACAGTACGGAAAACGATTTCACGTCATCAAGTTCCGCACCCTGCATCCGCGGGACCGGCACGAGGCGGAGACCACCTGGTCCGTCGCTGGCGACCCGCGAATCGGACCGATCGGACGCTTTCTTCGTCGAACCTCTCTCGACGAGCTGCCCCAGCTCTGGAACATCCTGCGTGGCGACATGACGTTCGTCGGACCGCGTCCTGAGCGTCCGCATTTCGTCGAAAAGTTCAGCGCGGAGCATCCTGACTACGCGATGCGCCACCGGGTGCCGGTCGGGCTGACCGGGCTGGCCCAGGTGAGCGGTCTGCGAGGTGACACCCCGATCTCCGATCGCGCCCGGTTCGACAACTACTACATCGAGAACTGGTCGCTGTGGCTGGACATCAAGGTGCTGTTGCGGACCATCGCCGAGGTGTTGCGCGGAGGCGGCCGGTGAGCGGCACGGGGTCGGCATACCCAGGACGTGACCAGCATGGTTCGCTCGGTGAGGCCTGACGACGGCTATCCGGCGGCTCTCAGCGACCGGGCAAGAAGAGCGGAAGCGGCTCTACCCGGTATCCGGGGAGGTAGCGGTCAGGGTCGGCGTCGAGTACCGAGGCGAGCAGGGTGCCGAAGACCTGGCGGAAATCGACGGTCGCCTTCAGATCGCCATCGTCCAGGTCGGTCAGGCTCGGCTGCGCGCCATACCAGCCGCCGGCGACCCGGGGCCCGAGTACGAAGACCGGGCCGGCGGTGCCATGGTCGGTGCCTTCGGACGCGTTGGCACGAACCCGTCGACCGAACTCGCTGTAGACCACGACCGTCACCTGTCGGCCGGCCTCGGTCGCAGACATCCGTTCGACAAAGGTGGTCAGTGCGTGGTCGAGCTGGTTGAGCAGGGCCTCGTGACCCGCCAACTCCTTGGCGTGTGTGTCGAATCCGCCCAGACTCACCGAATACACCCGCGTCGGTACGCCGGCCTCGATACACTGCGCCACCAGCGACAGCTGGGCTGCCAAGGCGCTGGACCCACCGGTCCCGGTCGCCTGGCCGGCCAGCTGCGTCTCGCTCTCCGCTCCGCTGATCTCCCTCGAACCTCGAACCATTCGGTCGACGGTGAGCAGGTCAGCGTATGCGGCCGCCGCTCTGGCCTCCATCGGTGAGTCGTCCTTGGACGGGGCAGCCAACTTTTCCAGCCACCTGTGATCGATCGTCGGAGGAAGCCGCAGGCCGTGGAGACTGATCTTGGCGCCGGCCCGGGTCTCACCGACGAGTAGCGGCGGGAGGACGGGCTCGAAGCTCACCGCGGCCTCGGCACCGGACTTCGTTCCGTCCAGCCAGCGACCGATCCAGCCACTGTAGATCGGCACGGCAGGCGATGCGGTTTGCCATATGTCCATTGACCGGAAGTGACTGCGGTTCGGGTTCGGATAGCCGACGCCGAGGATCACCGCAAGCCGCTTGCTGTCCCAGAGCCGCTTCAGCCCGCTGAGGTTCGGGTTCAACCCCAGGCTGTCGTCGAGGTGCAGTACGTCGGCGGGATCGTAAGCCAACTCCGGCCGCAACCGGTGATAGTTGGGATCGGCATACGGTACGACCGTGTTGAGCCCGTCGTTACCTCCGTACAGGGTGACGATGACGAGCTTCTGCGTAGAATTGGTCGAGTCAGTCCGGGTTGCGGTCTGGAGCAGTTCCGAGAACCGGAGGGCCGTTGCACCGGCTGCCAGGGCTCCGGCTCCGACGACACCGGAAGCCAGCAGGAATCGACGTCGGGTGAGTGCATCCATCTCAGGTCACCAGGTATTCCGGGCTGGCCAGGCCGATGATCAGCAGTTGGCGGGGGTCCTTGATCTCTCGCAGCACGGCGTACGTCCGATTGCTCCATCCGTCGACGCAGAGTAGGTGCGCCACATCCTCCGGCGTGAGGGGACCCGGTTCCACGAAGCCGACGAGCGTGTGGGCGAGTTCGAGCCTGAACTGTGCGGCGGCGGAGGTCAGCCAGGCTGTGCCGGCGGGCCATCCGTTGACGCCCGGCGGAGCGAAGGGCAGCTGTCCACCGCGGTCGCGCATGTCGTAGAGGATCTTCGTTGCGGTCTCGACAGGCATTGCGGCAAGCCGAATCCCCAGCTGTCGCATCGCGCCGACCAGCCACTCCACGGGTTGCTTGGGCAGTGTCCGCGCGGTGGCCAGGAACGCCTCGTCGGAGAACATCGCTCGCAACATCCGCCGTGGCTCGGGGAACTCAGCGACCATGCGCGCCCGGGTGCGCTCCGGTATCGGCTCGGTTGCCGAGGCGTACCGGAACCACAGTCGCTCGGCGATGAACCGGGGGCACTGTTCCTGTTGCAGCAACAGGTTGACCAGAGATGTCGCGTCGAAGTTCGCGGTCCTACCGAGGATGGTCTTCCGGCCGGTGTCGTGGTTCGGTGGATCGAAGATCGGTGTCGTTCGGTCGATGGCGGTTCGCCAGCCGGTCAACGCACGGGCGGCTTCACGGACATCGCGTTCACTGTAGTTGCCGATGCCGAGCATGAAGAGTTCGAAGAGTTCCCGGGCGAGATTCTCGTTCGGCGCGTCCTTTTTGTTGTGGTGCCCGTCCAGCCAGTAGATCAGAGCCTGATCCAACACCATCCGGTGCGCGAGCTCGACGAAGTCGCGAGAGTCGCGCAGCGTCCGATGTTGCAGCATCATGAGCTGGGCGCTGCGGACGTGCTCGATGGTCGTCGCCCAGTGCCCGTGCCAGAAAAAGACCAACTTCTCGATCGCCTGGTGGCTTGCCACCGTCATCCGGTCCAACCACCAGCGCTGAATGAGCTCGAACTGCTTCCGACGCTCGGCGTTGGCTCTGGCAGCCTGCTCGGGAGTCGGATTCGGCAGGTTGGCGTGAGGATCCGGACCGAGCTCCGGAATGGGTGCGTCGCTCGCTCCGACATCCGGACCCGATGGTTCCAGCAAGTTGGACAGTGTTGCTGAATAACCCGACTGCCGGGCCGCTGCCAACTCCGTCGCGGTCGGGCCGAAGCCGGCCCTGCGCAGAAGCAATGCAACGTGGTCGGGCATAGTCAAACTGTATGTCAGGGCATGGTGGGCGGCAATCTGCACGCCTCGTAACCGGAAGAGCACAACGCCACGGACACGGCCGAGGTGTGGGCCGGTATGCTTCAACGTCGCTGAGCCGGTACTCTTCTGATCATCAGATCAGCCGACGCGCCGATCTCGGCACGCCAGCATGTGCCGACCGGCTCCCCACACCAGGTCGGAAGGGCACGTGACGACAACAGATCCGGACGGCGGACTTCCCCCAGCCGTGGTGCCGGACCAGTCGGCGGTGCTGGTGCTCGGTACCGCCGAGTGGGACGCCGAAATCGCCACGAACCAGCACTATGTGGTGCGGGAGCTCGCCCAGGAGCACCAGACCTACTTCGTCGAGTCCTTGGGACTGCGTCGGATCCGCATCGATGCCCGAGATCTGCGCCGGATGGCCAGCCGATTGCGTCGGGCGGTCCGGTCGCGAAGCCCGGCAGGTGCCTACCGCCCGGTGCCCGACCGGGCGACGGTGATCTCGCCTCTCGTCGTACCGTTCCATCGGCGGCCCACCCGGCTGGTGAATCGTCTGCTGTTGGAGCGGGCCGTTGCCCCGTGGCTGGCCAGTACCGGCCCACGGGTGCTGTGGACGTTCACCCCGACCACATATGGCGTGGAACGATACGCGGACCTGACCGTGTACCACTGCGTCGACCTGCTGCACGCGTTCCCGGGCGTTGACGCCGTGGCTGTCGGGGCCGGGGAGGCCGTTCTCGCCCGGCGGGCGGACGTGGCCATCGCCACCAGCGACGTCGTCGCCGAACACCTGCGTCGCGTGGGGTTTTCGGAGATCAGGACGCTGCCCAACGTCGCCGAGGTCGATCTGTTCGCGGCGGCCAGTCGCCCGACCGCCCAGCGGCGTCCGGCTGCCCTGTTCGCGGGGAATCTGTCGCCACACAAGTTGGACGTCCCGCTGCTGCGTGCCCTGGCAAACGCGCTTCGAGGACGGGGCGAGCTGCTATTGGCCGGGCCGCTGGCGGCCGGAGGGGGCGGATTCGAACGCGAGCTCGTGGAACTGGAAGAGCTTGGCGCACGGTACCTGGGCGTCCTCACGGTCGACCAGCTCGCCGAGGTCGCCGGCACCTGTACGGTCGGGCTGATTCCGTACGCGCTCAACGACTACACCGTCGGGGTCAGCCCGTTGAAGTGTTACGAATACCTCGCTGCCGGGCTTCGCGTGATCAGTACTCCCGTGCCCGACGTGCTACGCGCCGCCGCCGGTAGCAGCGTCATCGACGTCCGGGAATCGGGTCCCGCATTCGTCAGGCGAGTCGTCGAGACCATCGAGCCGGATGGCGACGCGGAGATCGCGGTCCGAATCGGCCAGGCCCGAGACCACGGCTGGCGTCCGCGGGGCGAGGTACTGCGTGGACTCCTCGCTGACCGGCTCGGCTCGTACCGTGCCCCTACGACCGGAGGACCCCGTGGTTGACCCTGTCGCGGCCGAGCCGCCCAGCTCCGTACCGGGTCGCGCCACGTCCCGCCTGCGTCAACGCCTGGTCGAGGTGGCCCTCGGCCCGGCTTACCCGGGCGCCAAGGTGATTCCCCTGCTGGCGCTCGCCCTGCCACAGCTCTACCTTCTCCCGGCGGGACTCGTCGACGTGTCGTCGACCACCCTGTGGATCCTCCTCCTGGCACCCGGAGCGCTGATCTACGCCACCCGCGGGCCGGGACGGGCGTTGCTGCGGCTCGGACTGGTTCGCATCCTCCTTGCTCTGCTGGCACTGCGGCTCGTTGCCACAACCTGGTCGCCGGAACCCCGGGCGGCGTTGCAACCCATCGTCTTGCTCGGGCAGTTCGTGATCAGTATCGTCCTGCTGTCGCAGCTGCTCCGGTCCGGAGTCGAGCCGCTACGTCGAATTCAGCGCTGGTACTGGCCGTGGATCGTGGCGGAGGCCTGCCTCGTCGTCCTCTTTCGGTTTCTGCCGGCCCTCGAGGAGGCGTTCCTGCGATCGGTCGGAGGATTCTTCGCTGGACAAAACACCGTCACCGCACTCTTCGGAGACAGCCCGAACAACGTCCTCGACGTGGCGAAGTCGGGTGGCGTGTTCGTGAACGCGAATGTCGCCGCGATGTTCCTCGGGGTCAATGGCCTGGCCGCCCTGGCCGTGTCGTCGCTCACCGGGACCCGGTGGGTGCGGATCGTCGGGATCGTCGCGCTGCTCGCGGTTCCCTTCACCGGGTCGAAGTCCGCCACGGTGCTGGCGGCGGTGCTGCCCCTGGTAGCGTTTGCGGTCGCCCTGCTGAGCCGCGGTACGACTCCGAGACTGCTCCGCCACATCGGGTTCGCGGCGGGCGCATCGATCGCCGTGGGCGTTCTCGTACTGGCGACCAGACGGGACTTCCTGGATGCCATGATCGCTGCCTTCGTCGGCCGTACCGCGATCTGGCAGTTCGGGGCGGAGGCCTTCCGGGAGCGACCGATTCTCGGTCTCGGCTATGGGGGCTGGGACGCCGGCTTCGGGCAGTACGCGGTGGAACGCGGCATATACGACCCCACCTTTCCACCGCACAACCTGCTGCTGGCCGCATGGGCGGCGACGGGGATCGCGGGAGTGGCGCTGACCATCGCCTACCTCGCATTTCTGTATCGGATGTTGTCCAAGGGCGTTCGATGCCGCGGCGATCGGGGATTCGTCGTGTACGCCGGAGCGGCCCTCGCCTGGGTGGCGATCCAGGGGATGGGGGAGAACACCGACATCTTCGGGGACATCCATCAGATTCCGATCGTCGCGCTGCTGATCGCCTGCCTGTTCTGGCTCGGCACAGGGCATCCGGACGATGGAGACTCGCGGGGACATGTCACACCAGCCGACCGTCGGGATCATCCGGCACCAGCAGTTCCTACCGTCGGAGACGTTCATCGCCAACCAGGCGATGGCGCTGCGGAACTTTCGACCGCTGTTCGTGGCGAGGGATCCGGTCCCGAGCACGCCGGCTGAGCACATCAGTGTCGCCAGCCTCGGCCGTGTGGCCCTGCTGTCGTACACCATGATGCGCCGACCGGCGGCACTGCGTCACGCGCTCCGTCGGCACGATCTCGCGCTGCTGCACGCCCACTTCGGAGTCGAGGGCGTCTACGCGGTCAAGCTGGCGGAGGCCCTCGGGGTGCCGCTGGTCACGACACTGCACGGCTTCGACGTGTCACTGACCCGGGCGCGGCTGCTGGGCTCTGGCAAGGTGTCGTGGATCAATTATGCGATCTGGTGCCATCAGCTGTTCGCGTCCGGAGCAGTTTTCGTCTGCGTCTCCGAGCATGTTAGGCGGTGTGCCGTCGACTGGGGCTATCCGGCGGATCGGCTCATCGTGCTGCCGATCGGGGTGGATGTCGAGATGATCCAGCCGGTTGCCCTCGTCGAGCGTCCCCGTATCCTGCACGTGGCCCGATTGGTGGAGAAGAAGGGGACGGGCGATCTGTTGCGGGCCTTCGCCGCGGTACGCCGGGCGGTGCCCGGCGCCGAGCTGGTGATCGTCGGATCGGGACCGCTTCGTACACGACTCATGGCGTTGGCCCGGGAACTCGGTGTGACCGCGGCGGTGCGGTTCCTCGGTGCCCAGCCGTATGCCGAGACACTACGGTGGATGGCCGAGTCGCGGCTGCTTTGCCTGCCAAGTGTCACCGCCGCCTCCGGAGACCAGGAAGGGCTGGGGATGGTGCTGCTCGAGGCGGGCGCGACGGGTCGTCCGGTGATTGGCACCGACCATGGTGGGATTCCCGAGGCGGTGATCGACGGCGAAACGGGGTTTCTCGTCCCCGAGCGTGACGTCGCCGGGCTGACGGAGAGGATCGTGACCCCTGTTGCGTGATCCCGATCTATGCGAGCGGCTCGGCAGGGCCGGACGTGACTTGGTGGTCACGCGGTTCAACCTGCGGACGCAGACGGGGAAGCTGGAGTCGCTGTACCGGACGCTTACATGATCGAGTCAGTACTGATCTTCTCGCGTGCCACGCCCCACCATCACATCGGCGGCATGGAGTCCCTGGCCTGGAACCTCGCTGTCGAACTGGCCCGGCACGTGCCATCGGTTCGACTCGTCACCACCGAGATCCCGTGTCGGTCTGGCCCGTTCGCCGCCGATGGCGTCGACGTCGTGCCGCTGGCCGGTACCCGACCAGGCCGGTATTCGACAGCCTGGTGGAAGCGGTCCCGAGACTATTGGACGTCCCTGCCCGTCCCGCCGTCGATCGTGCTGTCCGTCAGCGCTGGCGCCTACAGCGTCGTTCGGGCGCGGTCACGACACCGCTCCACTCCCTTCGTGCTCCAGGCACACGGTACCGCGATGATGGACATCGTCTCCAAGCTACGGTCTCGTAACCTCCGTGCGCTGGCGACCATCCCGAAGAACGGTGCTGGCCTGCTCCGAGACTTGGTCCGCTACCGGGAGTTCGATCGGATCGTCGCGGTCGGCGCCCGTGTCGCGGAAGCCCTGGTCGCCCCTCCACAGCGCTGGTCGGTTCCGACTGACCGGATCACCCTGATTCCGAACGGTGTTCGCCTGGCCACTCACCAATTCGATCCGGGTTCGCGGCAGTCGATTCGCCACGAACTCGGAGTTGACGACCAGGCAATTGTGGTGGGCTGTGTCGGAAGGCTGCACGTGCAGAAGCGGCTGGACCGCGCACTCCACGCAGCCGCCGTCCTGCGGAACTGGGGCGAGGGACAGCGGTTCCGGTTCTTGCTCGTCGGCGGCGGGCCGGACGAGGCACGGCTCCGCGCCCTGGCTCACGACCTGGGGCTGGGGGAGATGGTGACGTTCGTCGGTCAGGTACCTCCGGACCGCGTCGCCAGCTATTACGCCGCCGCCGACGTCGCTCTGCTGACCACGGCGTGGCTCGAGGTCGGACTACCATTGACGATCCTGGAGGCGCTGGCCTGCGGGCTACCGTGTGTGGTGCCGACCGGATACACACTGCCCGGTGGACCGCGCAATTCGTGTGCGCCCGAGTCTGTGCTGTACCAGGTCGATCCCCGCGATCCCGCCCGACTGGCCGAGACCCTGCTGACGGTGCCTCGACCGTCCGACGCTCGACCCAGCCTCCTCCCGGCCGAGCTCACGCTTGATCACTGCGCCCGCCGGTATCTGGAGCTTTTCGCGCAGCTACGACGTGGGTACCGAGTGCAGTGATCAAGATCTTCCTTCAGCTGCTGCTTGGCGGCCTTGCCGGAAAGGTGCTCGGCCTGGCCCGGGAGGTTCTGCTCGCTGCACTGTACGGAGCCGGACGGGTGGTGGCGGCGAACCGTGTCGCCCTGACCGCAACGCTGGTACCGGTCAACTTCTTCACCGCCGATGCCCTCTCCGCTGGCTTTCTTCCCCAGTACGTGCGGTACCGCCAGGAGCAGCCCGCAATGGCGGTCGTCCTGTACCGGGCCGTACGAACCCTTCTCGCGGTGTTCTCGGTGCTGCTCACCGTCGGGCTTCTGTGGGGGCGGCATCGCTGGGTTGGTCTGCTGGCCCCGGGTCTGGACCCACAAACCACCCGAACCGCTGCCGACATGCTCGGGATTGCCGCGCTAGCGGTGCCGGCATACGTGCAGTTCGGTCTCTACACACTGGTGGGTTTGGCGCACGACGACGTACGACTGATCAACATCCGTCCATCGGTGCAGAGCCTCGGACTCATCGTTGCCACCGTAGCGGCGTACCTGTCCGGCAACGTACTGCTGCTTGCCTGGGGCTTCACCGTTGCGTATCTGCTGTTGTGCGCCTGGGGCGGCTACTGGATTCGTCGCCGCGGCTACCTGAGCCGGCCGGAGCGGAGCGAAGCCGGGCAGTCGGTCGGGGAAGCATACCGGGCAGCCTTGACCGAGTTCTGGCGACGGCTTCGCTCCCTACTGCTTGTGCCGGTGATCCTGCAGGGGGCGATCGCGGTCGAACGAGCTGTCGGCTCTCTGCTCGGTGTCGAGGTGGTCGCCGCCACCGAGTACGCACGCTTCGTCGTTGACTCCTGCATGGCCCTGCTCGCCGCGCCGTTGGGGCTGGCCGGTCTGGCCTCTTTCGCGCGAATGGCGTCGGAGGAGGTGGTTGGCGGGCTACGCCGGCTGCTTCCACCGGTGTTCTTCGTGGCTGTGCCGCTGTCGCTGATCCTGAGCCTCAACAGTACGGGTATCGTCACCCTGCTGTACGCCCGCGGAGTGTTTGACCAACGGGCAGTCGAGGTCTCCGCCACGCTGCTGTGCGGGTTCTCGCTCGGTATCTGGGCCCAGGTGATCGGCTACACGCTGGTCAAGGTCCTCAACGCTCGGGCGGCGAATCTGCGGGTGGCACTGGTGAACATGGTGTCCTTTGCCGCTGCGGCGGTGGTGAACCTACTGCTCTTCCGACAGTGGGGGCCGGCCACGATCGGCGTGGCGGCCTCGATCGGTGGCCTGCTGATGTTCCTGATCTCGGCACGGTTGCTCGGTGTGCTCGGGTTCAGCTGTCGGCTCATCATGCTTCTACTGCCCGGCGCGGCTCTTGCCGCCGTACCGGGATACCTGCTTGCCGGTCCCGGAGTGCTTCGACTGCTCGCATCTACCCTGAGCATCCTGCTGATCTGGCTCGGGTATGCGGCGTTGCTGCCGGGTCCACGAAGGACCTTCCTGGTCGGCCTCCAAGCGCGACTGGCGAGCCGGCTTTCCCCGCAGATGCCTTGGCGGGCGCGGGACATGGAGCAGGTGGGGTGATACGTGGACGTTTCTGAGATCCCGGATACGAGCCGTGGTTGTCTCGCCGACAGGTCGGTCGCCCTGGTGCACGAGTGGTTCGGCGCGACCGGCGGTTCCGAGAACGTCTTCCGACACATCGCCGCGCAGGTGCCGCATGCGAAGCGATTCGTGCTGTGGAAGGACCACGACGTTGATGAGCCGGGTCTGCGTGAGTCATGGCTGGCGAGGACTCCACTCCGTCGGGTAAAGGCGGCCGCACTGCCGGTGATGCCACTGGCGTGGCGGACCCTGAGTCGGGAGCGCTTCGACGTCGTCGTCTCCTCCAGTCACGCTTTCGCGCATACCGTCCGGCTCGGCTCGCCGGAGCAGACTCGTTACCTCAGTTACGTCCATTCGCCGGCCCGCTATGTCTGGAGTCCGTCCTACGACGGCCGGGGAGCCCACCCGTTGCTGACTCCGTCTCGCAAGGTCCTGCAGAAGCTCGACGTACTGCTCAGCCGACACGTGCACAGCTATGCGGCGAACTCACTGGAGGTACGGGCCCGGATCCGCCGTTATTGGGGGCGTGACGCGGAGGTGATCCATCCGCCCGTGGATGTCGACTTCTTCGCCGCAGCACCGGAGTCCGACCGGAATCAGCCCCGGGACTACCTGCTGGGCGTGGGAAGGTGGATAGCCTACAAGAACTTCGATCTGATCATTGCGATTGCTGACGCGGCCGCGCTGCCCCTGGTCATCGCCGGTTCTGGGCCGCTGGAGCACCAGCTGCGTCGGGTAGCCGAGCGGGCGCGGGTGCCGGTTCGCTTCGAGATTCGGCCCGACCGTGCGCGATTGCGCCGGCTCTACTGGGGGGCTCGTGCCCTGCTTTTTCCGGTTCACGAGGACTTCGGCATCATCCCTGTCGAGGCGCAGGCCAGCCGCACCCCCGTGCTGGGGCTGCGCCGTGGCGGTCTGTTGGAGACGGTCGTCGACGGGGAGACCGGCCTGCTGGTCGATTCCCTGGATCCGCGCGACTATGTTCCGCTGCTCCGACGTTTGCCCGAGCCGGGGTCGGAGCGAATCACGGCATGGGCCAGCCGCTTTTCGTCCCGAGAGTTCTCCGGTCGGATCACACGTTGGCTCGAGGCGGGGGCCGCCGGCTGAGCCGCCACACCGGCGGCGGCCTCTAGAAGATGAGAGTGTTGCGGAGGTAGGTCGCCACCCGGCGGATCACGAATGCGCCGTCGCGAGGGGCGGTGAGCCGCAGCACGAGTTGCCGGTCAACCACCCCATCGTTGTTGCCGCTGCTGAAGAACGCGATCACGATCAGCCCGTGCCGCGGCTCGCCGTTCTCCTCGATCGCGGTTGTCTCGGCGAGGGTCGTGCGCGGACCAGTGCGGATCCATCGCACCCCCCATGCCTCCTCGGCGCGGCGCATGGTGATCTGCTGTGTCTCGTCGCAGGGCTGTGGGCAGTCCCGAACGATCAGCTCACCGCCGTACTTCGGCCCAGCGCCGTCGGGCACGCCACAGACGTACTTGGCGTATCCCTCGGCGCGTCCGGCGAGATTGCACTCCCAGTTGCTCGGCACTTTGAGTGGAAAGCCCAGCCCGTCCAGGTTGGGGTACGTACGGACGTCGTCCCGCTCGTTGTAGTTGGGCCAGTTCGTAGGCCAAGAGCCGGGAGTGGGAGGTTCCAGTCCGGGTTGCAGCGGTGGGTTGGTCGGAGGCGGCGCCGGAAGCGGGGTACCGGTCGTCTGTGTGGCGGTCGGTGGCGAGGGCTCGCCGTCGTTGGTGAGTGCGAAGACGGTACCTCCGACCGCCAGCAGCATCACGACGGCAGCTGCGCCGATCACGAGCCACATGCGGGCCCGTCTCGGTTTTGGTTCGGAGGGCACGATGTGCCGGACCGGCGAGTAGAGCGGATCGTACGAGGGATCCGAGGCCGGGGGCGCGCTACTCGGATAGGCGCCTGGCATCTCGGGCAGCGGAAGCGGCGGTGCCGAGGTCTGGTGCGGCGGTACGGAGACCTGGTGTGGCGGTGCCGAGGTCTGGTGCGGTGGCACGGAGACCTGGTGTGGCGGTGCCGACACGGGGTCCGGCGCGTGCGACTGCTGCGGAACCACGGGCCGGTGGGGACCGGTCTGCCACGGTCCGGCCGCCGTGGTCTCCGGGGTCGGCCGCGGCGCCTGGTCCACCGACTCCTCATGGCTCGGCGACGCCGGTGCCACGTCAGCCGGAGCGTCCGCGGGGGACTCCGCAGGCGGTGTGGTCCCTGTGGTCGGGCTCTTCACCGTGACCGACTCGTCGCCGCTCACGGTCGGCGACAGGGGGCGGCACTCCATGCCGAGCGCCCGGAACAGCTGCTCGGCGCTGGCGCCG
>Ga0065720_1020886_pt1 | contig 12335 bp, 11 predicted proteins | sample Thericmetagenome_FD_59107 | JGI IMG/M metagenome (GOLD analysis project Ga0065720, IMG submission 59107) | Thermophilic microbial communities from the Joint Bioenergy Institute, California, USA of rice/straw/compost enrichment - eDNA_2 v2... | ecosystem: Engineered > Solid waste > Grass >... | reverse complement strand
CGGCCCGGGTGTCAGCGAAGGTCAAGGTCACGAGAGTTGATCATCCTGTCTCGCCCTGCAATTGGCTCAGATCTCACGCACTACGGCGTGTCCAACTCGACCTTGACAGAGAGGGAAGGGGCGCAGTGATATGAGTCTGACGACAATTCCGACCGTCGGCTCCGACGAGCGGGTCCGGGCCGGCCTGCCCCGCCCCGAAAGGTCGTACGCCATCCGGTCGTCGTGGCATCCGCGTCGCCGGCGGGCCTGGCGGCCCGCCGTCCTCATCGGACTCACCGTCGCCGGGATCCTCGTCGTCCACGCCGTCAACATGTGGCAGTTTCCGACCGCGAATGACGACGAGGGAACGTATCTGGCCCAGGCCTACGCGGTCCGTAACGGCTGGGGTCTGGCCCACTACACGTACTGGTATGACCATCCGCCACTGGCCTGGATACAGCTCGCCCTGTTCTCCTGGATTCCGGAGGTGCTGTTTCCCGACATGCTGGCGGTTGGCGCCGGTCGCCTGTCGATGCTTCCGGTGACCGCGGCCAGCCTGGTGCTGGTGTACGTGCTGCTGCGGCGGCTCGGCTTCGCTCGGTGGGTCGGGGCGCTCGCGATGGTCATCTACGGCCTGTCACCGCTGTCGGTCGGTCTGATGCGACAGATCTACCTCGACGGTTTCGCCGTCGTGTGGATGCTGGCCGCGATGGTGCTCATCCAGTCGCACCGCCGTCGTCTGTGGCATCACGTCGCGGCGGGCGTGGCCTTCGGCGTGGCGGTGCTGTCGAAGGAGACCATCCTGGTTGTGCTGCCAGCGCTCCTGGCCATGCTCTGGACCAACACCGAGGGCAGCGGACGGCGGTTCTCGCTCACCGGCTTCACCGTCTCCTTCCTCGCCGTCGGCGCGTACTATCCGCTGTACGCGGCCCTCAAGGGCGAGTTCCTGCCCGGCGACGACCATGTCTCGCTGATCGGCGCGTGGCAGTTCCAGCTCCGCGACCGGGAAGGCAGCGGCAGCGTCTTCGACGGTAGCTCGGATGCGCACCACCTGGTCATGTCGTGGTTGGACAGTGACCCCTTCATCATCGTCGCCGGGTTGGTCGCGGTGGCTGCGGCGATTCGCGCGAAGGCGCTCCGGGGGCCGGTGATCGCGCTCGTGATGCTGGTTGCGGTCGGGCTCCGACCGGGGGGCTACCTGCCGACCATGTACATCCTTGCCCTGTTGCCGTTGTTCTCCCTGCTGATCGCCGGGGGAACGAGCGTGGTCGCCGCCTGGGCGGCTCGCCCGGATGGCCCGGTCCAAGCGGTGATCGACCGGTTGGTCCGCGTCGGGTATTGGGCCGGACTCGGCGAGCGCGCTCTGCGCACCGCCGCGTGGGTCAGGCCCACGGTCGCGGTGGCGCTGATCGGCGCGGTCCTGGTCGCGGTGGCACCCGCCTGGTACGAGGGCAACCGGTACGCGCTGACCGCCTCCCACCACGACACCTACACGGCGGCGGCGAACTGGATGCGGACTCAGGTGGCCGATCCGCGCGAGGTGCGGGTCGTCGTGGACTCCACCCTCTGGCTGGATCTCGTCCGCCACGGCTACGAGCGCGAGAACGTCATCTGGTTCTACAAGCTCGACGTGGACCCGGCCGTCATGGAGACGTTGCCACGGGGTTGGCGCGACATCGACTACCTGGTCGCCACCTCCGTGATCCGGGGTGACGACGGCACGAGGACAACTCTCGATGAGCTATTGGCCCACTCGGACGTCGTCGCGTCGTTCGGTGAGGGCGATGGCCGAATTGACATACACAAGATAAACCCCGTCCCGGACGAGCCTACCGCGACCGTGCGGTAGCTCGACGTCAGCAGCAGGAAAGGACAAATGAGAAGAGCAAGACTCCACAGGCGGGCGCTCACCGCTGGAGTCGGCGGCAGCCTACTGGTCTTGGCGCTGATGCCTCCGCTATCGGCCTATGCGAGTGCCAACCTGATCGTCAACGGTGGACTGGAAGCCCATGACGGCGTCATGCCGGTGTGCTGGGAGCGTTCCGGATACGGCAACAACGATTTCGTATTCGAGCTCACCGATCAGGCCCACAGTGGCGACGTGGCGATGTCTGTCACCCTCACGTCGCGGACCGACGGCGACCGCAAGGCGATGATGCTCGAGAGCGCGAGTTGCGCACCCAACGTCATTCCCGGTCACCAGTACGACCTGTCGGTCTGGTACACGACCACCACCCCGGACACCGTGGTCACGATGTTCCGCCACGACGTCGCGCTCGGTTGGCAGTACTGGATGGACCTGGCTCACCTGCCCGTCACGAGCACGTTCGAGCGCAAGACGGTGCGCACACCGCCGATTCCGCCCAACACCGATCAGCTCACGTGGGGCGTGACGATCTACGGCGTCGGCACGCTGGTGACCGACGACTACTCGATGGTCGATGTCACGCTGCCAGTCGAGGGCGACGTCTGCAGTGCCGGCGACGCGTGTGTCGAGGGCTACTGGGACGTACTTCCGTTCAACGCCCCGGCGCGGGCCATGCACGCCGTCGTCCTGCACAACGGCAACGTGCTCTTCATCGCCGGCTCCGGTAACTCCGAGGAGTTGTTCAACGCGGGCGAGTTCCGGACAGCGTTGTATCAGCCGTACACCGGGACCTTCATCGACGTTCCCACGCCAGCGGACCTTTTCTGCTCCGGCCATGTTCAGCTGCCGAACGGCCGAGTGCTGGTCATGGGAGGCAACCGGAACTACCCCAGCCCCGACTACTCGGTTGGGTACGGCGGCCTGCGCAACTCGTACATCTACGACCCCGCCACCAACGCCTACCAGCAGATCAATGACATGATCGCCGGCCACTGGTACCCGTCAGCGACCATCCTCGGCAACGGGGACGTGATCTCCCTCGGCGGGCTGGGGGAGGACTCCAGTGGCACGGTGATCGCCGAGTACTTCGACTACTCGGAGGAGCGTTGGTTGAGCTTCCCCGAGACCAACCAGAACTGGGCGTTCTGGGGTCTGTATCCCGCGATGATCCTCATGCAGGACGGGCGGCTGTTCTACACCGGTAGCCACGTCTTCGGGCCCGGGCTGCCCGGGACCGGCGCCTCCATCTACGACTACGAGTCCGGGACGATCGTGGACGTGCCGGGCCTGCAGCGTAAGGACGAGCGCGACCAGTCGATGAGCGTGTTGCTCCCGCCCGCTCAGGACCAGCGGGTGATGACCGTCGGGGGCAGCCTTCCGGAGATCAACCCCGACGCCAACCGCTTGGTCGACATCATCGACCTCAAGCAGCCGAACCCGAGGTACGAGCCCGGCCCGCTGCTGCCGACCGGGTTCCTGGACGGCGGTGTGCCGCAAACCGAGGAGCAGGGCAAGAAGTACGTGTCGCTGGTGATCCTGCCCGATGGCACCGTCTTCGAGTCGGGTGGCGGCATGCACACCCAGGCGTCGCCGGTCTACGGGGCGTCGATCTTCGATCCAACGACCAACACGTGGACCAAGATGGCGCCCAACCCGACACCACACACGTACCACTCGGTCTCGTTCCTCCTGCCCGACGGCCGTGTCATGATCATGGGCAACAACAAGGCCGACGGCAGCTACGACACCCACATGTCGGTCTACTCGCCGCCGTACCTGTTCAAGGGCCCGCGACCGCAGATCACATCCATTGACACTCGCGAGTGGACGTACGGCAGCACTCAGGAGATCACTGTTGATGTCCCCATCGTGAAGGCCGCTCTCATCCGGCCGGCCGCCGTAACGCATTCGTCGGACCCGAACCAGCGTTACGTGGAGCTGCCGCTCAGTGTGAATGGCAACACCATCGGCCTGAACGTGACGAGCAATCCCAACATCGCTCCGCCGGGTTGGTACATGCTCTTCGTGGTCAACGCCAACGGCACGCCATCTGTCGCCGAGTGGGTGCATCTGACATGAGGGCCGACGGCAAGGTTCGCCTCGTGTTGCTGTTCGTGGCCATCGGGGTCATCGCGGCGATCGGGGTCGGCACGCAGTTCGTCGGTGCGCCGGACTCGGATCCCGATCTCGCGGAGATGGGTGCGCCCAGCTCCCGGTCGGCGGTTCCGGCCACGCTGGAACCCGCCGTGGCCGGAGCCGCCACGCCGTCGGCTGTCGCGGTGACCCCGGCGCCCACGGTCTCCCCATCGACGGCCGCACCGCGTCCTTTCGTGCATGACTTCGCGCAGGGCGGGACGCCCCGGCCACCGGCGCCGTCACCGACGGCTCCAGTACCCTTCGAGTGGTTCCGCATCGACTGTGATTTCGCGTACGGGGTACGTGGTCAGTGCATCTCCTGGTCCCGCCTGACCGAGGAGGAGCGCGCGGCCGAGGACTGGTGCGGCTACCTGGCCCGCATCGGCTGGACCAGCGGCATCGTCGTGCCGGACGGTAGTCCGGACCCGAGGAACCTCGACCGAAATGGCGACGGAGTCGGATGCGGAGACGGTGACATCGCCTGATCTCGCATGACCCGTTCGGGCCCGCGTTCTTCACGCGGGCCCGAACTGTTTGTACGTCAGCGTCTGTGGTGGCCCTTCTCCGCCGCCCTCGGTCGGAGCTGATATCGAAGGATGACGATTGTCGGGGCGGTGATGGGATCGGTCGCGCCGGCCGACGGACGTCCCACTACCCGTCCCGTCGGCCGGCGGGTGGCGTCGGGCGCGGGGGCGCTGGGTGAAGTCGTGCCCGCATGGTCGTGACGTGACGCCGGGTTCGGATGGCGACGGCGGTGCTGAGGACGACGCTGAGAGCCAGGGGGAGGAGCGAGAGCGGGGTGGCGTCCTCAGCCGCGACCACGGCCGCGCCGAGCAGCGCGTATGTCACGGCCGACGGGGAGCTGGCCAGCAGCGTGCCGACCGCGTAGTCGCGCACCCGTACGCCCGAGGCCCCGTAGGCGTAGCCGACCAGCCCGTACGGGGCCACCGGCAGGGACCGGACGGCGGCCACGGCCAGAACGCCCTCCCGCGCGATCCAGCCTTCGACGGCGGCCCAGGCCCGGCCACCCCGCCGCCCCCGGTGGGCCCAGCGCGCCACGCTCTGGCGACCCAGGAGCCGGCCGGCCAGGAACGTCACCGCCGCCGCCACCATGGTCACCGCCAGCGCACACACCGAGCCGGTCAGGGGCCCGAAGAGCACTCCACATGCGACGGAGATCGGGGTGCGGGGCACCAGGGCGACCAGCAGGGTCACGCCGACGATCACCCCGACCACCGGGGCCACCGGCCCGAGCCGGGCGACGGCGCCGGGAATCGCGTCGAGGGGAGCCACCGCCGCCACCCCGGCCAGCGCCGCCACGCCGGTCACCAGGGCGACCAGACGGCGACGCGGGCTCACGGGGTGAGCCTAGCGGCGGCATCAATTCATGATCCGCGATGGACACGGGATCTTGTGGCGAGCGCTCCCGGTCATGTCCGTAGCGATTCCCAGAAAGCCCCTCCCCGCAGTGTCTGGTGCTCGCGTCCGTTCGCACGGGCCTCGGGCCCAGGGTGCGTTGCCTTTCCTCTGGCTGTCGCTGGCGCTCCCTCGCTCCTCGGCCTGGGACCCGTTGCCCGAGGCTGTAGGCCAGACGTGGGCCCAGCGGAGTTAGGGCAAACAGCCGACAGGGTAACGATCGGTGAGTAATGTACGGTTTTGTCCGCTGTGGTCGCCCCACGCTGACACGGGTCAGTGAGTCCACGGAGGACAGAGCGATGTGTTCCGGCGTGCACACGTCAACCCCCCACGACCGGACCATACGAACATGCGTTCGGGAGTTGACGTGTCAACCCTGTTGCTGGCCGGACTCGCCCTCGTCGTCGCCTCGCTGGTGTGGCACGTACGGCTTGCGGTGTCGGCTGCGCGCGTCGCGGCCCGGCTGGACGCGCCTGACCCGGGCCAGGACACGGTTGATTCATCGGCGGCTCCCGATGTTCTGTGGTTGGTCCTCATCGATCCGAGTCCCGCCGCCGTGACGGCGGCCCGGGCGGTGGCGCCGGCGGCCGGTGGCCGGACCCGCGTGATGGTGGTCGCGTCCGGTCCCGCCCGCCCCGAGGAGCCGGACCACCCGAGGGCGCACCGTCTGGTCGTGGCGCCGGGGCTGGCCCGGGCGGCGGTACTCAACCAAGCGTTCCGGCTGGTCCGCGGCTGGTGCCGCCGGAACGGCGAGGACCCGTCGCGTACGGTCATCGGGATCCTGGCCGACGGCGCCGCCCCGGCCGACGGGATCGGCTCCGCGGTCCGGCGGGCCTTCGCAGACCCGCTCGTCGGGGCGGTCCAGGCCCGGGTGGAGACGGTTGGAGCTGGACCGATCGAGGCCGCCCAGCACTACGAGCACGGCGTCCTCGGCGACGCCCTCAATATGTTGCGCGGGCGGCGGGGCGCGGCCCGCCTCGGGGAAACCGGGGTCTTTGTCCGGCTGTCCGCGGTGGCGCGGCTGGGTCAGCGGCCCTGGCGCTCCCGGGCGGCGCCCGGCCGGGACCTCGGTTTGCGGCTCCGCCTGCTCGGCGTCGCGGTCCGGCACGATCCGCGCCTGCGCGTCGTCGTCGGGGCCGTCGATCGTCGTCATCTCCTGCGCAGCTGTGTCCGCGTCCTGCACGGCCACCTGCAGGCGTGGCCGAGGCGCGGTTCGTGGCGGGACCGGGCGGCCTGGGCGGGGCAGCTCGCCGGGTGGCCGGTACCGGGCGTCGTGGTGGTGTGGGCCGTCGGGGCGTTCGCCGCCGCGGCCTGGCGGCTCGCCGACCGGGACCCCGTCGGCTGGTGGTTCATCGCGTTCGGCCGGGAAACGCACCGGCTGTCGTGGTCGGCGCTCGTCGCGGCGGCGGCCGTGTGGCTCGGCGTGCTCGGGGGCCCAGCCCTGATCTGGTGGACCGCTCGCCGCGACCTGGCCGCCGGCCGGCTGCTCGGGGCGGTGCTGGCCCGGCCGCTGCTTCTGCTGCTCCGACCGGTGGCCCTCGGCATCGTGCTCGTCCGGTCCGTCGCCGGCGGGCGCCGCTGGGCCGCGGGCATGGCGGGCAGACCGGTGACCGCGCGGGCGTTGGATGCCCCGGCCCTGGCTGCGGCCTCGATATTCGTCGACGTGACCGGGCGTCGTCGTCGGCGCCTCTGGCTGATCGCCAACTGCGTGGCCTTCGCGGGGGCGGCGTACATCGTGGTCGTCGGCGTTGCCCTCACCGGCGGGCCGGTCTCGCCGCACTGGGAGGCCGCCGAGCCGGACCCGCTGCCCAGTCCGACCCCGGTCGCGCCGGTCACGCCGGAGCCTGAACCGGTGCCCGAGCCCGAACCGGTGCTCACGCGGCGGCCCCGGACACCGGCCTGGCCGCCGACCCGCACCGTGGAGGCCGTACGGACGAACGTCGTCTGCCCGGGCCAGCCCACGCCACGGTCGACGCCCACGCCCACGCCCTCCGCGGAACCGACGTCACCTGTGTCGCCGACGCCGTCTGCCTCGCCGACGTCATCGGTGTCGCCGACGCCATCTGCCTCGCCGACGTCATCGGTGTCGCCGACGCCATCGGCGTCCGCCTCGCCGTCTCCGTCCACCTCGCCGTGTCCGTCTTCGTCCGCGTCGCCGTCGGTATCGCCCACACCATCGGCGTCCGCCTCGCCGTCGCTGTCGCCGTCCATCTCGCCGTCGCTGTCGCCGTCCGCGTCGCCGTCACCGTCCGCCTCGTCGTGTCCGTCTTCGGCCGCCTCGCCGTCGCCGACACCGTCGGTCTCGCCGACACCGTCGTCGTCCGAGGGGCCACTGACGCTGTCGCCGTCCACGTCGCCCTCGCCGTCTCCGTCCGTGTCGCCGTTGCTGTCTCCGTCCGTGTCGCCGTCACCGACACCGTCGTCCGAGGGGCCACCGTCGCCATCGCCATCCGCGTCGCCCTCGCCGCTGCCGTGCGCGTCCACTCTGGTGCCAGTGCCGTCGGAGTCGGCGGCACCGGTGACGCCCTCGCCGTCGCCGTGTCCGCCTCCGATGGAGCTGGTGCCCACCGTGTCGCCCTCGGCGTCTTCGGATCAGCCGGCCCCCTCAGCGTCGGACCCACGTTCCGCGCAGCTTGCCGGAGCGGAACCTGAGGGCAGTTCCGTGGAGCTTGCCGGGGCGGAATCTGAGGGCAGTTTCGCGGAGCTTGCCGGGGCGGAATCTGAGGGCAGTTCCGCGCAGTTTGCCGGGGCGGAATCTGAGGGCAGCCCCGCGGAGCTTGCCGGAGCGGAATGTGGGAGCAGTTCCGCGGAGCTTGCCGGGGCGGAATCGGGGAGCAATTCATGGCTCGAGAGCGCCGGAGTGTCGCTGCTGCTGGTCGTCCTCGGTGGCTTCGTCGTCGTTGCCCGAGGTGATGAGTGACTGGGCGGGGGTAGCCGCGCCGGGCTTGGACGCCGCCGCGGTGGCGCGGGGTGCTGCCAACGACAGGGTGCTCGCCGTGGGTTGCTCGGCCGGTGGCAACACATCGACTATGCGTTAGGTGTCAATCTCGACCGGCGGCTCTTCGAGCTCCAGCGTGGGCTCGGCTCGTCCCGCCCGCGCGCCGGTAGCCGTCGTCGTCGGCGACGGTGGTAGCTTGCCGACGCATGAGCGATGTGCTGGCCGATCTGCCGGCGCCGTGGCTGGCCGCGATGCGTCCGTTCCTCGACGCGGATACGGTGGCGAAGCTGAGTGCCTTCGTCGAGGACGAGTACGCCAACCACGACGTCTTTCCGCCCCGGTCGGACCTGTTCGCCGCGCTGCGGCTGTGTCCCTACGAACGCACCCGGGTGCTGATCCTCGGCCAGGACCCGTACCACAAGGCCGGCCAGGCCCACGGGCTCAGCTTCAGCGTGCGGCCGGGCGTCGCCGTTCCGCCGTCGCTGCGCAATGTCTACAAGGAAATCGCTGAGGACCTGGGCGTCCCGCCCCCGCCGAACGGTGACCTGACCGGCTGGGCCGCGCAGGGGGTGCTGCTGCTCAACGCGGTGCTGACCGTACGGTCGGGCGCGCCGGCCTCACACGCCGGTCACGGGTGGGAGCACGTGACCGACGCGGCCATCCGCGCGCTCAACGAGCGGCCGACACGGGTCGTGTTCCTGCTGTGGGGCGCGTACGCCCGCCAGAAGGCGGCGCTGGTGACCGGGCCCCAGCACGTGGTGCTCGAGGCGGGGCACCCGAGCCCCATGAACCCGCGTGGCTTCCGCGGCACCCGCCCGTTCAGCGCCTGCAACACCGCGCTCGTCGAGGCCGGGCTGGAGCCGATCGACTGGTCCGCGCCCGGTCTGCTCTCGGCCACACCCCAGGCGTAAGGCAGCGGGTCGATGGCAGCAGCGCCGGCCGGCCGCGACGTTCGCCGCGAGCGTACCGGCGCGTACGGTCAGCGGATGGCGGCCAGCCGCTCGGCCCGCAGCCGGTTGGGCCAGGTGTCGTCGATGGGAGCCACGGGGGAGCCGACCGCCCAGGAGATCAGCAGGTCGGCCAGCGCCGGGTTGCGGGCGAGCACCGGTCCATGCATATATGTACCGATGATCTTGCCGTGCCACACGCCCTCGGTGACGCCGTCGTTGCCCACCCCGGTGGTGACCCGGGCCAGCGGTTTGAGCCCGGGGCCGAGATGCGTCCGTCCGCCGTGGTTCTCGAAGCCGGTGAGGGTCGGCAGGTTCAGCGCCGGGTCCGCCTCGCCGGCCAGTTCGCCGACGGCCCGGGTGGGCCCGCGATCGGAGGCGAGGTCGAGGATGCCGAGTCCGGCGCACTTGGTGCCCTTGGCGAAGAACGAGGTGCCGATGAGCTGGTAGCCGGCACACACCACCAGTGCGGTGGCGCCACGGGCCAGCGCCCGGTGCAGCCCCTGGTTCGCGTTCAGGCGCTGGGCCGCCAGGGCTTGCGGGCCGTCCTCACCGCCACCAAGGAGGTAGATATCTCCCTCTTGCGGTACCGGCTCGTCGGAGCGGACCTCGATGGTCTCCACCGGGATGCCGCGTACGTACGCCCGCCGGGCCAGGATCAGCATGTTGCCGCGGTCGCCGTAGGTGGAGAGGAGGTCGGGGTAGAGCCAGACGATGCGCAGCGCGGACTCGCTGGCTGGGTCGTCACCCTCGGCCCGGTGGCGGGGTCCCGACCTTCTCGACGACGCGTGGCTGCTCGTCTCCGTCGGTGGCGCGTAGCCGCTGGGCTCCTGGGGCGGCCCGTAGCCGGCGATAGGCTCAGTTGACACGGTCGAGCTCCGCTCGGATGTCCTGGAACGCGGTGTAGTTGGCGATCACCTCGAGTCGCCCGGGTGGGACCGCCGCCACGGCTTTGGCGAAGTTCGGGACGTGCTCGAACTCGACCTCGTTGACCTCGAGCCGAACGGCCAGGTCCATCGCCCGGTCCCCGGTGATGAGCACCCGTCGGCCCTGCAGGGGCGAGAAGTCCACGTCGTACAGCCAGGAGGTGTCCAGACCGTCGGGGTCGCGGGCATTGATGGCGAGCAGCGTCGGCGCCCGCTCGGCCATGTCGAACGCCTCCAGCCAGCCGGCCGGGTTCTTGGCCAGCAGCAACCGGATCGTGCGGCCGTCACGCTCGACCGTCGCGTACCGTCCCGCGATCGAGGCGACCGTGGCCAGCCGCGGCAGGGCGGCGGCGGGATCGACCCCGAACTGGGCCGCGACCGCGAGCGCGGTGGCCGCATTCGCCCGGTTCACCCGGCCCGGCAGTTGCAGCATGAGCTGGTGACGATTCCCGTGGGGGTCCACCACGGCATCGCCGTCGACACTCCACTGTGGAACCGGCCGGCGCAGGTCACAGCCGGCGCACCCCCAGTCCTCGCCCGTCCGCACGATGTGCGAACCACAGGCGGGGCAGACCCAGGAGTCGTCGTGCCACCGTTGGCCCGAGGCGACCCAGGTGACGTGCCGGGCCTCGCGGGCGGCATAGACCACCATCGGGTCGTCGGCGTTGGCGACGATGTGGCTGTCCCGGTCGCGCACCGCGTCGCGCCACAGGGCCGACATCATCGCCACCTCCTTCGCCCGGTCGAGCTGGTCCCGGGACAGGTTCAGCAGGGCGATCGCCACCGGGTGGGTGGCGTCGATGACCTGCTTGAGGTAGTGCTCGTCGACTTCCAGCACGGCGTACGGCGTGTGGCCGGCGCGCGCCAGCGCCGACGTGTGCCCGGTGGGCATGTTGGCCCCGAGCGAGTTGGTCGCCACGTCGCCGAGCACGCCCATGGCGGCGGCGGTGAGCCGGGTCGTGGTGGTCTTGCCGTTGGTGCCCGAGACGAGCGCCACCCGGCGGCCCGCGGCCAGGTGCTTGAGCAGATCAGGGTCGATCTTGAGACCGAGCCAGCCGCCGATCACCGACCCGTCGCCCCGCCCGGCCGCTCGGGAGAGGGCCGAGGCGGTGCGGGAGACCGTCGAGGCGAGCCTGGCGCGCAGGGGCAGCCCACCGCGCCCCGTGCCCTGCTCTGCAGTCGTCATGGTCCTCCGCTCGCTGCATCCACCCCTCGACCCCGGGGTTCGTGGCCCGGTGGTGAGGGGGTCGATGCGAAGAGACTATCGCCCCGGGCCGGCCCGGGTGGTGCGGCTGGTCGCGGGCCCGTCCGGTCGGCGGCCGCCGGGCCCGGCGGCCGCCGACCGGACGGTGCTCAGGGGCCTTTGGATATATCGGCGCCCGGGCGCCTGGGTGTCGGCCCGCGTTATGGGTGACGGTGGATCGCGTTATGGGTGACGCAGGATCGCATTATCGGTGACGGTGGATGCGGCCAGGCCGGGCCCGCCGAGGTGGGTCGGTCGTGGAGCGGGTGGGGCGGTGGCGTCGCGGACGGGTGTCGCGGGGCCGTTGCGGAAGGTGTCGCGGGGTTGACACGGGTCTGTCATGGGGGCGTCATGTTGTCGCGCAGTGGTAGTCCGCTCTGCCCGAATAAGGAAATATATCCGGACTTTTCCGGCGCGTAGGCGCCCCCGAAGGTTGTGATTGACCTCACGAAGCACATACACAACTCCGATGTCAAGCGTGACACGCCGTAGTCACAAGTCGGACGCGAACGGGCGAACTGGGACGGCTGAGCCGAGTGGGGTACGTTCGGTCACATAGCGTGTACAGCGAGTGAAGGGGTTCGTCAGCTAGAACATTCGGGTCACCCCACCCGGGGTGCACCGTGTCGCCTGGGTCACGTCGAGTCCTGCCCGCCCGGGCGGCACGCTCCACACGGGACAACTCAACACGGGCTAGGGCAGGATCGCCGGACCACTTCCGGCGGGACGCGAGGCGTCCGTCCGGAGTGGAGCAGCGCCGCCACGACCGTAAGGTGTGGACAGTCGGTTGTGGACGCTTGACCGGTCGCGGGAAAGGCGGCCAGGTCGCGAGGGCGGCGCACGTGGAACCAGGGCAACCCTCGCCTGGCCACGGTATCCGGCA
>Ga0065720_1020884_pt1 | contig 12340 bp, 10 predicted proteins | sample Thericmetagenome_FD_59107 | JGI IMG/M metagenome (GOLD analysis project Ga0065720, IMG submission 59107) | Thermophilic microbial communities from the Joint Bioenergy Institute, California, USA of rice/straw/compost enrichment - eDNA_2 v2... | ecosystem: Engineered > Solid waste > Grass >... | reverse complement strand
GATCAGACCTACAGCCAGATCCGGGGGAACACCCTCGTGCTGGCTTTCTCCATCCTGGTCTCCGCGATCGTCGGCCTCACCCTCGTCGTCTTGGTCAGCCGCAACGTGCAGCGCAGCCTGCACGAGGTCGTACATATGGCGGATGAAATCGCAGGCAAAAAGCTGCACATTCCCGACATGGAGTACCTGGAGGAGGACGAGATCGGACGGCTCGCCGACTCCATGAACCGGATGAAAATGACGCTGAAAAACCTGCTCGAAGAAATCACGCGCACTTCCGGCACGGTGGCCGACGAAAGCAAAAAGCTCACCCGCATCACCGGCGTGGTCGGGACCGGCAGCGGCGAAATCACGGCGACCATGCGGGATCTGTCCCGCCGCTCGGAGAGCCAGGCGGAAACGTCTTCCAGGTTGGCGGAGCGCATGGAACATTATTCGGCGCAAATTGCGGCGGTGGTGCGCGACAAGGACCTGCTCAGCTCGCGTTCGCAGCGGATGTTTTCCCTGACGATGGAGGGCAGCGCCCATATGGAGTCCTCCACGGAGAAAATGAACGCCATCGACGGCAGCATCGACGAATCCCTGCGCCTCGTCAAAGGACTGGACGAGAAGACGGCGCAAATCTCCGCCATCGTCAAAGTCATCAAAGATATCGCCGATCAGACGGGCCTGCTTGCCCTCAACGCCGCGATCGAGGCCGCCAAGGCGGGGGAGCACGGCCGCAGCTTCTCCGTCGTGGCCGACAATGTGCGGAAATTGTCCGAGCAGGTGCAAGCTTCCGTCGGGCACATCGCCCGGGTCGCCGCGGATATCCAGCAAGAATCGAAAAACGCGGTCCATTCCCTGGACCGGGGCTACAGGATGGTGTCGGACGGGAAAACGCTCGTGGAAACCACCGGCGATACGTTCCGCCGTTTGGAGGAGGAAATTGACGAAATCGGGGCGCAGATCGGACGGATGTCCGCGTCGCTGGATGAGGTCGGGAACCAGACGGTCGCCATCCGGTCGTTTCTGAGGGACACCGTGGCGATGGCGGAGCAGACGGCCGCCGGCGTTTCGGAGGTCACGTCCATCGCGGAGGAGTTCCGCCGCGCCATGGAGGAAGTGCAGGGCAGCGTCTCCTACCTCGGTCAGGAGGCGGACAAGCTGAATGCCATGATCAATCAGTTCAGACTGTAAGCGCATAAGGGGGAGACATCGCTTGATGAACAAACCGTATTCGACGGTCAAACGATATTCGTGGGGTTTGCTGCTGCTCAGGCTGAGTCTCGGATTCAGCTTCGCCGTCCACGGGTACGACAAATTCAGCGGGGGCATCGTCAACACGTCCAGATGGTTCGACAGCCTCGGTCTGCCCGGCATTCTGGCCTACGGGGTGGCCCTGCTGGAAGTGCTCGGCGGCATCGCGCTGATGGCGGGGCTGGCCACGCGGCTGCTGTCCGCCCTGTACATCATCGTGATGACCGTCGCCATTTACAAGGTGAAGTTTGCCGGCGGATTTCTCGGCTTCGAGCTGGAACTGACGTTCCTCGTCATCTCGTTGGCGCTGCTGATCAGCGGCGGGGGGATTTATTCCGTGGATCACGCGCTTTTTCCTTCGAAAAAAATTTTGATGGAAAAGAGGGCCGAAAGCGCGTCGGAATCCGCGCCGGCCCTCACGGAGTGACTTAAAGACAGTGCCGTTGCCCGTTCACCTGTCAGGGCAACGGTCTATTATTTTTTAAGCTAATGGACGGTAAGGCTTTTGGCAATACGGATCATCGTCGTTTCATCGACAAACTCCCGGTCAAAATACAGATCATACGCCCGAATATCGTCGATCAGAAAATAAAAGCGCGTTTCCCTGGTCACCGTCGGATCCTGGGCGGCGGCCGGCTGGGTGCGGTCGAAGGATGCCCGGATGACGGTGGTAAAATACCCGTCCAACACTTTCTTTTCCGTCAATTCGGAGTGGTTGGGAAAATACGGGGAATCCGGGGGAAGATACCCTTCAATCGCCAGTCCGCCGATGTTTTTCCCGTCCAGGTAGAAATACACATTGCCCGGTTCCAGGTCGACCGTCCGCACCGTCCAGTTGCCGGGGACAGCCAGAGAGTAGGCGTTCGTTTTGACGACTTGCATGGAATCGGCGGTGTGGTTGATTTTGATCGAACGCGTATTTTCGTCATAAGCCACGGCGGCCCCCATATTTTCCGCCACAAAACGGATCGGCACATAAGCGCGGCCATTGTAATTGAGTGTCGCGTAGCCGCCGTCCAGTTTCTTTTCCTGCCCGTTAAATATGTATTTGACCGGGAACAAAACCGCATTGACCGCGCCCGCGGCGTAGACGGAAGTTGCCGCGGCCAAGACGATCCCGCACATCAGTCCCAGCAAAAACTTTTTCAAGATGACCAGCTCCTTTGTCTTGCTCCTCTTACTTAGACGACGGATATCCGTTAAAAGTTGTTCGAAAAAAGAATCGGCATTGACAGCGCTTTAACTTGTATATACAATAGACGTATATACAAGTTTAGTTTCGCTCAGGAAAGCCGTTTGTCCCGGGACGCTTGCATTTCCTTGGCAAAAACACTTGCAGCAGCTTTGAAGAAAGGGAGATCGTATTGAATTTGATCGGTTACGCGCTGGAAATGTTTCGTTCGGAATTGGAGGACGTCGTCGGTGTCGAGAATGTCATTGATGATGAGGAAAGGAGGAAGGAGCTTTCAATCGATCAGTATTGGCTGACGTACATGTGGAAAGCGAAAAATAAAGAGATGCCATTGCCCTTCTTTATCGTTCGGCCCGGTTCCACGGAAGAAACGTCGAAAGTGATGCGAATCTGCAATACATACAAGGTTCCCGTTGTGCCTCGGGGTGGCGGCTCCGGTACGCAAGGAGGAGCGGCGGCGTTTCGCGGCGGAATCATCCTCGATCTGACCCGAATGGACAAAATCATCGAGATCGACGAAACTTCGCTCGTGTTGACGGCGCAGCCGGGCATTAACGGCCGCGTGCTGGAAAATGCCTTGAACGAAAAAGGGTACATGCTGGCCCACTATCCCGCGTCGGTCGACAGCGCCACGCTCGGCGGGTATATCGCCGCGAGAGGCTCCGGCGTCATGTCGACGAAATACGGCAAGGCGGAGGACATGGTGCTGGCGATCGAAGTCGTGCTCCCCGACGGGCGGGTGTTGAACACTTTGCCCTACCGGAACCACGCTTGCGGTCCCGGCCTGCTCGAACTTTTTGTCGGTTCCGAAGGCACGCTCGGCGTCATTACGAAAGTCAAGATGCGTTTGGAACCGCTGCCGGAAACCCGCCTTTTCCGCATGGTTCGTTTTCCCGACGTGCATGCGGGGCTGGAAGCCGGGCGGCAAATCATGATCAGGCGTCTGAATCCCGCGACGATCCGGCTGTACGATCCCGGTTCGACGGAGCGGTCGCTGCGCGGCACGGGATTGGAAGCGGAAGGGGTCAACATGGTGCTGATGGTGGATGGCTACAAGGAAATTGCCGAAGCCCAGATGCGCCGCATTCTGGAGGTCTGCAAAGCGAACGGCGGAACCGATTGCGGGGAGGAGCCGGGAAAATATTGGTGGGATCACCGTTACGACTTCTACCGGCCGCCGCTGCATCCGCAATATCCGCTCATGTACGGAACCGTGGAGTCCGTCACATCCTACCAAAATATCGGCAAACTGTATGACGCGAAAAAAGAACTGATCGAGAATAAGTACAAAAAATGGAGCGCCCAATATACGGCGCATTTCTCCCATTGGTATCCGTGGGGGACGATGATTTACGACCGGTTCTACATCCAGAATCCCCCGCAGGATGCGCGGGAAGCGTTCCGCCTGCACAATCGGATTTGGTCGGACTGCTCGCGCGTGAACCTGGAACACGGCGCGCTGCTCAACGAACATCACGGCATCGGTTTCAAACTGGGCTGGCTGATGCGCGAGCAGTACGGCGATGCCTTCGACGTGCTTTTGCAAATCAAAAAGCAGCTTGATCCGAACGGCATCATGAATCCCGGAAAACTTGGGTTCGGGATTTGGTAAGGGGGTATCCGGCTTGAAAGCGCTGGTCTATGAAGGGAACCATACGCTGACCGTCAAGGAGACGGACATCCCCCAAATCGATCGGGGCGAAGTGCTCATCCGCGTGCATTTCGTCGGCATTTGCGGCACGGACATGCTCATTTGGCATGACGGTTTGGCGAGGGTAAAACCGCCGGTCATTATCGGCCACGAATTTTCCGGCGTAATCGAAAAGGTCGGCAGCCCGGATTCTCCTTACAAACCCGGCGACCGTGTCGTAGTGGAGCCTTTGCTTTCCTGCGGGGTGTGCAAAGCGTGCAAAACGGGCGCTTACAACGTCTGCCAAAAGTTCCGCCTGCTCGGCATCGACGCGGACGGCGCGATGGCCGATTACGTGAAGGCGCCGGAACATAAGCTTTTTCGGATTCCGGGCGGTATGTCCTTCGAAGATGCGGCATTCGTCGAACCTCTGGCGGTGGGAGTGCACATGGTTCGGCGCTCCGGGCTCGGCAGCGGTCAGGTTGCGCTGGTGGCCGGCGGCGGTCCCATTGGACTGATTGCGGCGAGCGTTGCCCAACTGAAGAGCGCGACCGTGTACGTATCCGAGGTCAATCCGTTTCGCATCGGGATGGCGAAGGAACTCGGCTTCCGGACGGTCAATCCGAAGGAGGAAAACGTGGCGGAGCGGATCAATGCGGACACGGGCCGAGGCGGCGCCGATGCGGCATTCGAGGCGACGGGGACTCAGGCGGGTTTGGCCGACTGCATCGCGGCCTGCGGTCCCAGAGGCGCCGTCGTGATTGCCGGACTTCCCAAAAGCAAGCCTGTCGTCGATGTTTACGAAATTGTGGCCAAAGAACTGAATGTGGTCGGATCCCGCGTTTACCGGTCGGAAGATTATGAAGATGCGCTGGAACTTATCAAAAGCGGGCAATTCTCCCCGCGCAAATTCATCAGCCGCATCATCACCCTGGACGAAGCGGTGGAGCAAGGCTTCAAGCCGATCGATCGCGGCGATCCCGTGATGAAAATCCTGATCCGCATAAAAGACGGGGAATGATGGAGATGCGGCAGTTTGTACTTGGGATCGATACCGGCTCCGGCGGCTGCAAAGTGACCTGTATCGATAACGACGGGAACTTGGTGTCGGAAGCTTCCGTGCCCTATCCTTCCTATTATCCTCATCCGTATTGGGTGGAACAAAAGCCGGAAGAATGGGTTGACGCCGCCGTGGAAGGCGTGCGCAAAACGCTGGCCGGCTTCAGCGAGGCGGAGAAAAAGGAGATCAAGGCGATTTCCTTTTCCGGGCCGCATCATATTGCGGTGCTGCTGGATGACGACAACCGGGTGATCCGCGATGCGATCATGTGGATGGATCAGCGCAGCGGCGAAGAGGCGAGGGAGCTCGGCGAACGTTACGGGGACAAAATCAAGCTCATCACCGGGAATTATCCGACTCCGACATGGACCTTGTGCCAGCTTGCCTGGATGCGGAAGCACGAACCGGAAACATACGGCCGCATCCGCAAGATGGTGTTCATGAAAGATTACATTCGATACCGCTTCAGCGGCGAGCTTGCGACCGACTACATCGAGGCGGAAGGCACTCTGTTCTTCGACGTTCGCAAACGCGAGTGGTCGGAAGAACTCTGCGCCCTGATCGAACTCGATCCGGCGAAGCTGCCGCGCGTGCAATCGCCGCTCGACCGATGCGGCACCCTGCTCCCTGAAATGGCGGAGCGCCTCGGTCTGCCCGCCGGCATTGCGATCGTCAACGGGACCGCGGATACCGCGGCGGAGCTGTACGGCTGCGGCGCCGTCGATCTCGGAGACGGCGTCGTCAAGCTGGCGACGGCGGGGAATTATGCGATACTTTCCGACCGGTTTCCGGAAAAGCGGACGATTATCAGCTACGAACACGCCATCGACGGAATCGTGTATCAGAACAGCGCCACCAATTTCGCCGCCGCTTCTTTCCGGTGGTTCAAGGAAAATTTTTACAAGGAAACGGAAGAGAAATTGCCCCCCGGCACGATTTACCGGATGATCGACGAAGAGATCGAGCGGGTGCCGCCCGGTTCGGAAGGGCTGATATTCCAGCCTTATTTGAACGGCGAGCGTTCCCCTCACTGGGATCCGCATCTCAGAGCCAGTTTCTTCGGTTGCACGACCCGGCACGGGCGGTCCCACTTTGCCCGCGCCGTTTTGGAAGGCGTCGGTTTTTCGATACGCGACGCATCCCTGGAGATGGAAGGTCGTTCACAAAAACCAATGAAAATCATTGGGGGTGGCAGCAAAGGGGGAGTGTGGATACAGATTATGGCGGATATTTTGAACAGGGAGCTGGAAGTTCCCAAAGTCAGCGACGCTTCCTTCGGCACCTGCCTGATCGCGGCCACGTCGATCGGATGGTATGCAAACTTGAAGGAAGCCGTGCGCCACGGGCAAACCGTCGTGCGGCGCGTGGAGCCGATCGAGCGCAATATCCGCATCTATGACGAAATGTTTGCGATCTACCGCGATTTGCATCGGCAAACCAAAGATTTGTGCCATCGTCTGGGACGAGCGGTCAGCGGGTTTTCATCCTGACCGCCGCGGCTCGACACCACGATCGTGTAACCGCTTACTTCATTTTGATGAAAAGGAGAGGGTTAAACATGAGAATGAAATGGTTGTCTTTGCTTTGCCTTTTGCTGACGGTTGCTTTGCTGAGCGGCTGCATGTCGGGCAGCAAGCCGGACAGCGGCGGCGCTTCCCAAAGTCCTTCCGGTTCGGCCGGCTCGGGAAGCGGCGGCGCGGAGAAAAAAGACATTACGATTCGCATTGCATCGGCGGAAACGGCCGCGGCTTCCATGGCGGCCCTGGAGGAGGCCGGCAAGGAATATGAACAGTTGACCGGCATTAAAGTCGTTGCCGAAGCGGTGCCGCTGGCGGACATTTACACGAAGATCAGCGTCACGTACGGCACGTCCTCCCAGTACAGCGCCTTCCTGACAGGTTATATCGGCCATGTTACGCTGCTCGAGAGTCAAGGCCGTCTGGCGCCGGTGGATGACATCATCGAAAAGTTGGGCGGCACATCCGACTTCTATAACGGGCACGTGCTGTTTCCGGTGGACGGCAAAGTCTACTGGATTCCGTACGACTATAACCTGGGCTACGGCTACATCCGCAAAGACTGGCTCGCGGAAAAGGGACTTTCCGTGCCGAAAACGTGGGACGAACTGCTCAATGTGGTCAAAGCGTTTACAGACAAGGGCAAGGAACGTTACGGCATCATCATGCCGCTGAAAGACGACGATTCGAGCAACTGGCTCACGACGGTTCCGCTTTGGGCCAACGATGTTCGCATCTTCGACGACAATTGGAACGTCATTCTCGACTCGCCGGAAATGAAGCCGAAGGTCGTGGAGGCGTTGCAGCTCATCAAAGACCTGTATCCCTACATGCCCGACAGGGCGCAAAACGCCTCTTACGCCGACATGACCGAAGCTTTCCTCAGCGAGCAAGTCGGAATCACCTTTTACAGCGGCCGTCTGGTTGACCAAATCGAGGGCAAAAACCCCGCCCTTGCGGACAAGTTCGAGGTGTTCCCCTTCCCGGCCAAAAACGGCGGAACCGGCGCGGCGACGCTCGGATACGACGCCGTGGCCATTCTGAACACGGATCATGTCGAGGAGACGAAGAAGTTCATCGAATGGTTCTTTACCGAAAAAATTTACGATTTCCTGAACTCTTCTCCCGTGCATTTGTTCCCGGCGCAAAAGTCGATTTTCGAGAGCGAGAAGTGGAGATCGTTGCCTGCCATCAAAACCTATTGGGAAACCGGCGTTCAGCCGCAATATGAAATCCTTACGAAAGCGAAATTGCATTCCATCGACTCCGACGGTCCGCACGCGGACGACCGGCCGGCGCAAGTCTTTCAGTCCATGCTGTTCCCGAAGGCGTTCCAGCGCATCACGATCAATAACGAAGACCCGGCAAAAGTCGTTGACGATCTGGCGGAAGAAATCCGCAAACTGACCAACAAATAAAGCCGGAACAAAAACCGATTTACGGGAATTTGATCGTTATCGGGATGGGCGAAAATTACGCTCATCCCGATATGTTCGGTTTCAATTTCCGTTCTGGAGGGGGCGGTGGCCATCGACCAATTAATCCGTAAGCGAGATCTTCCCTTTATCCTGTCCTTTTTGCTGCCCGGAGTGATCCTTTTTGCAGTCGTCATCATCGTTCCTTCGGCCCTGGCTGTCCAGTACAGTCTTTATGAAGCCGCCGGATTTGTAACCGAAGCGACCTATGTCGGACTGTACAATTTCGCGGAAATCCTGAAAAGCGAGTCGTTTTGGAAGGCGCTGGGCAGGACGATGGTTTATGCGGGATTCTCGGTGGGCGGGCAACTCGTGCTCGGCATTGCCATCGCGCTGGTGCTGAACCAACAGTTCAAAGGCAACAATGTGCTTCGCGGCATTTCCGTGGTGCCTTACATCATTCCGGTTGTCACGGTGACAATCGGATTCGAGTGGATGCTGGATACGAGCAACGGCATCATCAATCATCTCATCGCCGGCCTTGGATTCGAAAAAATCAATTTTTTCAAACCGCATTTGGCGATGTTTACCGCCATCATGCTGTCGATCTGGACATGGACGCCCTTTGTCACGCTGGTTTTTCTGTCCGGTTTGCAAACCATACCCCATGAACTGTACGAAAGCGCCACATTGGACGGCGCGGGGGCTTGGAAAAGGTTCTGGAAAATTACGGTCCCGATGGTGAGGGATATCATTCTGACCATTGTTCTTCTGCGCGGCCTGTGGATGTTCAATAAATTTGATTTGATCTGGCTGCTCACCGGCGGAGGGCCGCTGGGAAGAACCGAAACGCTGCCGGTGCTCATTTACGATACCACATTCAAAAAATTCCAGGTCGGTTACGGTTCCGCTCTGGCCGTCATCTCGCTGATCATCATGATGATGGCGATGGCGGTTTATCTGAAAATTTTCTCCGAAAAAAAGGCGAAAAGAAAATTCAAAAAGCGGCTTCAGCGGACGTGACAGAATGGGGGTTAACGGTGAAAACGTCGGTTCGTTTCAAGGTGTTTTTGTATTTTTGCGCAATGCTCATTCTGGTCTATTCGATGTTCCCGATTTACTGGATCACCATATCGCCGCTGCGCGGCTTCACCGGATTTTTTGAGGATGCGGGCAAATGGTACCCGACCGGATTCGATCTGACGCTGTTTCGCAACATTTGGAACGAAACGAATTATCCCGTTTACTATGCGAACAGTTTCATTGTGGCGAGCGCCACGACGCTGATCACGATCATTCTGAGCACGATGATGGCTTACGTGCTGACCCGCTTTCGTTTCATCGGCCGGAGTCTCATGCTCAATGCCATGCTGGTCGGCTATATGCTGCCGCCTTTGCTTCTGGCAATTCCGATGCTGGGTATTTTCGTTTCCCTCGGCATTGACGATACGATCGCCGCGCTGACAATTTCGCATATTGCGATTACGCTGCCTTTCGGCGTATGGATGCTGGTCAGTTTCTTCAAGACGATCCCGTTTGAATTGGAGGAAAGCTCCTGGGTGGACGGGGCCAGCCGGCTGCGCAGCATCGCGCAGGTCCTCATGCCGCTCATGTTGCCCGGCATCATCAGCGTGGCCGTATTTTCCTTCATCGTTTCCTTTACCGATTACACGTTCGGCCTCATGATCGTATCTTCGGAGCAGAACAAAACCATTCCGATCGGTCTGGCCACCATCAAGGAATCGATAACCCTGCATCGCGGCGAGCTGCTGGCGGGAGCGGCGCTGATCGCCTTGCCGATGGTCGTGCTGTTCTCGTTTGTCACCAAGTATTTCATCAGAGGACTGATTGCGGGCGCGGTGAAAGGCTGACGCAATCGGCCGAATCATTTTTTTTGGGGAGGATTGCGGAATGACGGAACAACATCCGATGCAAATCGATGTGCGCGGTCGCATAGCGGTGGTGACCGGGGGAGGAAGCGGCATCGGGTTTGCCGTCGTGAGCGCCTTTTTGGAGTCCGGGGCCCGCGTGTCGGCCTGGGATTTGACGATCGGCGACGGGCTGAAGGAGCTGCAAGCGCAATACGGCAATGACCTGTTTGCGGTTCAGGTTGACGTGACCGATGAGGCGGCGGTCCGGCGCGCGGCCGAAGAAACCGTCGGCCGCTTCGGCGGAGCGGACATCGTGGTCAACGCAGCCGGAATTATGTATAAAGACGCGCTTGGAGATATCGATTCGGGCAAGTGGGACCGCATCTTTAACGTTCATGCGAAAGGGACCATGCTGGTCAGCCAGAGCTTGCTTCCGTATCTGAAACGCAGCGGCTGCGGCCGCATCATCAATATTGCTTCGATGACCGCGCGGATCGGACTGGAAACGTATATGCCTTATTCTTCATCCAAAGCGGCCGTCGTGAACATGACCAAAGTGATGGCGGCTGAGACGGCTCCGTATGGCATAACGGTCAACGCGATCTGCCCCGGCTGGGTGGATACGCCGATGACGGAAATGCTGTACGACCGGATCGCCGGCATGCACGGGCTGACCCGTGAAGAAGCGAAGAAGGCCGTTCTCGATCATGTCCCGCAGAAAAGGTTGATCCCGCCGCGGGAAATCGCCTTCAGCGTGCTGTTTCTCGCAAGTCCGCTGGCGCAGTGCATCAGCGCGAGCGAATTTGTTATGGATCACGGATTGACGAATAATTTCAAGCCGGGATTCCATATGATCCATCCCCCCGGTTGAATTAATAGAAAAAACAAGTTATACTAAAGTTTTTTAATCAAGCTGTGCCATTGTGATATACTACTGGCATGGAACTGGAATCGGGGGTGATACCGTTGTCGATTTTGAAAAACGATCATACTCCGTTTTATTTGCAAATTGCGCAACTCATTCGGGACAAGATCGTTTCCGGCGAATATCCGGTCGATTCGAAAATTCCTTCCGAGGATGAAATTGTCAGGCAGTTCGGGGTGTCGCGCATGACGGCGAGAAACGCCGTGACCGAACTGGTCAATCTGGGCCTTGTTTACCGCATCCACGGCAGGGGAGCGTTTGTCGCAAGAACAAAGCTGGAGCGCAATTTAAGCAAGCTGACCGGCTTTTATGAAGATATGCATGCCCTCGGCGTGGAGCCGTCGTCCAAAGTGCTCAGTTTCGAGCGCCGTCTGCCCACGCTGAGGGAGCAGTATTTGCTTCAAATTCAAAAAAACCAGGAAGTTTATTTCGTAGAACGGATTCGCTACGTGAATCAGGAACCGATCGGATTGCAGCAACTGGTCACGCCCGTGCACCTGGTTCCGGACCTTGACAAGGTCAATTTGGAAAAAGAGTCTTTCTACCAATATTTAAAAGACATCGGACGCCCCCTGGAAAAGGCGGATCAGCGCATGGAGGCCAAACTTGCGCCTGAAGTGTCCCGCAAAATGGGACTGCCCGACGATACGCCGTACATGTATTTCGAGCGCATTTCCTTTGCGGGCGGCGTGCCGATCGAATTGCTCCGTTCCCATTTTTGCGGCGATTTTTACACCATTCACGTCACGCTGTATCCGTAATGATGAAAACCGCCGGACCGGCTGGGCATCGCCGGTTCTTTCGCGCCGTTGCCCGTTTGCATAACAGGGCAGCGGCCTTTTTTTGATTGTTGTGCAAAGCTTCATTCTCCATCAATGCGGAAGTGAAAATGTACTGCCATTTTTATTCGCTTGAAGGTAGCCACCCATACGATTGCCTTTGATTGTCCATATGATTTAGATGATACGAATGCAACGTATTGATAACCCCAATCAAGAGGAGGGTGTGTCATGTCTCAGGCGAATATTCCGAATATTACACCGACCATTTCTTTGACGCGCGAGGAAGCGATTTCGCTGCTGATCTCATCGATTGCCATGCAAGAGTTGGGACTCAGCCACATTATCAATGCCGAAGGCGAAAAATTGCAATATATCCTGGGGCAATTGCCGGGTGTTACCGCACCGGATGTGACGGTAAGCGACATACTTGCAATGAATGAAAGTGTGAATAACACCCTGCGCGAAGTGGTAAGGAAAGAATTTTTTCTTGCCAATGCGCTGGAGAGCGCGCTGAGCTCGCCTACGTTGGTCGGTCCGACCGGCCCGACGGGTCCGACGGGTCCGCCAGGACCTGCGGGAGGGCCAACGGGTCCAACAGGTCCGACCGGACCGACAGGCGCCACGGGGGCAACCGGTCCGACCGGCCCGACGGGTCCGACAGGCCCCACCGGCGCGACGGGAGTCGGCCTTTCCGGGCTGGTCGAATTCG
>Ga0065720_1004073_pt1 | contig 12346 bp, 12 predicted proteins | sample Thericmetagenome_FD_59107 | JGI IMG/M metagenome (GOLD analysis project Ga0065720, IMG submission 59107) | Thermophilic microbial communities from the Joint Bioenergy Institute, California, USA of rice/straw/compost enrichment - eDNA_2 v2... | ecosystem: Engineered > Solid waste > Grass >... | reverse complement strand
GGGAACCCCTCGTATCTACAGATAAAACGCTGGAGCCGAGTCGTAAAATTCAAGCACCTTTCCTCGGAAGAATAGATTAGAACTAAAGCAACGCCTCAACTAACAGTCAAATGAGCTTGCAAGCCTCGCCGCTATTGCCATTTCTGCAATTCAAGCACCTTTCTGATATATAACTTCAAGTTTTGCTACAGTGATGTGCTGACTTGACCTGAAAACAGCATTTGAGAAAAAAATGGATCAGATGCTTGAACGCGTTCTCAGAAAATCAAGAACCGATCTTTCTCGCTTTCCCAATCTTCCGGCATATTCAGCACATACACTTTTCGCACATACTCCGGATGAATTGGCGCTATTAACAAATTATCATCCGCACTCATGGCTTTCAACAATTTCAGTTTTAGCTCAGCCAATTGCTTGTCTGTAAGATGGCATCGGAATACGGAGTATTGCAACCGCTCACCGTAACCGCACAGTAACTTGTAGCACTTTCTCCATCTGCGAGGCTCATGAATATCATAACAAACAATATAATAGAGTTTCTTCGCCATTTTCATAACCCTCTAACGCAATCGATTTTGTGCGAATAAACCTGTATTTCCTGACCACTCCTTTTCCAATAACCGAACCTCCAGTTCTATCAATCTTGCATAGGTAAGCGAGTAGCCGATCACAGGATGTTTCCATGTGTCTTGTTTGCGCCTTTCGAATAATGCAATGGCTTTCTTCTTGCCACTTTCGCTTAACCATACATGATCAGCACCTTGAACGAAATCTTCTTCAAGTGACCACTGTTTTCGGCCGATTGAACCAATCATGATAGCATCACACAGCGGAACCCGGAATAGTTCCATCAAGTCCAAGGCAAGAGGATATGCACTGGATCTCGGTTGATGGTAAAACCCGATTACCGGATCCAGTCCTACTGTCAGAACAGCTTGGACGCACTCTTTGTACAACAAGGCATAAAGGAATGACAGAAGTGCATTCGGAGCGTCTTTTGGAGGACGTCGATTTCGATCGCGAAAGTTCATGCCCTGATCGGAATCATGATCTGTGAGTATCGAGAGACAGGCAAAATAAGAACGGGCCGCAGTGCCTTCATAACCAAGCAAAGACTCAATCCGATCAGCACGGTTCACTTGCTTAAGCATGGTACGCAACGTGCCTAAATGCTCCTTCATCAAGGAGCGTTTATCTGAGTTCCTTGTCAATCGAAGCATATATCGAAGTTGCCCATCGATCTTGGCTTTGGTTAATGCTTTGGCCAACTTCAATCGTAAAGTCTCGTCACGTAGTCCATTGTATTGTCTCCATTTTCGTTGAACAGCCCCCGCTGAATTGGCCAAGCTTCCGATATATCTTCCTCCGCTGGTAAACCAATGTACATGAATGCCTTGATGGGAACAGAAGTGCAACATTTGCGTCGTGATTTGCGAATAACCGTGAATGGAAACGGAACCTAATTGGTGGACCGGAACAGATTGAGATTCTCCGGAGCGTTTTTCAATGATGAGTTGATCTCCTTTTTTCCTGATGGTCGAACCCGGATCAACTACATGTAAATCCAACTTGTCTCGATCTTCCGGGAACAATCTTACAGTTTCCCTCTCAGGTGTTTTAAGCAAGCGTTCTTCTTCCGGCAGACATACGGGCGCAAGTGAACATCGAGGACATAGCCGGTCATTGGATGCAACCGGCGGACGATATGGTGACAAGCGAAGCTCGTTGGCTCTCGAGATAGCCTGCACGACACGATTCCGTAATGCATCGGTTAAAAACACCTTTACCGTTCGGTGTTCAGCCGCATAATAGATACGTCCTTCATTAACTGGTTCGTTGATCGCTTCTTCAACAAGCATGATATATGCGGCAAGCTGCAATTCATCCGATGGCCATGCTTCGGGTGTTCCGTTTTCTGAACGACTGCGTCCTTTCTTGTATTCGTAAGGAATTGCTTTACCGTCATATGTTCGAACGACATCGACCTTTCCATATATTCCAAGTCGCTCGCTCCTTAGGGTCAACTGCTCAATACCGGAATAATCGGGGATGCTCTCGTGAAAGATTCTGCCTTCATACACCCTTTCATCCGCAACTCGAATCTCCTCCACTTCTTCCAGGTAGAACAATCGTTCGCAGTAAGCAAGCGCATGCAAGGACATCACCCGCAACAGCGGGTCGCCGTTCAGCAAGTCCTCCACGAGAGCTCCCTCCCATCATTCAATGATCAACCAAGGCCATTCCGCATCGCCGGGACCCGAAACAATGTCAACCGGTTCCGAATCCAGACGAAATCGCTGTCTGCGCGTATCGGCGCTCCCGAGATGATCGACCCAAATCGGAAGTTCCAGTTCTCCCGAAGAATCGGGAATCAGCCTGTGCCACTTGGTCCAAGGCCCTTCATCGTCTCCCGAATGTCCGTCCGCTTCGCCAACCTTGCGGAACATACCATCTTCCAATTCCACAAGGCTGATTTCATTGATCATATCGTCACTAAGGCCCAGGCTGACGACTCCATATCGGTTGATCCGTCCCGGAAACTGGATGGCGTCAATCAACCGACGTTCCAGCGTCATTTCAGCATGTTCTCCTTCGGAATTCACCCAGCAGATCATTTCGATATTGCAGAGCGACTCGATGAACTCCAGGGTATTGCCCAATTCCGATTGCTTGCTTGCCACACCGTATTTGTACCGGCTGACTTTGCGAAGAGTCGTCGCAACGCGCGGCCTCCGGCGATACGCAAATCCCAGACGCACCCCGGAATGGGCTTTGCGGAAGCGTTCGCCCACGGCCGACAGCAGCATCCCGTATATGGTCGCGGGCGGCGGCACTTCGTAGGTTTCCGCGTAAGAGCGCGCATAGGATTTTCGAAATTCACCGTATGGCGCCTCGATATACAAGGCGATCATCCGCTAGCCTCCTCAGGATGGATTCAACACCGCAAATTCTTCGTCAAGCGCAGCGATCCGACGCTTCGCTTCGTTCAATGCCTCCACCACACCCTTGCTGCAATACACGCCGAACTCCTTCAGTTTCAAACCGCCGGGGGTGTCGCTGACTTCGCCGCCCAAGATCAATTCGGACGCCGGAATGTCGCCGCTCTCGACCCTTCTCACCAGCCGGTCGATTCGATAGCCCCTGATCTCATCATCATGCACGAAGCATTGCTGGATCTTGGGAGAATGCGCACTGGTCACGCGCAGCACAATGGAAGCCGGCGAGAAATCATAAGCGAAGCGGGAATGGTTCCCCGCGACAGGAGGCATGTCCGCAATCGCGTCGATGAAATGGCCGATATGCTCTTTGACCGCCACATCATTCAGATTCAGACCAAATGAATACTGATACTCGGTCGTGTGCATCTCCGCGCCGTAAAGAGACAACTTGCCTTTCTCCTTCTCACCGCTTACCGCATTGAATGACAACTCTCCTCGGTAGGGACGGAGAGAGACGGCCCGGCTCACCGCAAGCGGACTTTGTCTTTTGATCGCCTTCCCCTTCGCTTTCTTGCCGTTGGATTCGGCCGCCTCATCTTCTTGTTCGACTTTTGCGGCAGCCGCGTCCATATAGCCCATCAAATCATCATCGATTAGGATATTCTTGAGGGATGCCTCAAGATACGCACGCTTCTCATCTTCATAGATCAGCTTGCCATCAACGAATTGGCGGTTGACTGGGAGTTGCTCCAATTGGAATCGATACCGGATGGCGAATCGGATTGCTTCCGCGGATACGCTCGTATGCACATCATCTCCCAGGAAGACCTTCTGCAAGGTGGTGATATTGCCCATGTTGTCACCACGATTGTTGGCGGCGACCGCCTCGCCGGTCAGCACCGTTCCATACAAATAGTAAGTTGCCATTCATATCACTCCTTGAACTAATATTTTGGCAATCAAGCCTTGGGTTGCTCAGACTTGCTCTTATCCGCTGACTGATCCTTGTTCGAGCTTTCATAACTCAGCAAAGAGAACAGGCACAGATTCTGGAACCGGGTGAAATTCCTCGGTTCGAACAAAAACTTGTACAGCAATTCCTTGTGCTCTCCGAACAAGCTGATATTCTTGCCGGACGAAACCGTCGAACAGAAATGCATGAACCATTGGGTCAGCGAATCCATTGATTTGGCCCGAAGGATCGAATTGCGCATTCGCTCCAGTTCCACGTCAGCCAATCGTTCGAAACTGGTACCTTCTCGTTGAGCTCTTTCCCCCAATCTTCCGTAGAGTCGCCTCAAGGCTTCATGCATGACCTGGATGACTGCCTTGTCCTGTTCATTCTGGACGGCATTGCTCACAGCTCCCAACTCCTTTCGGTAATATTTCAATTGGTTGAATTCCTTCTGTTCCGAGACCCATTCGTTGAATCCGTCACACCAATGGCGATCGGCTACAAGGTTTGCGGCTACCATCGCAGGGAATCGGGTTTCCTTGACCCAGAAAAATTCTCCGGATTTCAGCGGAATTTTCCGGATAGCTCCGAGTCTCGATCCAATCGCCGTTTGGAATATGTTCAGTTCGTCGTAGTGAATTCGGGCAAAGCGAATGTAGTTCCGGTATACCTGCTGTTTATCCCAAGCGATTTTCCCCATGCTTACAATCTGAAAACCCTTAATCCCGAATGCCGCAGGTCTCGCTGCTTCTACTGCCAACCGTTCGACAATGAATCGCAACGCCGCTTCTTCCGCACCGCCGGCAACACGCTTTTCGAATCCGAACCACTCGTCCCGATTGATGTTTTGATTCTTGCTGGTTCCATGAATCATTTGTGAAGTGAACAATTGCAAATCACACACGTCGGGCACAAGGATGCAATACTGCGACTTCTCCTTGAGCATATCCGAGCGTACCAGGTAAAGCTGGCATCCGGCCATCAGATAGAGCAACAGGAACACTTCATGCCCCGGCGCTTCCAGAGGCACCGTGCCGGCCACCGCGCCGGGAACGACGCTCTGCGGAATTTTTGCCGGCTTGTTCAGCGGATCTTTCCGATTCAGAATCCCCCGTTCAAGGGGCGTACCATGCACATAGCTGTTAACGGGTCGGTAAGACAACGGAATCACCACATCTTCGTTATCCGCATCGGCGACATTGATGACCCGGATGCCTTTGTCGCCCGGTCTTGATTTCCCATGTTGGAGGAATGTACCGAGCAACGCGTTGTGGATGGCGACCCTTTCCGAGTCGCCTGAACCCGATATCCCGTGTCCCGGCAAATCAATCAGCTTCTTGTCGGTAACGCGGAAGGACATGTCCAGCAACCGCTGTACCACTTTCGCGTCCGACAAATGATCGTCCCACTTCAGCCGGACAGCCGACTTGTCATACTCGCAGTAGATGCCCTGCTCTGCCAATCTCTCATACTCTCCGCTTTCCATCCATGCATGGATCGTACAAGCCAACCCTCCCAACGCCGCCCGATGATAGATCGTGTAGGTGGGATTGAACAAATCATAAGTTAACTGACCCACTCCGCACCTTTCCCCCTTTCGGCCACCGGATCGAAGTCATAATGAATACTGGTGCACGGAGCAACCAGTCTGCCATGAATCCGTTGCCGCCATTTTGAGACTTCACTCCGGAACGCAATCGGAACTTCATGCGCCTTGACCCATTTGAGGTCGGGATCGGCGCCATGCTTCTCCCGGTAATCGGCAAGATCCCTTTCAAGAATCACATTGATCGTATATCCGTGATCCCGAACCATGCCGACTTCCGTCTTCCATACACCGCTTACAAAGACCGCGTTCTGATGCGCCAACCTCATCTCTTCCGCGATATCCAGGTTGGCTTCATCTTCGATGCGACCGAACATTTCGGCCAGATCCTCCTGCGAGAGCGCCCGGCCAAGTGAAATCAGCCCGTCCAACCATTGTCCGGCCTGTTCCAATTCACTCGGCTCATACGGATTGGCGTGCTCCGGTACAAGGAACCATGCGTGTTTCGGAACTTCCGGAAACTCCATCCGATTCAGACGCCCCAGGCGTTGGATCATCGCGGCAATCGACGCCAGCTCGGTGATCAACAGATCGGCGGACAGATCCAGCGACATTTCGGCCACCTGTGTCGCCACCAGGATCACAGGCCCCGAAGCGTGTCTGAACTCATCGATCACACGGCGATGAATAGCGCTCCGGTCGCGATAGCGATATTGGGCGTGGTACAATTCGACTCGGACGCCATCCGGCTCAAACCGTTTCTTCAATTGCTCATAGAAATGGCACGCGCTCTTGACCGTGTTGCAGACAAACAGCACCTTGCCGCCGCCACGGACGCATGGTTCAATGACCGGCTCCACATCTCGCTTATCCGCCATTCGATGCAGAAGATATCTTGGAATCGAGGCAGAAGCCGTTCTGGAGATCACCTTCAGCTCCATGTCTCCCCTCGCGGCCGCCAGCAGCCTCTTCCGATGTTCGGAGAGGGAAGCGGTCATCAGGAGCACAGGCACATTGGGCATATGGCGCAAGAACATGAGCAGATGGTGGAACATTCGCTTGTCCATCGCATGGATTTCGTCGAAGACGAAGATGCCGTTCATCATCGCCGGAAAATGATAAAGCGACTTCCGAACGTTTGCCATAAGGCCAAGTACGGTATCCGCCGTACAGACGACAATTGGAGATTGCCAGATGCGAAACGCATCAATCGCATCCTCCGTCCGTCGGATAGATTCTTGTTCGGATTCGTCTTCTTCCTGTCCAAGGGTCTCGCGAATTGTCTCCAGATCAATATCCGCTTTCGAATGCTCCAGCAACGCTTCGAGTCCGGCATCCATCGCGTAATCCTTGTACTGTTCCGTCGCCGTCCCCATCGTCGGCAGACAGAAGAACAATCGCGGCGGAGGAAGGTTCTTCTCTCTGCACCTCAACGCCCAACTTCTTGCCCACATGTAGGCTGCGATGCTCTTGCCGGAACCGCATCCCGCTTCCACCAGCGTAAGCAACTCCGATGATTCCGCCGTCTCCTTCTGGAACTCTCTCGGAACGAAATTTGCTATACCGCGGGCTTTCGCCCAATGCAGGATCACCTGATCAAGATCTTCCGGATCCAGGCCGATTTCGGCCGCATTTCGGATCAGTCGGTTTCGTTCCCCGGCTCCGCCTTCTCCGGGAAAAGCGCTCCCGAGAACATCTCCCGCAATAGCCAATCCCTTGCCAAGTGCGATCAATCTGACCATGTCCCCGGGCAAATTGCCAATTGCCCAATTGATCAGTTCATTCCTCAGCAAGCTCACCGCCGCATGAACTGACCAGGTGTTGCCGTCTGAATCCTCGGCACTTGGCGACAGAACAATCGGCTTTCCTTCAATCATCAGATCCGTAATCCCGATGTCCCGCCGAATCGCTTCAATCAACGCCTGAAAGTCCGGATGGCCAATCGGCACGGTGAGCGGGGATGGCGCCAGTTGCCCTTTTCGCTGCGGAAACTTGCGGTGATGTCCCAATATCAGGCAGAACAATACATTTTTCAGTTCGCCCAATTGTTCCGTCAAAGGGGCGAATCCCGGATGGAATCGCAGGAGCAGCGCGGAAACCACTTCATGCCGAATTAATTGGTGCATGCTCAGGCGGTCGATCATGTTCCTGAAGTGATCCCCGGCTTTCCCGCAGTCATGCAACCATCCGAACAGACGCAACAATACGCAAAGTTCTTCCTTGCGTCGATTTACGCCAAATCGATGCAATGCGTGGTGGCCCAATACACCGCACATCGTTCCGCAAGCGTCGGCCACATCGGCCGCGTGCCCTGGCAAGCGCGCATATGGCGGTATACTGCCCCCGGAATGAACCCGTTTGGCAAGCAAGGGCTTGTCCATGTCATTCATGACTATTACACCGCTGTAACAGAATCAGAAATGTCATCAGCATGCTTATTGAGGTTGTAGGTTCCGGGATGCAAAAATCCGCAACCGTATTTGCCTCGAGCCGATGCGGGCGGGAAGGCTTGAAGCGTCAGAGAGAGGTGTTCAGAGGCGATGTCTGTGATGGCCAGTCCGTAACCGTGTATTCGCTTGCCGTGCACGGAAATGACTCTCCTGCGCAGAATGTGGAGATTGTAGTCCACTCCCGCTTCGGCGGAATAGCGATGAAGCAATTCTCGTTGTAGAAATTCCCGCAGTTCTTCCTCCGAGTTTTTTCCCTTCACTGTGATCATGCGACTTATGATTGTCTTCGATGGTACCAACGGACGAATCTGCGGAATCCCTATGCGCAGTTTATTGCCCGCGACATCAAGAGTTCTTCCGGCAATGATGAGCAGTTCCGGAATGGCATTAACCGGTGTCTGCAAAATGACTCCACCCGGAAAATTGCGGTTCAGCAACAACCGGCTTCCCGCTGCGACACCGCCGACAATGGGTGAAATCCGCACGTCCGGGTTTTCGTGAATATGACGATTGATCCTCGACAACCCGGCAAAAAGCGCTTCCCCATAATCTGTCGGCAGTCTCGCTTCTCCTGTCATCGGGAGCAAAGCAAACTGCATTCTGACGATCCTGCTGGTGATGTGAGTGTCGGGTGATGGATTCATCAACACTCATCCTCCTATGATTTGTCTTTCTTTTGTTTTTATTATATATGCTAATATTAGTTTTCTACATTTGTCAACTGATACCTATACATCCAATTCTTCTATCGTACCGTTGAACCATTGCTGCTGTTTTGATTTCTGATACAATTAGATACAGATCGCTGAAAGCGTTGATCACATTTGACTTTGATTATGCTTTTAATAGGATTTGATTTTTCAGTGATGCTTTCAGCGGCACTCTGTCCTTGTTGATAAAACCGCAGAAAAGTAGCGAAAGGTCGGCCCCTCTCGAGTCGACCTCTTTGCTGCGCAGCAGCGTCAAAGCGATGGCGGTTCGCACCATAACAAAAAAACTCCCCCCTCCGCCATCAAGCGGATCGGGGGAAGCTTCACACGGCGAATTCGGCGTCCGCGAGCCGCTCCGGCGCCGCCCCCAGCACGTGCTGGAACGCCGTCAGGGAGTCCATGACTTGCTGCGGCTCGATCCCTTTCATGATGAACACGATTTTGGAACAGCGCTCGCCATTCGGCCAACCCTCGAGATGTTCGGGGGGATGGATGATATGCTGAACGCCGTTCAGGAGCACCGGGCCGTCCCCGCCGAGATCCAGATGGCCCTTCACGCGCAGGATGTCGACGCCCCGGGCATGGAGCAGCATGCTGAGCCACAGCCCGAAGGCGTTCCAGTCCAGCGGGCGGTCGAACCGGACCGACAGCGACCTTGTGCCGCCGTCGTGCGGGGATGGGCGATCCGGAGCGGACGGTTCCGACAGCGCGCGGGACGGCGCATGAAGCGGCCGGTCCGCCGGGAAAAGGTCGGGCGCGTCCGGATCGTCCGGCCGGGTTCGCATCATCGCCGCCGCCGGATTGATCGCGCGAAGACGCGACTCCAACCGGCGGACGGACGCTTCGGACGCGATGTCGGTTTTGGTCAGCACGATCAGATCCGCCACCGCGGCCTGCTTGACCGATTCGGCGTGGCGGTCCAGGTGCAGCAGGCCGTTGACCGCGTCAACCGTCACGACAATCCGTTCCACGTCAAAATGATGCTGCAGCACCGGATGCCGGAGCACCGTGAACCAGATTGGAGACGGATCGGCCAGACCGGTCGTTTCGATCACGACCCGGTCCGGCCTGCCGTCTTGCGACGCTCTGCGCAGCAGTTCCAGAAAAGCCGCGACGAGGTCCTCGCGGGTGGAACAGCAGACGCATCCTCCGCCAAGCAAAACCGTGCGCTCCTCGACGCGCGACAAGAGGTGGTGGTCCAGACCGATCTTGCCGAACTCGTTGACGATCACCGCCGTGTTCCGCAGCGCGCCTTGACGCAACGCCCTCCCCAGCAGGGACGTCTTGCCGCTTCCGAGAAAGCCGGACAGCACCGTTACCGGAATTTTGCCGCTGACGCGCATGGATGAAATGTCGCTCCCTTTCCGTCAGTTGTGTCCGCCCGCGGCCTTGAGACGCGCGAGAAAGTCCGGATTGAGCGGGTCGACCGGCCGGCGCGCCAGCTTCTCCACGGCCGGCCACAGTTCGCCCCAATCCTGCACGATCTCCGTCGATCCCTTTACGTCGCGAAGGATATATTTGCTGCCGTTCCAATCGTCCAGCTTGAGCCCGTACACTTGCAGGATGGCGTTGGCCATCTTCATCCGCATCCACCGGTCGCGCCGGCGGTCCCGGCTTTCCGGGCCGCCGACCGTCACCTCGCGGTCCCGGACGGGATGCGTCCGGACGTCCGACCAATGCTCCTGGACGAGAAAACCGCTGCACAGCACGCACATGTCCCGCCGCCTCCGAACGGTTATTTCTTGCGCGGGTTGCGGCGAATGAAGTCGTCGGCGACTTCGTCGAAGGTCACCCAGCGCACGCCGTCGTGCTTGCTGATGTATTCGATCAGCCGCTCATGCATGAGCAGCACCTGCGGACGGCCGCTGACGTCGGGATGGATCGTCATCGTGAACACCGCGTAATCATATTCGCGATAGACCCAGTCGAACTGGTCGCGCCACATCTGTTCGATGTCCCGCGGGTTGACGAAGCCGTGGCTGTTCGGCGACTTCTTGATGAACATCATCGGCGGAAGGTCATCCAGGTACCAGTTCGCCGGGATTTCGACGAGCTCCGTCTCCTGCCCGCGCTCAAGCGGCTTCATCCACGTTTCGGCCGGCTGCGAATAGTCGATGCGGGTCCACTTGTCGCCGACGCGCACATAGTAGGGATGGAAATCGTTGTGCATCAGGCTGTGGTCGTATTTGATCCCGTATTTCAGGAGCAGCTCGTTCGTCACGTTGGAAAATTCCCACCACGGCGCGACATAGCCCGTCGGACGCTTGCCGCTCACCTGCTGCACGAGGTCGATGCATTTTTTCAGCACGGCCTCTTCCTGCTCGGACGTCATGGCGATCGGGTTCTCGTGCGAGTACCCGTGAATGCCGATTTCGTACCCGGCGTCCACCACCATCTTCGTCTGTTCCGGGAATGTCTCGATCGAGTGGCCGGGAATGAACCAGGTCGTCTTCAGGCCGTACTTGTCGAACAGCTTGAGCAGACGCTCCGTTCCCACTTCGCCGGCGAACAGGCCGCGGGAGATATCGTCGGGCGAGTCCTCCCCGCCGTACGAGCCGAGCCAGCCGGCCACCGCGTCCACGTCAACCCCGTACGCCACGAAAATTTCCTTCTTCGCCATGGCTGATCCTCTCCTTCTTGGTGATTTTGGAATGTATGCTGGATGAAAGTCGGTCTCAGGACGTGACGCCGCCTTCGACCGCCTTCACCGGCTGCGGGTTTTTCAGATAGTCGTCCATGTTGATCTGCCAATCTTTCCCGACCGTCGTGCCCAGATATTCATCCGAATAGCCGGACTCGACTTCCGCCTGCTTGTGGCGCTTCAGATACCAGAATTTCATGAGCAGATAGTAGGCGATGAACCCGGACGGGAAGCCGACGATGTACATGTAGTCGAAGAAATACAGCGCGAGACCGCCGCCGATGATCCAGGCCAGCATTCCGGCGAGATTCACGCCGCGGTCGTAGGCGAATTGCCCCTCGGGATTGTACAGTTCCTTCACATTCATCCGTCTGCGGCGAATGATGTAATAGTCGCATATGATGATGCCCGCGACCGCCGACAGGATGGCGCCGTAATAGCCGAGGAAGGTGAACAGGTTGTCCAGAATCGCCCACGGCTGCACCAGCGTGCCGATGATGCCGGCGACGATCAGACCGGCGACGAAATTCAGCTTGACCCGAACGCCCGCGTTCACGAACGTCAGGGAGGCCGGGATCAGGTTGGCCGCGGTGTTCGTCGACCATTGCGCCAGAATGACGAGCAGCAGCAGAATCACGGTATTGCCAGCCGCTGGCCGTCTCTTGGATGACGTTGATCGGGTTGGCGTCGCCCGCCCCCAGCAAGCTGACCGCGCCGATCAACCCCATGAAGCTCTGGATGAACGGCAGCGCCGTCACGTGCGGGATGAGGTTGTTGATGTTCCGCTTGAACCAGTTGCGCTCGTTCTTGGGCGCTTTCAGGTAGCGGGTGATGTTCGGGATGTCCACCGCGAGCGCCGACCAGAAGCCCATGTTCGCGATCATGATCAGCGTCCAGGTCGTCGTCCCGCTCGTGCCCGAATAGGTCATGATATCGATGCCTTTGTCCATCGCCATGCCGTTCATCTTGGCGAAGATCCAGATGGAGATCAGCACGATCGAAGGCGCGGCGATAATGGCGAAACGGTCGATCGCCTTGATGCCGAGCGCCGTGTTGATGATCTGCACGGCGGCGAAGATGACGTACCAGAACAGCCAGGAGTCAA
>Ga0065720_1020882_pt1 | contig 12348 bp, 6 predicted proteins | sample Thericmetagenome_FD_59107 | JGI IMG/M metagenome (GOLD analysis project Ga0065720, IMG submission 59107) | Thermophilic microbial communities from the Joint Bioenergy Institute, California, USA of rice/straw/compost enrichment - eDNA_2 v2... | ecosystem: Engineered > Solid waste > Grass >... | reverse complement strand
TCACTGATGCGCCAAGCGAAGATGCGGGTATGAATTCCTCGCAATAACCACCCGCGCCGCCGCCGCCACCAATCGGCGAAGACGGGCTCCTTCCGCCGCCCGCACCGCCACCGCCCACTAGCTTCACTCGCACCCCCTTAAGCCCCGGGTAGCTAGCCTTCGTAAATGTGCCGCTGCTCGTAAATATCACAACGTCAGGCGGCGCAGATATACAGTTAACCCACGCGCCATTCTCGTAGCACCGGAATTTACCAAGGCTACTATTGTAGTACATGCCGCCGTTCGATCCTGATGGGTCGCTGCCGCTCCTTCTATTTAAGATAAGCAAGGTGGCATCGCTGTTACTGTCGCTACCAATGCGCACGCCGACGTCGTCAATCACTAGGCGAAGCGTATCGGTAGTGCTGTCGTATATAACGAATTCCCCTGCTATTCCTGAACCGGAGCTACCGGTAAGGATTTCAAAGTCACTAGCATCAGTTACAAGCCGGAGCGAAGCTATGGCGTTTTCGCCAGAGCTAACATTCTCGATTTTTATGCCTGGCGTAGCATTGTTATCGTTTACCGAGAGGTGCAAGTAAGATTCGGGCGTGTTGGTTCCTATGCCGATTAGGCCGTCGCTTAGTATCGTCATACGTACGGTGTCGCCCGTGCCGAACTGTAATTCGTCGCCAGAGCCCAGGTAAAGGGCGTTGGTTAGTGCGCCGGTTGCGGCGTTTCCGTCCGGGCCAGTGTCGACTTGTTGGACTGTGCCAAGAATTCCCATAGGGTCGCCTGTGCCGTCTTGCCTGAATCCTATGTACGCTGTGCCTGTTTCACTACCGTCGTTGTCAATATCGCCGTTAAGGATAATGAAAGCTGTGTCCGTAGATTCAAGCCTAAGCCCGCGATCGACGGTAGTATTTAAGAACGTCAAGCCACTGGACCAGCTACCATCGCCTACCAGCAGTGAACCGTGCTGGCCGGCAAGCGGCGCAGGAACAAGACCCATTTGACCGTCAGTAGTGGAAGTAGCGCCTTGGAACTGGGCAACCTGGGTGCCGTCGGAGAGGACCTCAATGTAGAAGTTTGGATACAAGAGCTGCGGAGCGGTCGTGTATCCTATGGACGAAACGGAATTCTCATATATAATACGAAGCTCAACCAAACTGGTAACCGTTGGCGCAAAAATCGCCTCTGCATAACCGCCGCCCCGCGCATCTGTTCCAGCAGTCATCTCCTGTGATGCCAGAATGGCCGTACTGCCCAGTTGGTTTCCACTTGTCACGTCGTACCAGCTGTAATTGAGCTCACAGTCGCTCTCGCTCGAACATAACAGGTAAGGAATCGTGCCCACCAATCGGTAAGTCCTGTTTGGAGCTAAGGTTATACGACCAATTGAATCGCCAGCACCGTCGGTGTACGCGCTGGTAGTGTCGAGTACTATGCTGCCGCCAGACGACGATTGAACGGTATCAAACTTGATGTGGTCCCCAGCATCGATTTCGCCGGCCGTGTTTTGTGTGGTCCTCATTTCGCCGCGCATGAACTCCTTGACACCAACTCCCAAACAATCAACCCAAACACCATTCTGGTAACAACGGAACCTACCGTAGGCGCTGTTGTAGTATATGGCGCCATCTACTCCAGTCGGGTCGCCCATGTCTGTCTTGGTGTCAAGAATGAGGAGGGTGCCAGTAGTATCACTGGTGCCGATAGTTACGTTGGCACCACTCAGGATAGTGATACCGCCGGTACCGGCATTAATATTGGTGGTGGATGTGCCGGTGGTAGTGCCAATATTGACGGTCTTGTTTTGTGAACCAGTGCCAAGATTGAGGGTTCCGCCTGAGGCTGTAGTGTCGACAGTGAGATTGCCACTGTCAGTTGTCCAGCTACTGGTAGCGTGGGCTGTGATGGTGAGAGCTTGGCCGGCGGCTGGCTGGAGAGTTATGGCGCTAGAGCCGGTGATGTTGCCGATGTTTACAAGGTTGCCGGAGTTGTCGATGCGCTGCGTACCACTCCCTGCCCCTGTGTTTATGCCCGTCGTGGCATTGAACGTAGCCGCCCGGCCTTCGCCATCGATATAAAAGTTGGCGCTAGTCTGCGGGCTGGCGATTTGATTTTGGATATAATTGGCCGACCCGCTAGCCGGTGCGTAATTACAGTTATTCGTATCGATACATACGATACCACTGGCATCTGGTAGTGTGATCGTTCGCGTGCCGCCAGTAGAAGCACCGGTAATCAAAAAGTTGTTAGTACCGGGCGTGCCAGAACCGCCGGATAGATAGAGCTGGCCGAATGGCAATGTGGCCGAACCTATGTCAATCGCTCCCGCGGTGCCAGGCAACAACGTAGTGTTAATGGCCACTCCTGTGAGGTTTGACAATGCAGTATTGGCCCCGCCACCACTGCCGCCTAAACAGTTACCACTATCAAGACATACTGTACCGCTGGCGTCCGGCAGTGTGATCGTCCGCGCCGCGCTTGCCGTTGCGGTCGTAAGCGTTATAAGGTTGCTGTTTGTATCGTTGCTAAACAGCAGGGATCCGCTCAGCGTCCCGCCCTGCCCCAAGACAACCCGTCCATTTAACGTGTCGCCTGTAAGTACTGATGTGCCAGCACTCGTGAGAAGTTGTAGCGCTGCAGCGGAATTCGCTGAGCTCTGGATGACAACCTCGCCGTCACTATTAACACCAAACATCACCTGGCCAAGGCCGGTACTCTCGCTGGCGCGAACAGTCAGCAGATAGTCATTGATACTTGTATCTGCGTCTTGAATCTCTACGCCGAGCAGGGTGTCATTAACCTTAATCTTCGGCGTAGTGCCGCCGAGCGAGAAGTTGTACGCAGTCTGTAGCGTGGCGCCCGCGCCGGCACAGTTGCCCGAATCCAAACAAATCACACCGTCCGAATCGGGAAGCAGAATGGTGTGGCTGGCCGTGAGCGCATCGGTTAAGACGGTTACTGTATTGTTATCGTTTGCATTATTAAAGATAAGCGTCCCGTCAAGCACACTCCCCACACCCAACTCAACCTGCCCAGCAGTAGTATTGACCGTAAGCACACGTACACCAGCAGCATTCTGTACGCTAAAGGCATTCGCCGAGTCGGAACTGTTGCGGAATGAATTATTGTTGCCGGTAAATGTTTGACTGGCATTCAGCTTGGCTAGGTTACTGTCGTTGCTTAAATCAGCCGAAGAAATTTGCACGCCGTTTATCCGGAATTGGCTGCCGCTTGTTAGGTTGAGGTGGCCACCCACAGTCACAGTATCGGCACTTTGGCTAAGCAGCGAATCGCCAAGTTCGTTCGTACCAGTAAAGACAGCGATCGTACCGGACGTTCCAGAGCCGCTCAGACCGCTAGTACCAAGACAGCTGCCCCACTGGATGGTTGTGGCGGTAGACACTAGACACTCTCCACTGCTGCCCCGCGCCAATCGGGTAACATTGGTGCCGTTGTGGTATAGTAAATCGCCCTGGGTAGTCAGACCGGAAAGATTATTAATTGCTCCCTGTTGTGTCGTTGCGCCAGTGCCGCCGTGCGCAATGGCAATGGCAGCACCCTGCCAGGTGCCTGTTGAGATTGTGCCAACACCAGTAATGCCGGTGTATGCGCCAGAAATGACGCTGCTTGACACAGTGCCTATAGTCAATGCCGAAGCATTGAGGTTAGTAAGGTTAACACCCGACAATACCGGCAACTCGCCAGAACCATTAAGCTGTACCAGCTGGTTGGCGCCGTTGAAGGTATTGCCCTGCAAGGTGACTGCCGCACCCAGGCTGAGCGTAATGGTGTCAACACCATCGTCACTTACGACAATCTGATCAGCCGTTCCTTGAAGTGTCAAAGCAGCAACCAGCCCGTTTAGAGAAGTTACGCCGCTTGGCCCGCTACCGCCCTCACAATCATCCCAAATAAGCTGGTTACCGGCACCTTTCTTAAGACACTGAAAACTATTACCGGCGGTAGTGGGCAAGATAAATGTTAGGTCGCTGGCAAGATTGCCAACCTCGAGTGTAACGGTTTGACCATCACCATCATGAATGACCAGGCTGGCAGCCTGTGAGGTGGAGCCAATTGTTACTGTGCCGCCCTCAACTGCAACGTCGCCGGTCAGTGTTAGGCCGGCAAATGTTGGACTGGCTGCAGTGTGAATATCCTGCGGCGCAGAGATAGTAATGGTGTCGTTGCCGTCATCAGTGACGACGATGCGGTTGGTAGTGCCTTGTATGGTCAGCGCGCCGCCAAGGCTATTGAGCGAAACGACGCCGCTTATCCCGCCAAGACCCCCTTCGCAATCATCCCAAATGAGCTGATTGCCGCCACCTTGTTTTAGACACTGCGCCACGTTGCCGGCACTACTTGGGAGAATGAACGTTAGATTGCCAGTAGAATCGCCTGCTTGGAGCGTAGTGGTTTGGCCATTACCATCATGAAGGACTAAACTGCCGACCTGACCGACAGTTCCAAGGGTAATGATTCCACCTTCAACCACAACATTGCCAGAAAATGTCGGGTTGTCTGTTACATGTAGAGTTATCGTGCCACCCAATGCAACACTGCCGCCGCCAGTTAAGTTCGTACCTGCCGTTACCGTTAATTCGCCACCGTTTACCAAACGTGCATTGTCGATGGTTCCGCTGCTAATAGCCGAGCCATTAAGATTTGTTAGTAGCGCACCAGAAACAGCGGGAAGCTGACCGAAGCCGTTAAGCTGTACCAGCTGGTTGGCGCCATTGAAAGTATTGCCCTGCAAGGTGACGTCCGATGCTAAACTCAACGTCAACGTATCGCTGCCGTTATCGGTGACCACAATCTGGCCAGCTGTACCCTGGAGCACTAAGTCGCCAACCAGACTGTTCACCGACGAAACGCCGCCACCCGGGCCGCCATCATCATTGGCACATATCAGATTGCCCGATGCGTCGGTAGTTAACGTGCCGCCGTTTGCAAATGCCGAACAGTTAAAGCCGGTCAGGCGGATTTGGCCTGCACTGGTGAGCACAATGTCACCGCTTGCTGCGGCAATGGTGGCTGTTGAGCCTTGCAGGAATGCAGTTTGTCCGGCTGCGCCAACGGTTAGTGCGCTGGAGGGATTAATACTATTTGTGTTCAATCCAGCGAAAGTAGGTGTAGCGCCAGTGTGGATGTCCTGAATAGTGTTAATGACGCCCGCACCGTTGTCGGTAAAGTTGGCGCTGCTAAACTGGGCAATGCCTTTGGCTGAAGTGCTGGCGTTGTCAATGGTAATGATACTGCCAGCAGCGCTGGCATTGGCAATGGTCAGTGCGCCATTAAGACCATTGAGGGTTGTGACGCCAGAAGCGCTTGGGCAGGCGGTAAAGATTGGCGCGCCTGCGGTAGAAAGTAGACACAAGTTTGGTCCCGGAGCAGTGACGGCAGTAATGGGGCCAGTGCCATTGCCAATGAGGACGCCGTTGGGCGCAAACGAGGTGGCACCAGTACCGCCGTTACTGACGGTAAGTGGATTACTTAAGCTTAATCCTCCAGTTACTACGTGTAAGTCGCCGCTAACAGTAACTGTCATCCCGCTTTGGGAGATGAGCGAGTTTTCTATGTTCTGGACATCGGTAAAGACTGGTATGCGTCCGACAGTGCCGCCGGAGCTGGATACAGTACCGTTGCCCGCACCAACGTTGGCGATGGTGTAGGTGCCGCTGCCGTCGTCTGTGACCTGGATACCACTGCCGCCAACAATGTTGAGCACGCCTGAGTTTTGGAGTACATTGCCCGCTATGCTTAAGCCAGCGCCCACGGCAATGGCTCCCGTACTGCCACCAAGGGATATGACGCCGTTGTTGACGAGTGATCCTCCGGCTACCGTCAGCCCAGGGCCAAGGCCAATCTGGCCAGTGAGGCCGGCGATCTGCTCAACACTTGGATGGATGACGATGTCGGGAATTTCTACAGCGTCCAGGTAGACGAATTCGGTGCCGTTGAAGTAGCCAAGCAGATTGGTGTTCTGGTCGTAGTACAGCTGGCCGGGCTGTGGGGCGGATGGCTGGAGCGATGGGGTTAATATCATGCCCTCACCTACCTGCAGTTGCCCGTTGACGATGACCCGACGGACAACTAGTGCTTTCTGGACAAAGTCAACGGCGAGTGAGTCTAAGGGAACAGTTTGCGTTTCGAATGAGTCGGAAGGGTTGGCGGTTGTCAGGCGGGCTGCTTCCCGGCGGCTACTCCATACAAGCAGCACGCCAACACCAATGAGTGCGACCACCGCAATAGCCACCGCTCCCCACTTGAGGAATAGCCGCATGAGCCTACGGAATTTGCCTTTCTGTGGATTGGCAGGCATGATGTCCGGAGTATACGAATACGAGCCTGAAGGGTCGGAAGACAGGAGCTCGGGGGATACTGGTTCTGGAGCCACAGCCAAGGAGGGCGGCGATTGCGAGTCGTCACCAATGGGAGGAATGGGGGTGGTATTTGGGTTTTGGGGTTCCACGGTTTTGGTGTTTGTGTTTATTTGGTTTCGTTTTGTTTCTGTTTTCCTCTACATGACGTAACACCGTATACAAGATGTATTCTACTCTTGTAAAACAGGGGATACAAGGGGCATGCTGTGGGAAACTTTAGCGTTTTTACAAATATCCCCACAGCTACTCACTTACCACAATCGGAACGCTAAAAAACAGGAGCGGCGTCGACTTCAGCTTTGTCTTTTTAAACACTCAATAATTACATCTCTCCTGGGCATGACTGTTTAATTCCTGAGATCAAAAAACAACATAATCGGCACGAGCCGTCATCGGCGTCATGAAGATTATGACGCCATCCCATTAGCAAGACCGTTGCTAGCCATGACTACCAAATGAGCATGCAAGGCAAATGCAACGATCGCCCCAATACAGCAACCCGAGGGGAGATTGTCGACAACGAAAAAGTCGGCGTAACTAACCAACTGGCACATCCCGCAGCATTGAGCCCGGGTCGAGAATTCTGCTGCACTATGCAGCCATCTTGCCAAATGACAAAGATGTGTTGCCAGCACCAAAGCTAATCGGAACGAGAAGAACCAACAACCAGCATTTAGGCCGGCCGCGGCGCCGCTGTTTTTATTTTTGTCTGTCTATTTGTTTTGTTTTTGGTTTTTATTGCTACGTCATATCCATTTAATGCCGCAACAAGTACGGCAAATCCGATTAGCTGTAGCCATTTTGTTGTTCACCCGCAGAACTTAAGGATAGTGCATGGTATATATCCCCCTTTCTGCAGCTTACATAAAACGAGCCCGCACTTTCTCGCCATTGCCGAAAGGAGGCGCCTGGCGGGCGGTGCGGGCGGTATGCTTAGTGTTGATTTTGGTTTTTGTTATTGAGTACATTTTTTGTTTATGTAAACTGCACTTTTAGAGTACACCTAGACCGTGCCACGATGCAATACTAACCGCTTATGTTATCCACTAACACCTTATTAGATAGTGCATATTGTCTGCATTTCAGTTATAGTTAACGTTTGTATGGACATAGACAATAGCGCGCCCCCAGTGCCACCAAACCGATTCGACCCGCGGACGGACAGAAGGCGCAATGCGGCGCGCAAAGATAATATTCGCAGCGCGCTTTCTACTATCGGCATTCTCCTAACAGCACCACTTATAGCCGTTTTCTTAACAGTATTTGTATTTCAGTCATACCAAGTTGACGGCGCGAGCATGGAGACAACTCTTTCGCACAACGACCGGCTCATCGTTTGGAAGCTGCCAAAAACCTGGTCGAAAATTACCGGGCATGGCTACATTCCCAAACGCGGTGACATAGTTGTGTTTGTCGAACCGAGCATTAGTCAGTTCGGCCAAGACCCCAAAAAACAGCTTATCAAACGCGTGATCGGGCTGCCGGGCGAAAAAGTCACCGTAAAAGACGGCAGGCTTATCGTATATAACCGGGAGCATCCCGAAGGCTTTGAGCCAGACAAAACACTGCCGTACGGCGAGGCAATCCAGAGTGACACACCGATCGAAGACACCTGGTATATCGGGCCGAATGAGGTGTTTGTAGTTGGTGACAATCGGAACAACTCGCTCGATTCACGCACGTTTGGGCCAATCAAGGTCGAAAACATTGTCGGAAAACTCATTGTTCGAGTGCTACCACTCAGCGAAATGAAGCGTTTCTAATCCCGGTTAGCGATCTACCTCTACCACATCAAAGGCTGCGGAATATCCGCTCCAGCTCTTCATCGCTCTTAAAGCGTATCTCCAGTTTTCCACCCTTGGCCATGCGGCGGATATGAACCGGCATGCCACCCAATCGCCTGCTGAGCTGCTTGGTTTCTGGCGTCTCGGTTCGCATGCGTTCGCGAGCTGCCTTCGATTCCTTAAAGCCCTCGCGGAATGATACTACAAACTGCTCAGCCTGTCGCACAGACCAGCCATAGCGAAGGATGTTGTTTAATAGCTCCTGCTGTTTGTCGGGATTATCTTTGAGTGAAAGGATGGCCCGGGCGTGACCCTCGAAAATGCGCCCCTCTGTCAGGGCCTTTTGCGCTTCCTTTGGTAGTTGCAAAAGTCGCACAATATTGTTGACTGTCGAACTGGCTTTACCGAGCCGCTTGGCGATCGCTTCATACGTCATACTGAACTGCTGGTGTAATCGCTCGATTGACAGCGCCTGTTCGAGCGGCGAGAGGTCTACGCGCTGCACGTTTTCGACCAATGCAATCTCCAGGCGCTCCAACTCCTTCGTTGTACGCACAATTGCCGGCACCTTTTTCTCGCCGGCAAGTTGAGCGGCCCGCCATCGGCGCTCGCCAGCCACAATGGCATATGTGCCCTTCCCGTGCGGCGTAACGATAAGCGGTTGCAATACACCGTACTGCTTAATCGACTCGGCGAGCTGCTTTAACGCCTCTTCGTCAAACGTCGTTCGCGGCTGATCTGGATTAGGGATAAGCGAATTAACAGACAGCTTCTGCACTTTCTCATGATCGTCGAACAGAATTGTCGTATCGACATCCTGAGGTATCAGTACATCAAAACCTCGTCCCAAACCCTTTTTACCCGTTGACACGTCTACTCACCTCTTTTGCTAGGTTTTTATACGCGCGGGCGCCCTTGCTCCACCGGTCGTGCTCAAAAATCGTCTTTCCAAAGCTAGGCGCCTCTGCCAAACGCACATTACGCGGAATAACCGTCTTAAAGACCTTGTCGCCAAAGTGGCTCTTCAGTTCATCCATAACCTGCTCGCTCAAACTGGTACGCTTATCGTACATGGTCAACACCACTCCCAATAAATCGAGCGGCGGATTTATAGCCTGCTTCACCCGCTGCACTGTTGCCAACAGTTGGCCCAACCCCTCAAGTGCATAATATTCAGCCTGCACCGGTATGATAATGGCATCGGCCGCACTAAGCGCGTTGATGGTCAGTAGCCCCAGTGCCGGCGGACAGTCAATAATAACATACGAATAAGCTGCGGTTTGCAGGGCTGTGCGCAAAGCTAACTCCCGCTGCATCATCGGCACCAGTTCTATTTCGGCGGCCGCTAAATTAGGATTGGCCGGAACAATATACAGCCCTTCGCGGCCAGCCGGTCGAACAGCGTTTTCAAGTGTTGTCTGCCCCAATATTAATTCGTACGTCGTAGGCTCGGCTTCCCTGGGCATACCCAATCCGCTCGTCGCATTTCCCTGAGGATCGAGATCAACAAGCAGTACCGTGTTCTTTGCCGATGCCAACTGGGCGGCAAGATTAACAGCAGTAGTGGTTTTACCCACGCCGCCCTTCTGGTTAATGACTGCAACGATTGTTTGTTTCATATCCCCTGTTCTCAGGTCAAAGTATAGCACCCCTTGGCGGTCAATAAAACTCTTTCGTTATGACAACTTAACAAAAACAACCGGTTTTAAACTAGCACTATAATACTATTACGATAATGATAATTATAGGGGTAGACGAATGAACGCCCTTAAGCTAAAGTTACATATATGATGTTTGGTGAGAGAAAAGAGGAAAATAGTACTTCTGCACCAACCAAGGTACCCCAAAACGGGAAACTGATATACATCTTGGGCGCGATTGCCGCCTTGCTCGCGATAGCCGCTATAGTTCTAGTCTTTAAACTAACAGCCACCACCTATACCGTGCCAGACCACATTAAACAAAGAGCCAACCACACCATCTACGTTCCAAAAAGATTGCCGAGCGGCTACAAAATAGCCGAAGGCTCATTCATGATAGACGAAGCCGAAAACACTCTGCTTTTCCGCGCCGAAGATTCCAGCGGGTCTTCTATAGTATTTACAGAACAGCAGAAACCGCAGGGCTTCGACTTTGAACAGTTCTACCAGGAGCAAATGAGTGACGCCAAAAAACTAAACGGCACGCCCTATCCCAGCGTCCTCGGCAGAGCCCCGACTGGCGACCGGTTTCTCCTGAGTATCGTTGCCGATGACGCATGGATACTGGCGTCAACCGCCGCACCTCTCAACGAGCAAGACTTTACCCTTATTGCTAAAAACATAAAGAAAAACTAAGCCTCTAGTGTAATGAGTTTATATAGCTGGCCCACTGCTCGTGGGTGAGCTTGCTAGATGACTTGATTAAAATCAAAAGGCCATTCTTCACAAAGATGACCGACTGCGGACCGCGAATCGAGGTGCCTATATATGCCTCCAACCCGTTACCGACCATTATTTTCTCGTTGGCTGCAAAACCTTCTGCCAGTTCTGCGACTTTTTTAGCCGTATCGGTGCGCAGGTTTTGTGGCAACTCCTGTTGGCTGACGTTTAGCTGCACACCGTTAACCACATCGACAAACGCAAATACCGGATCTTTATCGGCAGGGCTGACTCGCGCCCAACCACCCAATTCCTCTATAGTCTTACCCTGCGGCAATACGGCATCGAACTGCGGTGCCTGTGAGCCGGCAGCGTTCAGCACACTCGGTGTTTGAGGCTGTTCCGCCACCTCATTCTCTTTATTATTTTGCGTTTGTCCTCCTTGACCCATCCAGCTGAACATAGAACTGCCCAGTACCATTACCACAACCACGGATGCAGCTGCGAGCAGTTGCCTCTTCCCCGCCAGCATCTTCAGCTTCGCTAACGGCAACTTCGGGAGTGATATGCGCGGCATGCTAATTCTAGGGGGTGCCGGGTAGCGCACCTCTTCTTGTTCTTTCAGTTGGCGCTCACGGTTGTGGTAAACGACAGGATCGGGCTGCGGGGGCACCCTTGGGACTTTTTCGAATATGCCGTCTACGCTATCCCGAACACCAGGCCGATGCTCATACATCGGAGCGGAGTGTGGCGCACCGGATCTTATCGTCGCCGAGCGGACAGAGGCCTGGCGATTGGTCAACCTGTCACTGCCAGGACTATCGGCAAGCCTAAGCCGGCCGTCGACGCCGCGAACCAGATTAAGCCGTGGCCGCTCTGTTTCCCTGCGATGATAATCCCTCATGACTCTCTCAATTATACCCTCAAACTTCTGTGATAAATACCGGCGAGCATCAAGCGAAGGTCAGCCTGCCCGATCTATTCATATTATATATAAGCACTAGCGAACTGTAGTAACAAAGCTTAAGGTACTGACGTACGCATTGGCGTTGTTGCGCGACGTAAGATTTATCTTAAAGATGATCAGATGGCCAGCCGAACTGCTGTCGAAACCGCAGTCTGTCGCCTCGTTGCCACTAATGCCGTACGTGTACCATACGTTGGCCTCGCCGCCGCCACCGACAATGACATCCGTCGGCTTACCGTCCGTGGAGCATGGAATGATGTCTATCCCGTCAGTCCTAAACATTTCGTACGTCACCGAGGCATCCTCGACATTATCGACTCGTGCTGTCAGCTTTACGGTATCGTCGCTGGCGAACCCCTTAAAGTTCGCTGGCAACCGGTATGTCACGTAGATGCTACGCGTCTGCGATATCTCCTCGGCCGATGTCCATTGGTAGAAGTTGCGAGCCTGGCCAGGCGTACACAATTCCTCATTTGCCTTGAGGCCTTCGCCATTCGCGCAGAAATCGGTGCTCATGATACCTATGCCATCACCATTAATAACGCCGCCGGCATATTCTGGTTCGAGATTAACGATATTATCGGGAGCGGCAATACACTCGCCCCAGCCCTGCGCCTCAAAGCACTGGATGTCGCCAGCCTCTGGGTCGTAGTACATAGCTCCAAGGTACGACTCCTCGTCTATAGCCAGTGCGCCGTCCCCAGGCCGCTGCTGATCAGATTGATCGGGTTTGTCCACGCCGCCGCTTACCGTCCAGCCCGAGCCATTCCACACAAGCGTAATAGTACTGTTGGCCTGCATTGTTGCCTCGATTCCGGTGCCGTCGAGTACAGCCATAAAGTCTTTGGAGTCCGAAGCTGTCGTGA
>Ga0065720_1020881_pt1 | contig 12352 bp, 5 predicted proteins | sample Thericmetagenome_FD_59107 | JGI IMG/M metagenome (GOLD analysis project Ga0065720, IMG submission 59107) | Thermophilic microbial communities from the Joint Bioenergy Institute, California, USA of rice/straw/compost enrichment - eDNA_2 v2... | ecosystem: Engineered > Solid waste > Grass >... | reverse complement strand
CGTTACTTGTATGTAGGTTAGTTCAGTAGCTATTGCTCGCCGTCGTCGTGGGCACGACCTAGCACCCTCAGGGGTGGACCCGGTCGAAAGATAAAATGAAGAATGTTTGCATCGGAGCTGCCCGAGCCCGGGAAAGTTGCATGCATCTGAAGATGATTGAACTCTCATGAATTATATCTAACTCCTGCCCTATTTGTGGAAAGAAACCCGACCTGGATGACTTGCTGCAGGATTTCTTAGCAAAGCATTTGGAAGATCTTTTATTGGCTGCGCTGTTCAGTGTGAAAAGCGGAATTCAAGGTGCGGAGGACAAGACACCGTCTCGGAATATTCAAAACTGATCCAATACGACGCTATCAGGCTATCGCACATGTCGGGAGCATCTCATATAACTCTCTAGATACATAGCTTCAACACCGGGTTCAATAGCAGAGAGTACACACAATGTTGCAAATATCTCGCGACATTGAACATTCTTCCACACCCTGGCTCGTCCAGCCTTCCTTTCTTTGGCCCTAAGCCAGTTACCGAAGACCAAGCGTTGACTGTTCAGCGAGTGCGCCAGTTGCCACACATGGTGAAGGCTTATTCCAACAGCCCGAGTTGTATGCTCACAGCTAGCTCAAACATCATTCTGTTTCAAATGGTGAAATCGTCAGATAGAACCACAAACGCTGTGAAAGATGGCACATGCATAAATGAGCGATCGTCTACTAACCTGTGAATTTGTGGGGTATGACTAGAAGTTTGATTGGGTGAGTGTCAGACTATCCAAGCATCACGGCAAAGGGATATGTGCCAGCCTTTAGATATATGAGTCATTGGCACGAAGGTTTCCACCTTGAAGTAATCTCTCTGAAATTCTGTGATGGAGTTTCTTCAATCCTGAGGGTCCAGTCCTTCACATAATGTGCCATTCTGATATAACTCCCATAATCCTCTGGTTAGCTCCGAAACAGGATTAGAACGTCGGGTTCTATCATGATGTAAGACACACTTCCGTTTCACTCACAACTTTTCCCTTGCTTTTCTAAAATTGATTTTGTCCGTTTATAAATGGAAAGACTATCTCTAATTCTGATACAGAGTTCCAAAGGACGGGGATACTGATGTTTTACTATGACATTAAGTAGGCATACATGGCTGGGAAACCAACAATGCGCATTACCCCAACAAAACACAACCACAAACGTAACCGCAAGACCATGAACATGACGAAGCAAAGCACAGATACGCTACAGCATCTAACAACATCACTCTAAGAATTCTCAAATCATACCCAACCCTCTATCCCGCCCACCGCCCCTCAAATTTAAACCCCCACCTCTTCCGCCCCCACACTCCTCACGAGCCCTTCCTTCCTCTTCACTCTCCATCCCTCCATGCCCATACCCATCCACATTCGCCGCCACATCATCCCACCACATCCACCCGGCCCCCAGCCAAAGTGCAAACTGAGCTGCTGCCATCGCAGTCACAATGAAGGGCAGCAGCAGGAGGAGGGAAAATTTTAGGAACTGGAGGAGCAGGCAGAAGAAGATGTCGGCTGCCTTGTTGCCATGGAGTTGGGGAGAAGGAACGCGAATGGGGTCCCAGTAAGCGTGGTGATGCCATGGGAGGTCCTCGAACTCGTCGAAGTCGTCGAGGAGGATCTCATGGGGAGTCCAGGCCGGGGTATAAGTGGAACCGGTGCTGGTGCTCGACGCCGACATGGCGAGGACAGAAGGGGAGATGATTTCTCCCTCAATGCTGGCACTATCGTTACCAGCGTCGATGCCCTCCTCCACGTCATATCCCACCTTGGCAGTAGAATCAGAAACAAGCCCCTCTTCACTCCCATCTTCCTCCTCCCTGGAGTCTTCCATCCACCCCGCAAGCCTGTCTACAACAGGCTGAACAAACCCCTCCACAGCCGGGATTATCATCCCTATCTGCCGCAAGTCTTGCACGGCATTCATCCGGATGAGGGGCCATGGACGACGATAGGGGCGGGTGACAGCGATAGCAGCGGGCTCTTGGTTTGAGCCCCGCTCTTCGCTTTGGGCCTGAGGGAGGGAAGGAGAAGGCTCAGCCACCCGGTATGAGTGGCGGCCGGCAGGAAGAACAGCGCCCGCAGAGAAGTGATGTCGCCGCGGGCTTGGGCGACGAGCGGGACTGCGACGGCGGGCAGGAAGGCCATTGGTGGCGGAAGAAGTCATGTATTTCTTTTTTTATTTTGTTCTTGAAACATCAAGCTTTTATGCGGTTAGTTCTGAATAATAGATGGCTTCTGGGAGCCAAATTTAGCTGTGGTTTTCCGCTGGATTGCTTGTTTTTCTTTTTTTTGAAGGGGGGGGGGAGGAAGGAGAAGATCAACTTTAGCGGAAAGATGTTGAGATTATAAGCCGGATTGTGCCTGGGCCTTCACACGTGCAAGCATCAAAATTCATCGATACGCCTTGACCGGCCATCTTAATTTGCCAACATGTAAGGCCAGGCTTCGACGCTATGAACCGGCGTTCCGTGCGCCGACTTATTGTCACGATGGTTGTTGTTAGAGTTAAGGCGCCGGACGACAACAGATCGGCGATGAGACGGAAAAGACAGATTCGACGCCCGTCCGCAAGGTATGCATTCATATAGCTTCGCCGTAAGTACTCTCTCATGATGCAGAATCAGCAAAGTTAAGCTCGGGCTTACACCTTCCCTCTTCTCTCCCATCTCTTCACTATTCTGTGAGCCACTCAATCTCTTCCAGGTTCTTAACGTCCCGCAGAGCCAGCAACACACCCCTCGCGGCCGATTCAAGCCGCCTCCTCCGCCGCTTCTCCCTTACTCCCTTATTTCCCATCTGCCCTCATCCTCCAGCAGCGATTGCACTGCAGGCGCGACGTGGGCAAACGCGCCGAGCGCAGCCATCCATCTGCCCAGAAATAGCGAGAACAGAGCCAGAGCCAGCGTTAGCCAGGCCAGGTCCCACATGCTGTAGAGGTTTGCGACCACGGAGGGGGCGAAGCTGGTGAGGTCGACGTTTTCGCCAGCTTTAGGGAGGGGAGGGTAGAGGTACAAGATGGGTACTGCACCCTGGGGATTGATCCGGAACCAGTTCAACTTGGACGTAGGCCGGTCGTTCTCGTCGGCCGGGATGCGCCACGCGACAGGCTTTGTTGGCTCTTCAGGGGCGGGAGAAGACAGCGTGGGTGCGGGTGTTGGCGGGATCACGATCAGCGTCGCAAGCGGAGCACATTGTGTTAGCTTGTGTACGTTCTGAGGAACTGTTGCTAATTTATTTTCTTTTTCGCCCAAAGTTTAGGCGAGAGAATGGGCGAGATAGGAATGTCTATATATTCGCAATCAGGTGACTTCTGATCTGGAAGAATGACATGGTCGGTAATGGCAAGAGTGCGATGCCGGTCGGACTCCGGAGCTGTGGGGCTGATCATACGACTGAACAGTCGGAGTCGGGACCACACAGACGCGTGATGATTGGTTCGTGTCCATCTTGGCGTCCGGTCACTGAAGAACGGCTCGGAACGTGTGGGGCCGGTGCTAGACAGGCTCATTTTCCTTTTTTTCTAGCCTTGGTCAGAGCCATCTGTGCTTCCATGTTGCTGACCGCAGAGCATGGTCACATTCAGGCAAAACTCACCACTGACTTGAGGCTAACAGTGTAACTATTGCAGTCTCCTGATATGGGTTCGAAGGTAGTGGCCAGGGCTGTAGAATCTGAGGAACTAGGGGTCCTCACGCAACAGAACGAATTGCTTACTGTGATCACCAGTTATTGGAATCCAACTGTTTGTATTTCTGACTGAGAAATCCTCATCGCGACTCTGATGAGTGGGCGATTATATATACATATTTGTACTTGAAGCCATCGGCGTTCCTTTGACCATTCTTGGCCCCTAATAATGGTTTTCCGTGGCTATCGCAGGTCATCGTGGTGCGAGAACTGCGACACCTGCCCTACACTTCCTGATTGGTCCACTTCCCTGGACCACTCGGGGCCCTCCTATTGGCCGCTTCTTTAGGCCCAGCGGCTTCCTCATTGGCTCCCACAGTGCCGCTGCAGGCAGCTGCTGGCCTGTACTTCCAACCATAACAGCACCCCAGGACAGCGCCCAAACTTAAGATATAGTTAAACACACATCCGTAGAAATTTTTAAAAACTCAAAAATGAGAGCAATTCAGCCCAGACTCCGATTACTAGCTTTGACATGGAGCACCAAGGCTCGAAAAAGGCAGTAGACCTCTGTCCAACGTGCTATTAATGCTCGCCAAGTCGTCAGAAACAAATATCAGATCAGACAAGGGAACGGCACTCGGGAATTACGGATGTCTCATCTACCACGCGAGTCCGTTTAGTGGATGCTGATAATTATTGCATCTATGGGGTATGGACTTGGGGTGAGAGTTAGCTCGTGCGATATATTCTGGCTGTCTGGTCGTTCTTGACTTGTTTCTGTCTTGAATAGGTAGACTATTGTGAACAGACTAGAAATTTTAGAGAGGAGATGAGGAGATGAAAATGAAAAGAAAAAAAATAGAAGCTAGATAAATAGCGCAGAGAATAAAAGAATGGAAGAAGAGACCAAGAGTAGACGGGGAAGACGGAGAAGATGGAGAAAATAGAGAACAAGAGATCTAAGAAGATGAATGCCTTTCAACGGTTGCCAAGTGCCTTCCTGGAATAACGTCTTATCTGTTGAGAAGACCAGTAACTGAGCTGCCAAAGCATTCCTCCATCCATCTTCGACTCTCTCAGAAACCGCCACTGAGCCACGCTCATCGAAACCAACCCTGCCCTCACCTCAACCTCGACGGCACTAAGAGCAAGACCTTCTCCTCAGAACTTTAAGAAAGGAAGAGGTTGGACCCTATACTTCCCGCAGAAAGCAAGTAGTCCAGCTCACATCTCGTACCGAAGACAGAGACCACGCTGGCCATCCAGGTAAGTCTTTTAACTGGTCGATCATGCTGCTGTGACCCCTGATATGTGCTCTCCTCCCCCTCCCAGCCAACTTGGGTTGTGGGAAGCAGTGTGTGACAGCGTTACCAACGGCTTAGGTGAGTGTTCTTGCTTCCCCTCAGACATATGCAGAGTCAAAACCATAGCCACGCTCTGTCCAGCCCCAAACACGCGTGGAAATTCCCGTCTTGCTGGTGCTTCACCCACCGTGCTGCCCTCATGCAGTACGACACTTCCCTTCGCTCCTATTCCCCGGCAGGGTGAGACAAGCGCCAGCACAACGAGGATCCTAGAATCTTAGCGCGGCGGACTGCAGACGATGGGAGGAAGACTGGGAGATGGAGCTGTCGGTTGCCGCAACTTGTGAGGGACAGATACGGGCAAGTGTGTTTGTTTTTTTGGGGGGGGAGTATGTGCTAGCCAAGCTGTAGAGGTTGGTGATGCGCTGAATTGTCAGGCTGCGTCCCTGGCTTGGCTAGCTGACTAGCTTCCTGTTTCGCACCCTCGCATCTTGCCTACTTAAAATTTCACGACAGTCTGCCACGCTATCCGCAAAGCTGACTGGGAAGGGGACAGATCCCAGACAAGAGGTCTCACTTCCTCCCGTGCCTGTCTCAACTCGCATCGTGCCGGGCCACCCTGCGAACCAAGGCAAGTTTCCGCTCCCGTCCGTCCATCCGTCCTCCCATCCGCGCGGTGGGGGGGGGGGTTGTGTGCGAGCGGGAGATATACTTGATCAGCCGGAACTGGAGCTGCAGCACTCTTTAGCTTCCATCCCCGGCCGACTACTCTGTTCATTCTGTATTGATACTTGAAGAGAGTACTTGTCAAGGTTTGAAAGGAACACGATGACCTACCGCCCAACAGCTCTAACCCCTATCGTCACCTCGCCGTCAACCAACGACACCTTCTTCTCCAGCCTCACTGCAACAGCAGCCGCCCCTCCAGACCTCGAAACGCGAGCGTTGCTCACCTTCCCGACGACAGGCCTGCCATCGCCAAAACTCGTGCCAGCTTCTTGTTTTCCTCCATCTCGCGAACCATTGGAGCATCTCGCCCGCGACCCTACCTCAGCTTTGACAAGGACAACAGCAACGACAATAGCAGCCTTTTCCCCCTCTGCGGCCCACATAACCCAACTTAATCGCTGGCTATGCTGCCGCTGCGCCGACTCGGGCTACGGCGACCCCGTCGGGATGGTGCACATCTCTCCCCTCCAACAGCAACAACAGCAACCAACTCGCACATCCTCTCATTGCCGATCAACACATGGCCCCCCTGTTCCTCCAACAAACCCCAACTCTCACCCTGTTATTACCGCACAAACAGTTTCCTCATACTCGATCTGCTGGCGTCCCCCCTGCCACCACCCAAAATGCCCCAACTGTGCCCTCTTCTCCGGGCCTTCTGCCTCATCAAGCGATCCCTCCACAGGACACGGCAAGCTACTCATCCGGACTGTCGGCGGCCTGCACTTCTCGCCGCGCTTCATTGACCCTGTGTATTGGGAATGCAACCAATGCGGAGAGTGGGTGAGCAACCAGTTTGATGGTAGTTGTGTCTTGGGGAGGACGAGGTGTTCTATTTGTGGGCGGGAGCCAACTCATGTGTTGGGGGTTTGGTGGAGGGGCCATCATCAACCGCAAAGGGGACGATGGGGCGGCGGGGGGATGTTGACGGGGCAGAGTGTGGTGAGGAATCGTTATGGACAGAGGCTGGGGACGGCGGATCAGAGGGTTGCTGTGGCGGATGGGCCATGGGATTGGCAGAGGAGGGGGTTAGGCGATGCGAGGTGCGCTGTTGTGGCTGGGTTGAGGGCTGTGATGAAGAAAGGAGTCATAGCGCGGCCCCAGGAGGGACTGTTGGACGATGAGGAGAGCTCAAGGATCCCTGTGTGGAAGCAGGGCGAGCCGGCACCAAATTATCGGTATAGGAGACCGCCGCCAGTGAATGAGGATGAGGTGAAGGAGAACCAGGAGTATGAGTATTCGTACCTAGAGGGAATGCCGATTGAGCCCAGGGATAAGGGAAAGGAGGTTGAGAAAGTCTATGAGTTGGGACCAGGGCCAGCTTCAGCGGCTTATCCAAGGCCTAGGAGTGCGGCTTCGCCAATGGGGCATTTTACTGGATGGGGTGAGCACCGATGAGTTGAGGCTAGGGTTTGGCAGTCGAGGTCCCCGATTATGAATTATAGGGGATGTTCAAGTTAGGCAAAGGTGAATCGCTCAAGCATTGGTTCACTGAAGCGTGCTACCTTTCAGGGATGGCAATTCGGCTCATACCTGGCAGGGCATTGTCATTTCATTGCCCGAAGTCTGTGAGATACCAACTATCAGCCAACTGTTACAGGAAAAAAAAAATAAAAGGACAAACTGGATCAGAAGCATTTTGGCCTTTTGGAACTATGGAAAAGTGGACCATGGTTGTGATATTGGATCATCACAAAGATAGGTATCTGCTAAATGACCAGCATCGGCCTTGTTAGCAGTATGTAAGTGATGTCAACAAAGATATCAAGCTCAGCCCCTGTCAACATCGGATCGGCCCGGAGCTACCCCTGGAGATCTGGATGCGCCTCCCCGCATGCGAACGGTGACTGGGACTGATCGGTGAAGCCGAGATCAGCGTTGGAACTTGGCAGGGAATTTGGTGGTGGGGCAGGCAGTAATCCTAATTGGACGTCTCAGGTATGGCGTGGCTCTGGATACATGCTGTGATCTGATCTGGCCTTTGGCCTAGAAAGATATCAAGAGTATACAAACATCTGAAATAATGCTAGGCATCGATGTTTTACATATACAAACTTGTGTTGCTATCTTCTTGTGCACTTGTCATTCAAACTTTAGGTCACTGGTTTGTAACGTTCAGCTTTGGCAGTTGTCATCAAATTGCCTGTCCGCTTGTAGCACAACATCCTATTCATCTGCACATTCTGTTATTGAGCAAGTTGGAAGACATAAGTGAGAAATATTCCATTGTGATGTCCTCGTCGAGTTGAACAACGACAGCCAAACCCGGAAGTTGACCAACCAGCACCTGCACCAAGCTTCTAGCAAGTCCATAAAAATTAGGCAGAAGTGAAACCAGCCAGTGGGAAAACGGCAAGACGCTAAAAAGACATTTCATCTAGCACCATGGCCACACTTGTGAATGACTGACACGCATACGCATCAAGAAGATCCAGTGTGAAGACCCAGCAAAAGATGAAGGACTGGACTAACCTTGAGATGGAGCTTTGATTTCTATCACAGAGCCGGAGCCTTCTGTCCTCAAAGGCTAGCCCCATCTGTCACCCCGCCAAGCGTGCACGAGCCACATTCTCTTCCCCACCACCGGGCTGCAGCCCAATCAGAGCCATCAGGTCAGTTTTTTTTTCTTTTCTCCTGCGGGGGGTCAAAATTTTGGCATCATCGCCCGTCCTCACCCTGGCTGCGAGCCTGCGATCCGGCCTTTCTCTGCTCCAGGTTCCAGCTTGCGCTCTGCTGCTTGCTGCCCGTACGGCGCCAGTCGCTTTGAACGTGAGCTGGCAGAACATTGTGTCTGTTGGTATGTCAACCTTCGACTTAACTTATTCCGCCTACAAGACCAGACTACCTATATTTCCTGGCCTATACTCACTCTCACACGCTCATACCAGCGCCAGGCTGCGCGTCGCACAGGTTACAAGTCTTGGAAGCTGCCGCTGAGCGATCGGGCTTTTTGCGGTCCCACCTTGGTGTCAACACGGGCACTCCGACCGACTCTTCTTCACTCTTCTCTTTCGTCACTACCATCTATTCGCACTCGCCTTCTCGCTCACCGGCATCATTGCCCTGACTTTCCTTCAATCTCTTAACATACCCAGTCTCATCGTTCTTGGAACTTAGCCCCACGATCCCAACCCCGCCTCTCCTTAAGCATCGCCATACCTTACCGACCGACCGACCAGCACCATACCCATTCTATACCATATCCCGACTTTGTTCTCATTTCTCGACCATCATGACGCCCTCCAACGGTGTCAATAGTGTCAACGGTGTGAATGGCGTCAACAGTTTGAATGGTGTCGCCAACAAGACCAAGCCGACCACCCGTCGCGTCCCCGCCAAGGTGGTGGTGCCTGCACTGCCCCTTAACTACCCCCAGCGCCCGCTCAAGACTACGACCACAGTCACAAAGGCTACTGAGGTCACGTCTCCGACTTCGAATCCCCAGTCTATCGCTCCCCAGCCGACTGCTGAAAAGCTGGCTCAAGATGTGATCGGCAAGCCAGCATCATCCGACCTGGCCCTAGGGCCCTCCAAGAAGCTGAATCCCACAGCTCCCGCCATCTCCTTCAAACAAGACCCCGCGAGCGAGCCATCTACGGCCTCTGTTGTCGCTGATGAGCGAGAGAAGGGTATGTCGAGACACAGGCTGCAAACCAGGAGTTCCCCCTTGTTTGCTGTCCCAACTCTCCCCACTCGTTTCCAGTCATCCAACACTCCCCCCACTTGTCATGGCCATGGCCCGAGCAACTTTCCCGACAGTTGTTGTCCACTAACAATGCCTTATATTCCAGATACCCCCACGGTCTCTTCAGCTCTCCCGAAGCGCATCAATTCTCCGGCTCGTCAGCGCCCCCCAGGCCCCGCTAACCCCGCACCTGAAGCCCAGACGGCGCCTGGCGGTGTCATTCCCGAAGCTTCCCATCCCGCCCCACACCCCGCCGCACTCATGAACCGTCCAGCCTTCCATCAGCCCCACCCCAGCAACGGCGGCTTGGTCTTTGGCGGCATTCATGACTCCAATGCCTCGTCGCCGGCTCCTCGCTCTGGCAGCTTCCCCCCACCGGGCCTGCTGCCGTATCCCCCGGTTACCGGTGTAGACGGTTATGGCCGTCCCTTGGTCGACGGCTACCCGCCGAATCTTGCTGCCAACCACCACGGTCCCCCAACACCCCACAGCTTTCAGGGCTCTCAGTCGTCGGTCCAGGCTGATGAGCATGCTGTCTTCAACCACTACCCCGCTGTCAACGGCCACAATGGGTACCCCGTCGATCCTACTGCGCAGGCTCCTATTCCCGTTCTCGGTCTCCACCCCCCCATGAACGGCGTCGGCTCTGTTGCTGCTTACCAGTCCGTTCGCATCCAGGACGAAGCTCTCTTCTTCCTGCGTAATGGCTTTCCCGACGATACTTGGAATGACTGCGTGATCAAGGTTCGCTTTGCCGACAGCCCCGAGTTCCGCGTCCTCGCAACTGGTCACCGCTTCATCTTCTCGCGCAGCCCTACTCTTGCTACGGTCATGAAGGCTCAGCGGACGATGCCCGGCAGTGAGATCTTCCTCGAGGCTCACGATAAGTACATTCGGCCAGATGTCATGTGGTATGCGCTTCGTACGCTCTACGGCTGGCCCATTGCCGAAGGCCCCCTCCCCAGTGAGCTACAGCCGCGGGATGTTCGTGACGACTTTGACACGGCTCTGAGCTATTTGGCTACCGGTCGCTTCTTGCGTCTTCCCTGGGTTCACGCAGTCGGTTCCGCGCGTGCCAGCTACCTCCTCTGTTGGGACACCATCGAGCAGGCCGTCAAGTTTGTATCGCAGGCCGTGGCCCTGTCTCCTCGTGATGACGGGTTTGGTGTGTCGGAGCTTCTGTCACACGTTTTAGACTTCCTGGTTCACCATTTCCCGACCAACCTGGTTCTCGATACCAACGCCGGCGATCTTGGTTTCTCGCGTCTCCCGCCGGTCCCAAGTCAAAAGTCTGCCACCCCGCCAATTGTTAACGGCACGTCGCACAGCCGCCAGCCCTCGGTCGCCCATATCCCCAAAAACCCACGGCTGTCAGCCAACCACCGTCTATCCCAGATCAAGTTCGGCGACATCTCGCCGCTCAACGGTGCTAACAACAACCCCAACGGCAAGGCTGCTCCGTCCGAATCGGTCCAGTCCCCGCGTGCCCCGTCACCGAACGACACACTCTTCTCGCGCATCCTGCTCAACCTGCCGTTCGAGCTCCTCAAGCAGGTACTGGAGCACCCTAACCTAGGCAAGCTCAACGGCGAGCTGTCGCCTGTAGCCAGGCAGAGCATCATCTCGGACATTATTGCGGAGCGCGAGGCGCGGCGGATGCGCACGCTCGAGAAGGTGGATCACCCGCAGCTCCGGACGTTCCAGGACCGGTTGGATAATGCGGGTGCACCGCTGGTGGTCAGCTGCATCGAGGACTTCTGGGTCAACAGCATGGGCTTCAAGGAGGAGGTATTCTCTGGCGACCTGCCGTATTTGGTTCACACTTGGACGCAGGGGAGTGCGTCAAGTGTTGGGCCGTAAGGGTTGCTGAGGATTTTCTCCTTCTTTGCCTGTCTTTTTCTCTTACGACAATAATGACTGGTGACTTGGGCGGCGGTTTGTTTGATGGGATTTACTTGGTTGTTTATTTTTTTTTATTCTCTTTTTGCATGTCCACTCCCGCGCACATACCTCCTCCCTAACACATACGCACCCTGTATTTTCCCCTTCTCCCTATTATTGTTCGATACACCTTTTATTCTGGTCTTTTTTATTGTTTGTTACTGCATTGCGTGGAGTCGACGGGTTACACAAAATGGCTGCCTCTCTCTTTGTTGAGCAGGCTAGACGAGACAACGTGGGACTGGCTTGGTATTACTGGATTTTTTTTTTCATCTTTTTAACTTGATTTGAGTCTCTGCATCTCATAGGGATGGAGATGACGATGTCAACAAGGGCATGGGATTGGCGTGTTTGGGGAAACCATGATGCCCCTGCTCTCTTGTTGGTAGCGGATTGGGTTGATGATTGGCTGCGTTTCTGCTTACCAAGCTTGGCAGGCAGTTCGAATTGGGTTCGATGCTTTGGACGGACCTGTGGGCATTTTCTTTTTTACCTGCCTACCTCCTCACCTACCTCTACGTTGTCATGATGGGTGAGGAATATTACTTAACTCACCTAACTACATCACTCTCTCCCTTTCTCTCTTGTCTCTTATATGGGAGCAGTTAGTTAGTCACCCACATTGGTTGGGTTGGGTCCATCCAGTTGGGCATGAATGATGGGTCGGCTTGCCTAGCAGGGCACTGGGCGTTTTTTAAAAGGATTTGCCATGATCGGTCCATGGTCAATGATGATAGACTTTTATCATCAGAGGTTACACCAAAAACACCAAAAACGAAAATACCTAAAAAAAAAGGCAGGAAAAGAAAAGAACGGAGTAAACAAAAAAGACAGGGCTATGAGTTATGTATGCCTTCCATCAGGTATTGAATTCGAATAGGGAACGATATGCGTTGCGTCTGAACTCTGGTCGGGTCTGTCTTGTGGATGGGACTCGATAGCATGAATGGAATGAGTGGTTGGGTAGTGCATGAAATTGGCACTCCTGGAACTTCAAGTGAGTGCTGTCTTTTTTTTTTTTTTTTTTGG
>Ga0065720_1020872_pt1 | contig 12356 bp, 9 predicted proteins | sample Thericmetagenome_FD_59107 | JGI IMG/M metagenome (GOLD analysis project Ga0065720, IMG submission 59107) | Thermophilic microbial communities from the Joint Bioenergy Institute, California, USA of rice/straw/compost enrichment - eDNA_2 v2... | ecosystem: Engineered > Solid waste > Grass >... | reverse complement strand
GGGTGGGCGCGCCACCTGCAGGCGGTGGCGGCGATCAAGGGCGGCGACTGCGCGGCGGCGCTGCGGTACGCCGAGGAGGGCCTGGCGCTGTTCCGCAAGCACGAGAACCTGAGCGGCATCGCCTGGACACAGCTCTGCCTGGCGCAGGCCCACATCGAGCAGGGCCGGGCGCAGGAAGGGCGCGCCTGCTGCCGCGAGGCGCTCGAGCTGGCGGCGCGGGTCGGCTGGCTCGACGCGCTGACCTTCGCGCTCGAGATGCTGGCCGGCGTGGCGGTGGCGGAGGGGCGCGCCCGGCGCGCGGCGCGGCTGCTGGGCGCGGCGGCGGCGCTGCGGGAGCGGCACGACAAGCACCGGCCGCCGTCGGACCGGGGCTGGTACGGGCGCATTATCGGTGCGGTGCGCCGGGAGTTGGGCGGAGAGGCGCTCGCGGAGGAGTGGGCGTCCGGGCAGGCGCTCACGGCCGAGGAGGCGGCGGCGCTGGGGCTGGAGGGGTAGGCGAGGCCCCACGGCCGGCGGCATGGTGCGCAACGCTCGGAGATGCCTGAGCCAACCGTCGTGGCGCGCCGGAGGTGCCGAGCAGGAACTGTCTCCCAGCTCAGGTGAACGTATCTAGGCCCACCTACGCCTCAGCGCGGGTGGGCATCTTTGTGCCCGCTGTGGAGCAGCGGCTCGACAATGCGCGGCCCGATGAAGCCGGCGCCGCCGGTGATGAGAACACGCGGGCGCAAGACTCCAGCAGCTACAGGGCGGAAGCTCATAGTGGCACGAAGCGGCACACCCCGCGGCACGCCCCGCACCACAAATAATACTTCCGTCCATCGCGTCGGTGCTCTGCTAGCACCATAATCACCTTTGGCAACTCCTACAGCCTCTCCAAGAATTCTGCACATTATCTGGCAATAGATCCATAGTGTGGCCTGCACCTTCATGCTAGGATGCAGGTTAAGAAATGTTAAAAAGGAGACATGAGCCGCATGTCCCACACCAGCCGATATCTATGTGCTATCAATCTGCTCCTCACGTTGGGTCTGCTAGCCGCACTCTTCGCCCCGCAGACCACGCGTGGCACGCCTTCTGAATCGACTGCTCCCACCATCGAGACATCAACGGGCCACACGAAGGATCTCATCCCCGGCGGGATGCGCGTCCACGCCGCGAATCAGCCAGACGTCGCATCAACTGCAGTGGAAGCTCCACAAGCGATGCCGATCGCGCTAGCCACCTCCAGTCTGACCAGCACGGTGTTCCCGATAGTGACGGTACCTCCCGCCCTCTCGGAGGCCCCAGACCCGCCATCGGCGCCTCACTCCAACATCATCTGGTCAGCGGACTTCGAGACCGGCGACTACTCGCAGTGGGTCGAGAACGAGAATGGAGGCATCTACAACAGCGGCACCGGCACAGCTACAGTCACAACAGCTGTTGCGCGAAGCGGGCGCTACGCAGGGGCACTGACCATCACCGGCGCGAACAACCCCGGCGGAGACGCACAGGCCGTGCGCGTGTTCCGCTGGAAAGAGAGTGTAACCGGCCAAGCGCTGTATTATTCAGCTTGGTACTACTTTCCACAGGTGTACAGGCCAGACTCCTGGTGGAATGTGTTCCAGTTTAAGTCACGTACACCCTCCCGTAACGATCCATTCTGGGCGCTCAATGTTGGCTACAACTGGAACAACCAGATGGGATTTTACTTGTATGACTGGCCAAATCAAAAAGTGTACACCCAAGATCTGATGACTATTCCGGTCGGTCGCTGGTTCCACGTCGAAGTCTTTTATAAGCAGGGCATCAACAACGGGCATATCACCGTCTGGCAGGATGGCGTGCAACTGTTCGATATCGACGGTATCACGACGATGTATCCGGACTCCTTCCACTCGGCGCTGTGGAGCATCAACAACTACACGGACGCCATTAGCCCAAGCGATGCCACGATTTATATCGATGATGCTGTGATCAGTACCACTCGTGTGGGACCGTAAGCGCCCTACTCGCTGTTCGCGAGCCTGACGGATGTATAGCAGCATTATTGAAGCTGAAAGATCTCTTGAGAATCAACACGCCACCTTGAGTATCTCAAGGTGGCGTGCTTAATGCGGTGACCGCGAAGCTCTGTGCACTTTCATAGGCGGAAGAAGCGTCTCCCCATCATTTCGACGTCACGCGGCGCTCGAATAATCGGCCACAGCTCAGAGCGGCCTTCATCGAGCGACGACTGTATCCCCGCTGAGGACAAACATTCGCTGGCAGTGCGGGCAGCTCAGCTCTGCCCCGGCTCTGGTGAGAGGCCGCCCGCACACGCAGACCCAGCCACGGCGACGAGCTGGAGCACCGATCATGAGCGCGTGCGCCGGCACTGACCGCGTCACCACCGCGCCGGCAGCAACAGTTGCGAATGCGCCAATGTTGCAGCCAGCCACGATAATGGCACCTGCCCCAAGCGTCGCCCCCTCGGCAACATGGGTCGGAACGAGCCACTCTTTGGTGCGATATCGATCGGCAGCTTCTGGAAGCCGTGGTGATCGCGGATAGAGATCATTCGTGAAGATCACGCCAGGCCCGATGAACGCGCCAGCGCCGATCGTTATGCCCTCCCATAGGCAGCAGCCGTTCTTTATGGTGACGTTATCCTCTACCGTGACGTGCGACTCGATGAAACAGTGCTCACCGATGTTGCAGTTCGCGCCAATGGTTGCGCCGGCCATAATGTGCGAGTATGCCCATACACGTGTGTTGTCGCCGATATGCTCTGTTTCCACGAGCGATGTCGGGTGGATGTAGACGTTACACCTAGCCATTGCTGTTACCCGTTGTCGGGATGCGGGCTGCGAAGCACTATGCTTGCCCGTGGCTGAGCGAGAGATCTCCTTTGATTGCGCAATATGCCTCGCGCAATCGTTGCTCCTGATGCACCCAGGCCAACTCCGTCTCAATGCGCCGGCGTCCAGACGCACCCATGCTTCTGCGCCGCTGCGGGTCATCCATCAGCAGCGCAATGTGGCGAGCAAAGTCAAGCTCATCGTTTGGCTGCGCGTACACGGCCGCATCCTGCGCGGAGACACGGTGCTCGGTCAGATCAAAGGCTACGATCGGCTTTCCGAGCGCCATATACTCGAGCATCTTGTTCATTGTCGAGCGGTCATTGAAGGGGTTCTTCGGGTCCGGATCGACGCAGATGTCGGCCGCCGAGAGATAGCGCATCAGCTCCTCATCGGAGACATAGCCTGTGAAGCGAACGTACTCTTCCTGGCCGAGTTGCTTGGAGAGCTGACGCAGGCTGTCCCACGCATCGCCAGTGCCCACGAGAATACAGAAGAAATCATCTCGCCCCAGGTCTTCGCGCAGGTGCTTCGCAGCGCGCAGGAAGTAATCCACACCGTCGTGGATGCCCATCTCACCCGCAAACCCGATGATCGTCTTCCCCATCGCGCGCAGCTCCGCGTCGGGCTCCACCACGCGCACTCGTGCGAGGTCAGGGCCGTTGCGCACCACAGTGATCCGGCTGGCCTCCACGCCGCTGCGCTGCATCTCAACCGCTTTGTACGACTCGTTGGGGGCGATGATGTGGTCCGCCAGACGGCAGGTGAGCCGCTCGAACCACACCAGCGCGCGGTACACCACGGGGTTCCCGATGCCGCCGAAGCGCGCGTAGTACATCTCCGGTGCCAGGTCGTGATGATCGAAGACGAACTTCTTGCCCAGCAGTTTGTACCACAGCGCCACCAGCACGAAGGTGTCCGGCGGGTTATGGGCGTGGATCACGTCAAAACCATCCGTCAGCAGCACGAACAGCGAGAGGATGAACGCGGCGACCATCGAGTAGCCGTACTCGATCAGGTACCCCACCAGCCCGTTCGCCGGTGGCGGGGCCGGGTAGCGGTAGACGCGCACGCCATCGATCACCTCTCGCCAGGCCTGGCCTGGGTGTGCTGGGGCAATCACCGCCACCTGATGACCAGCGCCCACCAGCGTACGAGCCTCACGCCGCACCCGCCCATCCTGCGGGTAGGCGTTGTTCTCCAACAACATCAGGACGCGCATACCAGCCGATGTCCGCATATGTACCTAGCCTCTCGCTAGCGCCCACCCGATCCCGGCGAGATCGATCGGCAGCATCCGACGTAGCTCAAACCGAAGGTGGCGATGTGCGCGCACGCCCCGCGTGCTTCTCAAAGAGCGCCCGTGGCCGCTGCCATCCGGGAGGTGGGCAGGGCGGCATCTGATACGCTGGACGCCGATCGCTCGATGAATACGCGGTGCCAGATCTCGACGCTCATCAGCCCCCAGAGGAGAATTGCGTGGTCGGCCCGGCCGGCCTCATGCTCGGCGATGAGCCGCTGCACGAAGTTCGGGTCGAACAGCCCGCGCCGGCGAACCGTATCCGGCGCCAGCATATCTCGCACGAGCGACCGCAGCTCGGTACGGAACCAGGTTGCGATCGGGATCGGGAACCCCTGCTTCTTGCGGTGCACGATCTCTGGCCCTAACCAGGAGCGGCTCACGCGCTTCAGCAGGTATTTGCGCGTCATCCCGCGGATCTTCAGGTGCGGCGGCAGCGATGCGGCGAACTCAACAAGCTTGTGATCCAGCAGCGGCACCCGCGCCTCGATAGACGCGGCCATGGTCAGCTTGTCGCCACGCAGCAGCAGGTAGTCGGGCAGCCAGAGCTTGGTGTCCACGAACAGCATCCGGTTCACCGAACCGCGTGCGTCCGTTGCGCCGAGGTACTGCCCTATCAGCTGCTCGGTTGCCTCCCCATCAAGAATCTGGCGCAGCGCCGCCGAGTGAACCGCCGCGGCCGTCTCACGGTTGAACAGCGGGAACCAGTTCGCCAGGCGGCTCACCTCATCGCGCTGCGAAAGGGCGAACAGGGCAATCTTGGCCCGGCGAAGCCCTGGCAGCTGCATCCCCACCGCGCGCGCCGCGGTGCGCGCCTGTGAGGGCATCCACCCGACGAGCGGCGCGAACCGCTCGCCGGAGTAGCGGGCGTAGCCCGCGAACAGCTCATCGCCGCCCTCGCCGGTGAGCACCATCTTGACGTGCCGGCGCGCGAGCTTCGAGACAAGATAGGTCGCCATGAGCGCCTGGTCGGCGATCGGCTGGTCGAGGTGCCACACCACCTGCTCCGCGAGGTCGACAAAGTCCGCTGGCCGCGCCAGGATCTCGTGGTGGTCAGTGGCAAATTGGCGCGCCACAGCGCGGGCGTACGGCAGCTCATCGCCCTCCACGCCCGCAAAGCCCACCGAGAAGGTTTTCACCGGCTCGTCGAGCATCTGGCTCATCAGCGCCACAACCGTGGAGGAGTCCAGCCCACCGCTCAAGAAGGCGCCGAACGGCACGTCGCTCCGCAGATGGAGCCGCACCGACTCGCGGAGCAGCGCTTCGAGCTGCTCCGCATACTCCTGGTCGCTGCACCGGTCGTCCTTTGTCTGGAATGACAGGTCCCAGTACTGCCGGACCTGTACGCCCTGCCCGTCGCACACCAACAGGTGCCCCGGCATCAGAGAGCGGATGTTCTGGAACATCGTCCAGGGCGCAGGGACGTACTTGAGGCGCAGGAAGTAGCCGAGCGCCTGCATATCGAGGCGCGGCTCGACCGCCGGGTGCAGCAGAATGGACTTGATCTCCGAGCCGAACACCAGGTCTCCGCCGGCCTCTGTGTAGTACAGCGGCTTGATCCCGAGGCGGTCGCGTGCCACGAGCAGTCGCCGGCGGCGGGCATCCCAGATCGCAAAGGCGAACATACCGCGCAGACGCTGCAGGCACTCATCGCCCCACTCCTCGTAGGCGTGCACGATCGCTTCGGTGTCGCTCACGCTGCGGAAGACGTGGCCGCGCTGCTGCAGGAGCACCATGAGCTCGCGGTAGTTGTAGATCTCGCCGTTGAACACCACCGCCACATCGCCGGTCTCGTTGAACACCGGCTGCTGCCCGCCCGCCAGATCGATGATGCTCAAACGCCGCATCCCCATCGCAAGCGGCCCGTCGAAAAAGACACCCTGGTCATCGGGGCCGCGGTGACGGATGATGTGCAGCATGTCGTCGAGCAGCCGAGGGTCGACTGATCGATTCGGATCAAAGCTGTAGATGCCGGTGATGCCACACATGCTCCCTACCCTCTTTTCCTGAAAAGCGCGAGCAACTCCGAGCCGGCCGGCAGGAACGCTTGGCTGCGTCGAGTGAGCCGCTCGAACTGATACAGCCAGGGATCGGGGAGACGGCCCATACCGGGGAGCGGCGGAAGATAGCGACACTCGTTGACGAGCATGAGACCGTGGTCCGCCGCGTACGTGAGCAGACGATCGCGTCCGAGGATGTTGAGCTGGTAGGGGCGACCCTTTCGCCTGTCGCGCCCGCGATAGTACGCGTTGAACAACTTCCCCGCAGGCGTGTCGTTGTCGGTTATTTGAAAGACACATTGCCCGCCCGGCTTCAGGAACTGCGCGACAATGCGCACGGTGGCCTCGATCGATGCCACATGCGCCAGCACGCCGATGCAGAGCACGAGATCAAACTGATCAGCTGGCCTAAACGTCATCAGATCGGCGTTCACGTACTGGACGTTGCTGCGGACGTGTGGCGGCGTTCGCCGCTGGGCAAGGCGCAGCATATTGGCCGAGAGATCGACCAGCACGAGCTGATTTGTCGGCGTAGCGTACTGCAGCGAGATGGAACCATCGCCGCAGCCGATGTCCAGCACCCTGGCATGCTGCAGATCGCCTACCATGTCGCGAACGATATCCGCGCGCAAAGAAACATCGTAGCGCTTGGCCAGATAGTGCTCTGTAACATCAAAGAACTCTTTGACATTCTGTGTTTTCACGCTCACGTTGGCCTCCGACAGAGGATAGGCTAAGGATACGCACGTTTTATCGATGAGCCGTGAGACTTACGGAGTACACTCTCGTAGATCTGCACGAGGTGCTGTGCCACACTGCGCGTGTCTAAGCCACGTTGCATGAGGATTTGCCGCCCGTTCACCATTCGCGCATCTTCCTGGAGCAGTTTTCGGAGGGCATCTCCTAGAATCACCGGGTCACGCTCGCCAATATGGCACGCATCTGCCCCTTCCAACATCTCGGGGACATCTCCCACCGGAACTGAGACAATCGGAACACCGCAGGCCATAGCTTCCTTGACGACGTTCGGCGAGCCCTCGACGAACGATGTCATCACCATGGCATTGCAGGCGTTCATATAAAGCGGTACGCGCTCCGGCGGTACGCGCACGAGCGGCACGAGCTGGATCGGTTGGCCCATGCTGGCCGCCGCGTGCTGCACAAGCGCTACCGCGAGGTCGTAGCCTTTTCGGGGTACAGCCGGATTGCCTGGGAAGAGGACATAGTACCTATCGAGCTCCCATCCCAGCGACCGCCGCGCCTCCGTACGGTCGAGTGGCCTGAAGACATCCATGTCGACGCCATTGGCGACGATGTGCGCCTTGACTGGCTTCACCACTTCGGCCATCTCGCGTGACTTGACGATAACGCCATCGACCACACGTGCCAGCCAGCAGTCGATCGCGACAACCACACGGCTCATCGGCGTAATGGCGCCACGCGCGTCGGGGGTCCCTAGGAGGTCATCGCCCATAAACGACACGACCACAGGCCGCTTGAACTGGCTTCTTGCGACAAGCCCGCAGTAGCCATAGTGGGCGTGGATCAGATCGACCTGCGATGCCAAGCGCTGGATCTCCATAAGAGCGCGGGCATACTTTATTTTCGGAGGCCCTCTGACTTCCAGCACATCAACGTGGAGCCCCATTGCCCGCAACGAGTCGATCTGGCGCGCCAATGGCGCCATCGTGTTCGGGGCCGTGCTGCTAGGCAGCGGTATCGTGACCATCAGAACTCGCAAGGTTCGATCACTCCGTTCTGGCTGGGTCAGCAACAGCTATAGAGGCTTCGTATAGGCTTCTTGCGTTATCTGGGCCGAGGATCTGGGCGTACGCGGCGGAACGAAGTGCAGCAGATGAACCAAGATCATCGCCAGATAACGCGGATAGGATCGGTTGTCCCGCAGGAACCGGTAGTTGCCACGTGAGTATGGGAACCCCCCATCCGGTTTCTGCTGGCTCAGCACATACTGGCAGGCCCGCAGCGCAGTGCTCGCGCAGTGCTCGAAGCCTAGACGATCTCCACGAATACAGGCCGCGGCCAGCACCGCGCTATGGTAGACAACGGCGTGATACCGGTTGCCGCACTGGTACAGAGCATGCCCATCATGTGCAAGTCCACCGCGTAAGAACCGTAGGAGGCCAGCGACCATCGGCAGCACACTGCTGTCGCCCGTCAGCTCGTGGTAGCGAATGAGATCGAGGCACTCAAACGCATTGTACTGATAACACTGGAAATGAGGCCGATCGTCGCGCTTTACTGCGCCGGAGACGGCATATGGGAATTCACCAGTCGGCTTTTGGGCTCGCTGGAGGAATGTGATAAGCCCGGGACAATGTGTGAGAAACTCGTCGTTTGCAGTTACATCTGCGAGCTCCGCCAAAAAGCGCAGCATAAGGATAGAATTATTCGGAACGCGGCTAGTGTTCAGATGAGCGAAGTAGTTGACCGCAAGTTCCGCCCCGATCTGCTGAAAACCGATCTCCTCCGTGACGTACTGATACCAGCGAAGCACCCCTTCGAGGAACACGGGGTCGCGCGTCTGCCGGTAGGTCTCGAGCAGCCCGATCGAGGCCCACGTTCCCTCCACAGTTGCGATGCGCCCCCGCCACTCGGGATTAGGGTAGATCCACGAGCCGTCAGGCCGCTGCTGCTCCAGCATCGTCTGCGAGCAGGCAATCGCGATCCTGCGGTATCGCTCATCGGCCGTGTGGGCAAAGAGGAGCCAATTGCCTACGACCCAATACCCCTGCGCTTGGAGGTAGTAGTAGTCATCCTTCCAGGGCAGGTGGGGCAATGCGCTCTTAATAAAACGACCAACGCGGTAGTTCAGCCGAATGCCAGGATCAGGCCCGCGCAGGGCTTTCCCGTCCCAGTGGCGCGCCATCAGATACTCATGCAGGCGATGCGCGGCGTGAACGTACGGCAATGCGCTCATTCACGGGTCCTTTCCACCACATAGGCCTGAACCACATCAAACCTTGGGTTATAGCTACTTGGGGCTCGCGGCGCCATAAGAAAGCCCCGCACAGTCCCATCCAGGATGAAGATTCGCTCCAAAACACTTGCCAGCGACCGATACAGGCTTCGCTTGCGGAGCGCATCGAGCCCAACAACACTTGCCGCGCCGAGCGTCCATATACCGAACCACTGCCATCGACGTGTGATCATCGAGAAGCCAAGCAGGAGCAGACCGATCAAGAAGGCAGCGCCGGGCAGAAGCCCGTAACCGCGCTCTCGCACGTACGGCCAGAACAGGTCCGTTCCACGGTAGTAACGAAGGTTTTGTCCCGCGCCGAGGAACAATTTTCGCCGCCAGCGGCGATAAATCGTTCCGTACCGGCCGGGCGGGTGCGAGTAGTGATAGGCGATCGGCCAGAAGGTCTGCACAACACGAAACCCAGCGTGCCGGATACGGAGACAGAGGTCCGGCTCTTCATCCGAGAAGAGAAACGGGTTGAACGAGCCCACCTGATCCAGAACGGCGCGCCGGTACAGCGTCGCTCCCCCTCCAAACTGGACGTCAAAAAAGCGATCGTCATCTGCATGGATCCCGCGCAGCCCACGCTCGCGAGTATCGATTGGCCGATCGATCAGCCCGCCGGTGATCGCGCCGATCGTGGCATTTCGCTCAAGAAGCTCCAAGGCAAGCTTCAGCCATCCCGAGTAGAGCTCCATATCGCCGTCTAGAAAGAGCACGAGATCGCCGGTTGCATGCCGCGCGCCAATATAGCGGCCGGCAGCCGCGTTCATATGCTGCCCTGCGTGGAGCCGGAGAATAGTGATCGGATAGGCCTGCGCCTCCTGTACTGTCGCGTCCGTGGAAGCCGAGTCCACCAGGATGATCTCAACTGCTGGCAGGGAGCGTGTCTCCTCGATGACCGACGTGAGCAGCCGGCCGATGTTCCACGCCTGATTCTTGGTGATGACGACGACGGAAAGGCGTAGGGCGCTCATGGACAACCCCGCTCTCGCGTAGGCTGCTCGCTCGATGGGACGGCTACTGGCGGCGAACAGCGAAGATATCCGTGGTGACTGAGCCAGAGCACGCTCATCCTCAAGCCCTCGTCAATGGTTCGTCTCATGGTCAACACAATAGCTTCTCCCTCTAGATGCGATCTCTCGGCCTAACTAAGCCGCCGGGAGAGCTTCTTTTACATCATTCCCATCGATGATGCTCATCATGAACGCGTGCGCCTGCTGCATCAGCGCATTCCAATCGTATTGCGCTGCATATCTGCTCCCATTAGCGATGCACGTCGCATAATATGCCTGGTCTTGAAACAGACGGGCCGCAGCTTCGACGAACTGCGCCACATCGAAATCGATCAGGGCGCCCGCCTGCGACTGCTGCATCATAATCTCCGTCTGCCCGACTCGCGTCGCGATCACCGCCATACCAGCCGCCATGTACTCCACAAGCTTCAACGGTGTCGCATACTTCCGAAACGAGCTGTCCAGGCGCGACGTAGCGACTCCCACATCGGCTTCAGCGAGGACATTCGGGACATCCTCCCGCCGCAAGAGGCCCAGAAACACAACGTGTGACTCAGCGCCGATCTCTCGGCTCAATGCGCGTAGCTCCTTCTCTGCCGGGCCTGTGCCAGCGATCAGCAGACGCACGCCCGGTATCCTGCGCGCAAGCTCGGGCATCGCCCTGATCACTAGGTCTACCCCCCATGCGGAGTCAAGCGTGCCGATATACGCTAATGTTGGCGGATGCGGCCGTTTATCGCGCGCTCGCTGGAAATGGCTGAGTTCAACCCCGTTCGGCATGACCAAGATGTTCTTCGCGCCTTGCTGCCGCCGAACACCTGCTAGCAGATGATTGATTGTCGTGATACCGTCGGCCATGTCTACACACAGCTGCTCGCGCCGCCCCATCGCCCACCGAGCGATGGCATTGGTATGCAGGCCAGGGTGGTAATCACAATCGTCATACAGCATGCGACGGAAGCAGCCCGATCGCTTGAGCATCCAGGCAAGCCAGGCATAGCGCGGGTCCGTGAGAATTCCGAGATCGTAAGGTGGATCGAGCACCCGCCGCAGGTTCAGGTAGTACCAGATATCCTGTACCAGCAGATCGAGCGGCTCAGGCGCGAACAAACTCCGCACCACGATCCGCCGCACACCGCCTTCCGCCTCCGTAACGACTCGACATCGCGCCAGGTTGAGCAGACCCTTCCAGGCTTTCTTAAAAGGGGAGGCAGGCGGCCCAGAATAAAAGTTTTCCATACCCACGAGATCGACACGCGGGAAGTTAGAGGCGATGGAAGACGCAAGGACCCGCGTGCGAGGGTTGAGGCCACGAAGCAAGATTGCCCCGCCCAAGAGCAGCAGACGTCTGTCAGACATAGGGTGCCACGCCTTCAACTGATCGATCACGACATGGAGCGTCCGCCGAGCTAGGGTGCTTGTATTGTGTGATAGCTACCGCAAGGCCGGCTAAAAACCAGAAGAGCGTAAACAATCGCGACTCGGCAACCAGGCCAAACTCGACCATGTTATGTGTGATGACGTGCTGGAAGCTAGCCATCAGTCCAACTGCCAGACCTGAGAAGCTAGCGGTGCCACTAGACCACGCAAAGCTCCAGGTCTGGCGGATCAGCACGATCAACAGTGATATAAAGGCCCCAACCCCCATCAGGCCAATTTCTGCGCCCAAAAGGAGAAAGACGTTGTGAACAACTGGCAGATAGCCTCTGTTGGTGTATTCACCGCTATCGTCATACTCTCGCACCGTTTGCATATAATTATTCAGGCCGCTGCCGATCACCGGATGATCCGCAATGATCACAAGCGCTCCCTCATTGAGCCTCTCACGCACCTGTACGGATCCACCATCGCTGACGATACGTGCGGTGATAAGATTCCCAGATAATGTATCGAAAACAGTAAGCCCGCCGATACCCAATCCGAACAGCATCAAGATATATGCCGGTTGAATATAACGCTTTCTAACAGCAAAATAACCCATAATACACGCGGAAACACCAAAACCCACCCAGCCTCCGCGCGACTGGGTATAGAAGAGCGACATTAGGGCCATACAGACAACAGCCATCAAGGTCAACTTCAAGTACTTTCGTATTGGCGCAAGAAGCATCCCAGAAACAACTGGCACAACCATTCCAAGATACATCGCAAAATTGTTACTGTGAAAGAACGTCCCCGAAGAGCGCTCAAGCACCACATCTGCATCCTCTGGCAAACTACTGACATCTATTTCACCGATAA
>Ga0065720_1020880_pt1 | contig 12359 bp, 8 predicted proteins | sample Thericmetagenome_FD_59107 | JGI IMG/M metagenome (GOLD analysis project Ga0065720, IMG submission 59107) | Thermophilic microbial communities from the Joint Bioenergy Institute, California, USA of rice/straw/compost enrichment - eDNA_2 v2... | ecosystem: Engineered > Solid waste > Grass >... | reverse complement strand
GCGGATGCTCGCCGGTCTGGAGGAGATCGACGAGGGCGCGATCTACATCGACGACGTGGACGTCACCAACGTCCCCCCGAAGTCGCGGGACATCGCGATGGTGTTCCAGAACTACGCGCTGTACCCGCACATGACCGTGTACGAGAACATGGCGTTCGCCCTCAAGCTGCGCCGCACGCCCAAGGCGGAGATCGACCGCCGGGTGAAGGAGGCGGCCCGCCTGCTCGACATGGACGAGTCGCTGCTCTCCCGCAAGCCCAAGGCGCTCTCCGGTGGTCAGCGTCAGCGGGTGGCCATGGGCCGCGCGATCGTGCGTGAGCCCCAGGTGTTCCTCATGGACGAGCCGCTGTCCAACCTCGACGCCAAGCTGCGGGTGCAGACCCGCGCCCAGATCGCGGCGCTGCAGAAGCGCCTCGGGGTCACCACGGTCTACGTGACCCACGACCAGGTCGAGGCCATGACCATGGGTGACCGGGTGGCCGTCCTGCTCGACGGTGTGCTCCAGCAGGTCGACTCGCCGCGGACCCTCTACGACACCCCGGCCAACGCCTTCGTCGCCGGGTTCATCGGCTCGCCGGCCATGAACATCCGCACCGTCCGGCTCACCGACTCGGGCGCGGACTTCGGCGGCGTGCTGGTGCCGCTGACCCGCGAGCAGGTCGCCGCGGCCCGGGAGGGCGGTAACGGTATGGTCACCGTCGGTTTCCGGCCCGAGCACACCGACCTGGTGGGCGCCGGCGACGGCGGCATCCCGATCGTGGTGGAGCTGGTCGAGGAGCTCGGTTCGGACGCGTACGTGCACGGCCACGCCGCGCTCAACGGCGCCGGCACCCAGGAGACCCTGGTCGTCCGGGTGTCCAGCCACGCGGCGCCGCGCATCGGCGACACCGTGTACCTCAAGCCGCGGCCGGGCGCCCAGCACGTGTTCCACCCGGTCACCGGCGTGCGCCTGTAGCCGCTGGCCAGCCCTCAGCCGTTGTCAGGAAGGCGTCCTTCTTGGGCATTTCTGCACAGGAAGGACGCCTTCCTGCATGGTTGGCCACGATGAGCGCGAATGGGAGCCGGGTCAGACCCGCAGCACCTCGACGTCGCGGGCGATGAACGGGGCCACCAGCTCGTCGGAGGCGTCCTTGTCGGTGATCAGCGTGGACACCTTCTCGGTCGGGCAGACCCGGGCGAAGGCGTGCTGGCCGAGCTTGGAGGAGTCGGCGATGACCACGATGCGCCGTGCCCGCGAGGCGAGCAGGCTGTTCATGGCCGCCTCGCCCTCGTGATGGGAGGCGGCCCCGAGCGTGGCGTCGAAGGCGTCGACGCCGAGGAACGCGAGATCGAGGGTGAGCTCGCGCAGGATGCCGGTGGCCAGGGGGCCGACCAGTTCGTACGACTGCGGCCGGATCACGCCGCCGGTGACCACGATCTTCATGCGGGACCGCACCACCAGCTCGTTGGCGATGTTCAACGCGTTGGTGACGACGGTCAGGGACGGCCCGTCCGGACCGCTGCCGGCCAGGTCCGGTCGGGCGGCCAGTGCCCGGGCGACCTCGGTGGTCGTGGTGCCCCCGGTAAGGCCCACCACCATGGCCGGCTCGACGAGCGCGGCGGCGGCCGCCCCGATGCGCTGCTTCTCCGGGGCGTGCTTGGCCGACTTGTACCGCAGCGGCAGGTCGTAGGAGACGCCGTTGATCACGGCGCCGCCGCGGGTACGGGTGATCATCTGCTGCTGGGCGAGCTGATCGAAGTCGCGCCGGATCGTCGCCTGCGAGACCATCAGCCGCGCGGCCGCCTCCTCGACGCTGATCCGACCGGTCTCGGTCAGCAGCTCCAGGAGCGCGTTCCACCGCGCGTACCGGTCCACGGCCTCCTCCTGCTCGCGGTTCTTCTCGGCGTGGTCCGCCGTCCTCGTCGGCGGGCTCCCCGCTCGTGGGCCCCCAGCCCGACCCGGCTGCGGCTTGGGCGGACCGGCCCACGGTTGATCTCCGGGCTTGTGCACAATGATGCGCGAAACCCCACGGGAACGTCGAACCGGGTGCGCAGATGCTGATCGAATCTCCCCAGGCCGGTGGGCGTGCCCACACGACGAGGCCGTTGGGGGGCCGGGCATGAGGGTCCGCGGGCGGGTGGTCACCCCGGAGGGCGTGCTCGACGATGCGGTGGTACGGATTGGCAACGGTCTCATCGACGGCATCACGGTCTCGTCGCGGGGACAGGCGGCCGGGCGGGGCCGGAGCGTGTCGGGGGCGTGGGTCGTGCCCGGCTTCGTCGACCTGCACGTCCACGGTGGCGGCGGGTACTCGTTCACCACGGGCGACCCGGCCCAGGCGCGCGGGGTGATCGCCTTCCACCGCCGGCACGGCACCACCACGATGCTGGCCAGCCTGGTGACCGCCGGGCGGCGCGACCTGTACGACCAGACCGCGAGCCTGGCTCCGTTGGTCCACAGTGGAGAGCTGGCCGGGGTGCACCTGGAGGGCCCGTACCTGTCCGCCGCCCGCTGCGGCGCGCACGACCCGGGCCACCTGCGCGACCCGGATCCGGCCGAGCTGGCCGACCTCATCGCGCTGGAGGTCGTCCGCGTCGTGACGCTCGCCCCGGAGCGGGCCGGTGGCCTGGCCGCCATCGAGCAGCTTCGCGCGCACGGCGTCATCGCCGCGATCGGCCACACCGACGCGACCTACGAGCAGACGCTGGCCGCCGTCGACGCGGGCGCGGGGCTGGCCACCCACCTGTACAACGGGATGCGTCCCGTGCACCACCGTGACCCCGGACCGGTGGTGGCTCTGCTGGAGAGCCCGAGCGTGGTCTGTGAGGTGGTGGCCGACGGCGTGCACCTGCACGACGGCGTGCTGCGCCACACCGCGCGGGTGGCCGGGCCCGACCGGGTCGCCCTGATCACCGACGCGATGGCCGCCGCCGGCATGCCGGACGGCGCGTACGAGCTGGGCGGCTTGCCGATCACCGTGTCCGACGGCGTCGCCCGGCTCACCCAATCGGGGTCGATCGCGGGCAGCACCACGACGATGGCGGCCGCGTTCCGCCGTACCGTCCGCAGTGGAGTGTCGATTGTGGAGGCCGCCCGCATGGCCGCGACCACGCCGGCCGCCGTCCTCGGGCTGGGCGACCAGGTCGGCGCGATCGCGCCGGGGCTGCGGGCCGACCTGGTGGTGCTCGACGACGACCTCGCCGTGACGGCGGTCATCCGGGCCGGGAAGCTGGTGACGGAGGCACCTGAGCCGGAAGGCTCCTGAGACAGTCATGCCGGAAGGCTCCTGAGACAGTCATCAGGTGCCGGGAGGCTTCTCATGGGGTTATCAGGTGCCGGGAGGCTCCTGAGCCGGTCTTCACGGAGTGACACGCGTCGGGTTGCCGACTCGACGGGTGGCGTTGCTCGCTTGCGCGGACCGACTAACATACCCTGCCCGATGTGGACGCCCCAATCGCCGTGAATGTCGACCCGGCGCCGGCGCCACCCCAGGACGAGCATCCCGATTTGGCGCGCCGTGCCGGCCGCGGTACCGCGCTGCCCGCCGAGGTCGCCCGGGACGCCGCGGCCATTGTGGACGCCGCGCTCGGTGGCCCGGCCGCGCGCCCAGGTGACGGTCTCACGGAGCCGCAGCGGGCGATGCTCGAGTTCGAACGGCAGTGGTGGCGGCGCAGCGGGGCCAAGGAGCAGGCGATCCGTGACACCTTCGGCATGACGCCGACCCGCTACTACCAGGCGCTCAACAGCGTGCTGGACCTGCCGGCCGCGATGCAGTACGACGCCGCGCTGGTGCACCGCCTGCAGCGCCTGCGCGAGACGGCCCGCAGTCGCCGCCTGCTCGACTGAGCCTGGGCCGGGCCCCGGCGACACTGAGTATTGGCTGAGTAGGCAACTACCGTCCGCCGAGAGGGCCGGCCCGGACCGTAGCCTGGTCCACATGCCGATTCGCCTGTCGAGGCTGTCGCGGCCCAGTCGCCGGACGGTCACCCGACGGCTCGTTCCGGCCGCCGTGGTGGTGGCCCTCGTCGCGGGGCTCATCGCCTGGGCGGTCGTGCCCGCGCCGCGCTCCTACACCACGACCGAGGCGATGCTGACCGTGCTGTCCGGGCCGGCCGGCGACGAGCCCGTCACCCTCGACACCACCTTCTACCTGCCGAAGTCGGCCAGCGCGCAGCACCCGGTGCCGGCGATCCTGCTGGCGCACGGGTTCGGCGGGACGAAGGCCAGCGTCGCCGAGGACGCCGGTGACTTCGCCGACCGCGGGTACGCCGTGCTCACCTACACCGCCCGGGGCATGGGTCGCAGCGGGGGGATGATCCACCTCAACAGCCCCGATTACGAGATCCGCGACGCGCAGCGGCTGCTCGACTGGCTGGCCGCGCAGCCGGAGGTCCAGCGGGACGCCGACGGCGACCCCCGGGTCGGGGTGGTGGGTGGCTCGTACGGCGGCGCGCTCGCCCTCATGCTCGCCGGGGTCGACCCGCGCGTCGATGCGATCGTGCCGATGATCACCTGGCACGACCTGGCGGACGCGTTCCTGCCCGAGTCGACCGGCGCCGGCGCGGCCGACGGCGTGTTCAAGCGGCAGTGGGCGGGCTTCTTCTTCGGTCGGGCCGCGGCGGTCAGCCTGCCGGGGGTGGGCGGCCCCGGCGAGGACGCGGTTGAGCCAGGGGACCCGCGGCGCGCCGAGGGCGCAGGTGACTCGGAGCGCCCCGAGGGCGGGCCGAGGGTCGACCCCGGGTCATCCATCGGGGACGCCCTGGGCGAGGCGTCGTGCGGTCCGTTCGCGGTCGAGGTCTGCGCTGCCTACCTCGAGATCGCGACCTACGGGCGGGCGAGCCCGCAGACGATCGCGCTGCTGCGGCGATCCAGCCCGGCCCCCACGCTGTCGCGCATCCGCGCGCCCACGCTGCTGATCCAGGGGCAGGCCGACTCGCTGTTCCCGCTGTCCGACGCCGTGGCGAACTATCGGGCCATCGCGGCGACCGGGACGCCGGTCCGGATGGACTGGTTCGCCGGCGGCCATGACGGCGGGGACGGGCCGCGGCGGGACCAGGACCGGGTGCGGTACCTCACGATCCGGTGGCTCGACTACTACGTGAAGCGGACCGGCGAGGATCCCGGAACGGGATTTACCTATTCACGGATATCGGGTTTCGACGCCGAGTCCCGCCGGGTGACCACTACGGCGTTCCGCGCGGACACCGTTCCCGGGTCGCCGGGCGCGGGCGAGTCGGTGACCGTCCACATCGACGGGTCGCCCCAGTTCGTGTTCAACCCGCCGGGCGGCAACCCGGCCGCGATCAGCACGCTGCCCGGCGCGGGCGCCGGGACGCTCGCCACCGCGCTGGGCCGGTCCGCCCTGGAGATCCCCGGCCAGCACGCGACCTTCGAGTCGGACCCGCTGCCGGCCAACACCGACGTCGTGGGGGCGCCGACCGTTCGCATCCGGGCCGCCTCCCCGACCGGCGAGGCGGTGCTCTTCGTCAAGCTCTACGACGTGGACCCGGACGGTGGGGCGAGCCTGCCCTTCGGGCTGGCCGCCCCGGTGCGGCTGACCGGGCTGCCACCGTCCATCGAGGACGCCGAACCGGTGACCGTGACCCTGCCCGCGATCGTGTACCGGTTCGAGCAGGGCCACCGGCTGCGGCTGGTCGTCGCCACCGCCGACCAGGCGTACGCCGGCCCCAACGACCCGGCCGTCTACACCGTCGCGCTCGCGGACGGCGCCTCCGGCCAGGTCCAGCTGCCGACGCTGGTGGGCGAGCCGATCACCGACCCGGACGTGATCTGGCGGTACCTGCTCGCCGGGCTGGCCGCGGTGATCGCGCTCGGGCTGCTGACCACCCTGGTGGTGGCCCGGCTGCGCCGGCGGCGCCGGACGGTCGAGGTGGTGGCCGGCGAGGTCACGCTGCCGGACGGCTCGACGCGTGACCTGGCCGACGTGCCGCTCGTGGTGCGGGGCCTGCGCAAGGAGTACGGCGACTTCGTGGCCGTCCAGAGCGTCGACTTCACCGTCCACCGTGGACAGGTGGTCGGGCTGCTCGGCCCCAACGGCGCGGGCAAGACCACCTCGCTGCGGGTGCTCATGGGCATGACCCGGCCGAGTCGGGGCGAGATCCTGGTCTTCGGCCACCCGCTGCGGCCGGGTGCCGAGGTGCTGCGCCGGGTCGGCGCGCTCGTCGAAGGGCCCGGGTTCCTGCCGCATCTGTCCGGTGTGGACAACCTGCGGTTGTACTGGCGTAGCACGGGCCGGCCATGGGCCGAGGCGCACTTCGAGGAGGCGCTGGAGATCGCCGGCCTCGGCACGGCCATCCACCGCAAGGTGAAGACGTACAGCCACGGCATGAAGCAGCGCCTGGCCATCGCCCAGGCGATGCTCGGCCTGCCCGAGTTGCTGGTGCTCGACGAACCGACCGACGGGCTGGACCCGCCGCAGATCGCCGAGATGCGTCGCGTGCTGCGGACCTACGCCACGAACGGGCGGGCCGTGCTCGTCTCTTCGCACCTGCTGGCCGAGGTCGAGCAGACCTGCACGCATGTCGTGGTCATGCACAAGGGCACCGTGGTGGCCAACGGCCCCGTCGAGGACGTGATCGGCGACTCGCCGGTGGCCCGTATCGACGTGTCCGATGTCCAGTCGGCCCGCGCCGTGCTCAGTCGGCTGCCGGGCGTCCGCGAGGTTTCCGACGACCACCCGGAGGCGCGGCCACCCGAGCCGGGCCAGGCGGCGGGCCTGCTGGTCGACCTGAACGGGACGCCCCGGACCGAGGTCGTGGCCGCGCTCGTCCGGGCCGGCGTGGGCGTGGACCGGGTGGTGCCCCGACGGCGGCTGGAGGACGCGTTCCTGGCCCTGGTCGGCGGGGACACGCGGGCGAGTGGGGAGCGATGATGACGACGTCCACTGTGGATCGATCGGCGACCGGCCGGGTGCGCCCGCCGTACTCGCTGGCCACCGAGGTACGCCGGCAGGCGAGCCGGCCCCGCACTCGCTTCGCGCTCGGCTTCATGGTCGTGTTGCCGCTGATCATCCTGCTCGCCTTCGAGTTCGGCGGGGATGGCGAGGACACCCCGACCGGCGGCGGTGCTTTCACCAGCCTGGTCGACCTGGCCACGACCGGCGGCGTCAACTTCGCCATGTTCACGCTGCTGGTCAGCTCGTCGTTCCTGGTCGTCGTGGTCGCCGCGCTCTTCTTCGGGGACACGGTGGCGAGCGAGGCGAGCTGGGGAACGCTGCGCTACCTGCTGGCGATCCCGGTGCCCCGGGCGCGCCTGCTCGGCGTCAAGTTCGTGGTGGCCCTGCTGTCCACGGCGCTCGCCCTGGTGCTGCTGGTCGGCACGGCCCTGCTGGCCGGGACGTTGCGCTACGGCTGGGAACCCCTGCGCTCCACCGTGGCCGACCAGCTCGACCCGTGGGCCGGGCTCGTCCGGATCGCCGCCGCGACCGGCTACATCGCCGTGACGCTGCTCGTGGTGGCGACGCTGGCCTTCCTCCTCTCGGTCACCACCGACGCCCCGCTCGGCGCGGTCGGCGGCGCCGTGCTGCTGCACATCCTGTCCAGCATCCTCGACCAGATCGACGCGCTCGGGGTGGTGCGCGACTTCCTGCCCACGCACTTCAACGACGCGTGGGTCGGGCTGCTCTCCACCCCGATCCAGTGGGACGCGATGGTCCGCGGCACGATCTCCGCCCTCGCCTACGCCACGGTCTTCGGCACCCTCGCCTTCTGGCGCTTCCTGCGCAAGGACGTCGTCTCCTGACGGTTGACGGAGATGACCTGACGGCTGGCCTAGATGATCTTCTTCTTGAGGTACCGGACCAGGCCGGCCTGTCCGTCCGCGCGCTGGCGTTGGTGCGACGGTTCCGGTGACCCGACCTGACGGGTGCTAGCGTGGCGCTCCGTGAGTGGCTGGGACGACACGGGGACGATTCCTCCGGCGCGGGCACGGAGCCACCGGGCGCACGGCGGACCCGGGCCGGACGAGGAGATTGAGGAGATTCTCGTCGGTGACCGGCGGATGCGGGTGCGTCGCCGCCGGCCGCCGCGGGTGCGGATCAATCCCTGGATCGTGGTCGCCGTCGTCCTCGGGCTCGCCGTGGCCGGCGTCGGGGTCTACCTGTACTCGAAGCGGCCCGACGGCCTGCAGGCCATCGGCGGTCCGGTGATCGTGGCGCCGGGCGGTTTCCAGGCGAAGGTGGCGGACGACAGCACGATCACCGTGGCGCTGGAGATTCGTAACGTCAGCGAGGAGCCGGTCACGGTGGTTGGCGCCCGGGTGGTCCCGCCGACCGGGCTCCAGACGACGGCCGTGTCGGTGCTGTCGCCCGGCGAGCACAACCGCAACCTCGCTCTCAGTGGCGACCTGCCGCTGTCGGCACCGGTGACGTTGGGCACCTCCGGGGTGGACCGCAACGCGATCGTGGCGGCCCGGTTCCGCGTCGACTGCGCCACCGTGCCGGCGACCGCGACGGTGAGCGGCGAGCAGGTCTTCGTGACCGTACGGCTCGGGGCCGACCAACGCGAGGAGCAGCTCACGCCCCCGGTGGTCGACGGCCTCCCGTGGCTGGCGGCCACGGCGCGCAGCGCGTGCGGCCAGGCCTCCCCGAGCAGTGAGGCGCCGGCGGTGCCGACCCCGCTGCCGCCCCTGCCTGAACCGTGAGGGCCGCCGGGCCCAGTCGTGACCGGTCCGGGCCGTGACCCGGTCGCGCGCACCGTAAGGGCCAGTGGTCGGAATAGGCCGTGACCTTAGGCGGAGTCGTCCCGTAGACTCATCCATCACGTGCGGTTCGCACGGGACAACTGAACACCTCATCCAGAGGGGCAGAGGGACCGGCCCGATGAAGCCCCGGCAACCACTCGCGTCGCCTATGCAACGACGCCGCAGCGCGAGCAGGTGCCAAGTCCGGCCCACGCTGCGGTGGCGTGGGAAAGATGAGAAGGGAACCGAGATGGTGGTATCCGCGGCTTCATCTCTCGTCTGTCGTAACTGTGGCGCCACGACTCCCCTGCGCCCGCAGCACGCGTGTTTCGAGTGTTTCGGCCCGCTTGAGATCGGATACGACACCGCCGCGCTGGCCCGGGTCACCCGGGCCGACATCGAGGCCGGGCCGGCCAACATGTGGCGGTACGCGCCACTGCTGCCGGTCGGCCAGGACCCGGACAGCCGGGTCACGCTCGATCCGGGGCTGACCCCGCTCGTGCGGGCCGACGCGCTCGCTGAGGCGGTGGGGCTGCGGGCCCCGCTGTGGGTGAAGGACGACTCGGCCAACCCGACCCACTCCTTCAAGGACCGGGTGGTGTCCACGGCCCTGACCGCGGCCCGCGGGTTCGGTTTCACCCGGTTCGCCTGCGCGTCGACCGGCAACCTGGCCAACTCGGTGGCGGCCCACTCCGCCCGGGCCGGTGTGCCGTCGATGGTCTTCATTCCCCACGACCTCGAGCCGGGCAAGGTGCTGACCACGGCCGTCTACGGCGGTGACGTGGTGGCGATCGAGGGGTCGTACGACGACGTGAACCGGCTCTGCTCAGAGCTGACCGAGACGGACGAGTTCGAGAAGACGGCATTCGTCAACGTGAACATCCGTCCCTTCTACGCGGAGGGTTCGAAGACGCTGGGCTACGAGATCGCCGAGCAGCTCGGCTGGCGGATCCCGGCCCAGGTGGTCATTCCCATGGCCAGCGGCGAGCTGTTGACCAAAGTGGACAAAGCGTTCGCCGAGCTGGTGGAGATCGGGCTGGTCCCCGCCACCTCGTGGCGGGTGTTCGGGGCGCAGTCGCGGGGCTGCAATCCGATCGTCACCGCGCTGCACAGCGGCAGCGAGGACATCGTGCCGGTGAAGCCGACCGGCATCGCCAAGTCGCTCAACATCGGTGATCCGGCCGCCGGCCGCTACGCGCTGGAGTCCGTGCGCCGCACCGGAGGCTGGATGGACGACGCCGACGACGACGAGATCCGGGAGGGAATCCGGCTGCTGGCCGCGACGACCGGCATCTTCGCCGAGACCGCTGGCGGCGTCACCGTGGCCGTGCTGAGCAAGCTCATCGCCTCGGGCCGGCTCGACCCGAATGCGGAGACCGTCGTCCTGAACACGGGCGAGGGTCTCAAGACTCTCGATGCGATTGACGGGCTCGTCGGCCCCACCTATCGGATCCGCCCGTCCCTGCGCGCCGCCCGCGAGGCCGGCCTGGTCGAGTGACGCGGCGATGACCGGCTGGTCGGGTGACCGGCCTGGTCGGGCCCGACGTGGTCGGGTCAGGCCGGCGGCGCCGCGGCCGCGGGCCACTACCGGTCGGTCCCCACACCCTCACCCGGCACACGGGGCGGCCCGCACCGGGGGTCCCGGCGAGTGGGTCGCGGGGTCGCCGGTGTACGGGAGGCGGCCGGTCCGCCGAGTGATCGGCAGTGCCGGTCACGGATAGTGATCGATGATGATCGTCTCGACCGGTCGGCCGTCGTCGCAGGCCACACAGGGTTCGACGACGATCGTTCGGATCTCGAAATCGTTGTCGATAACGGTGACGGGAACGGCCGTCGGCAACGGAGGGTGACCACGGTATCTCGGCCGGTCAAAGTCCCTTCCCGCAAGGACTTGACGGCTGGCCGGCGACGTCGCAGGATGCTGCGTGCGGGAGGGTATCGCCGCGTAGCCGGCAGGGCGGCGCGCAGACTCGACGTCAGCAATGGGGTCGACGCGATATACCTCCCGACCAAACTTTTCCCGCTCGGTCACCTCGTACAACGACCCTCGGTCCGGCTGGTTCCTCTCCAGTTCCCCACAGGTCGCCCCGGTCGCCAGCGGGTGGGACCGACCGTGGCACCTCGCGCGCCGCGTCTGTTTGTCTGGCCACAGTGGACTTCGGCGGTCATCACTTCTTTCGGCGGCGATCGGTGCTCGACCGGCCGATCGTCCATTCCGCAGTCGCGAGTGATGGTGATCCACTGTGGACGTTGACCTCGGGCGCCACGGACCGTACTGACCGGTAGTCGATCATCGGATCGCCGAGCGTCACCAAATCGAGATTTCCGAGTCGCGGACTGTCCGGTTTGGGCCGATGCGGCAACACCGAGGTTCCGGTAGCGTGCCATATCGGTCGCCCCGGAACGCCCGCCGGCACCAGCGACGGCTTGCCGATCCGCAACCGCCAGCGCTGTCTGCGGGATCGGCGGCGGCTGGAAAGGTCGCAGAGCGACACAGGCACGGCAAAGTAAGGAAGTGCGCAGTGGCACAGGGCACTGTCAAGTGGTTCAGCAGCGAGAAGGGTTACGGCTTTATTGCCGTCGATGGTGGCCAGGACGTGTTCGTCCATTACTCAGCCATTGACATGGAAGGTTACAAGACGCTGGACGACGGAGCCCGCGTGGAGTTCGAGATCGCGCAGGGTACGAAGGGTCCGCAGGCCGAGAAGGTACGGGTTCTCTGACTCTCGTCCAGACTCTGACTCTTCCCCAGCCCGGCTGACGTACGGTCGGCCGCGCCCTACGCATGCCCCCACCCCTGGCATGCGTGCTGCGATGTCCACATCTCGACACATCATCGAGTTCCCAACCGTCTCACTACCCCAGTCGTCGCAAGGCGCCGCCCACCACAACGGGGCGGCGCCTTCGCGTTGTGGGCCGCGGGCGAGCGGGCCCGTCCTGGTCCCCGGTTCGCTGCTCCGATCCGTGCCCGGGGCGGTCCCCGGTTCCCGGTCCGCCCGGACGCTGGCGGCCGCCCCGCCCGGCTTTCTGGTGCACTCCGTGCCCGCCACCCCCGCCCAGCCACCTGAATTACCCCGTGAAGCTCCTGGCCGAGGCCTGGTTCGCTCCTGGCCGAGGCCTGGTTCGCGGCCCCGCCGGTCGTCGATCCGGATGGGTCCCCGGCAGCCCGCGATCGCCGGCCCCGATCGGCGCGGTGGCCACCCTCGCCGTACCGCTCGCCCGCCGCCGGCCGGCTCCGCCCACGCCGTCGTCGCCGCCGGTCCTCGGCCGGGTGAACGCGGCGGTCGCGGTGCGGGTCGGGCCGCCCGGAAACGTCGTGCGGCTTGCACTCGACAGGGGAGAGTGCTAAACAGAACCTTGGCACTCGCCGGTGGTGAGTGCCAGCCGTCCGGTGGGGTGCCGGGCGGTCTGGTCGGGACGGTGGGGCTCCGTCCGGTCCTTCGCCGGCGTTCGGTTCGGTCGGGGAGCGGATTGGGGCGGTCGTCGCGGGCTTATCCGGCCCGACCGACGGGCGCGCCGCACGCGCGCGGTGGCGTTCGAAGGTCCGTACAACACTGTCCGGGAGGACAACGGCGAATGGCCAAGATTATCGCGTTCGACGAGGATGCGCGCCGCGGGCTCGAGCGGGGGATGAACATCCTCGCCGATGCCGTGAAGGTGACGCTCGGCCCCAAGGGGC
>Ga0065720_1003820_pt1 | contig 12359 bp, 10 predicted proteins | sample Thericmetagenome_FD_59107 | JGI IMG/M metagenome (GOLD analysis project Ga0065720, IMG submission 59107) | Thermophilic microbial communities from the Joint Bioenergy Institute, California, USA of rice/straw/compost enrichment - eDNA_2 v2... | ecosystem: Engineered > Solid waste > Grass >... | reverse complement strand
CCCGCGGGCGTCGCCGGGGCTGTCGTCGGCGAGCCAGCGCAGCAGCTCGACCGTGTCGGTGATGTCCTTGTCCGGCACCGGGAGTACCGCCGCGGTGAGCTGGTCGGCCAGGGCGAGCGCCTGCCGGCGCATCGGCTGCCAGTCCTCGACGGCCTCGCGGACGTCGGTGAGGACGCGCTGCAGGTCGTCGCGCAGCCGGTTCACCGTCTGTTCGTCGAGGGCGGCCACTTCGATGCGCATCCAGCTCTCGACGAGCTGGCCCGGGCGGGCGTCGTCCGGCTCGATGTGCGGGAACACCTCGGCCAGCGCCCCGTCGGCCTCACGGCGGACCACCACCTGGGGGTGGGCGAGCAGGTCCAGATCGAGACCGGCCGTGGTGACCGCGGCCGTCACCGAGTCGACCAGGAACGGCATGTCGTCGGTCACCACGAGCAGGGCCGTCCGGTCGGCGGAGCGCTCGGCGGTGATCAGCGTCTGCCCCGCGCGACGCTGTCGAGCCAGGTCGAGGTGGGCGGTCACCGCCGCGAGCATCTGGCTGGGGGTCCGGCCCACCAGGTCTTCGTCCGGCACGAGGCGCCAGAACCGGTTGACCATGTCGGCCAGGTCGCCTCCGTTGCCCCCGGTCGTCGCCGCGAGCGCCATGGCGTCGGTGACGAGCCTCTCCAGGTTCGGCACCGCCTCATCCGCGGGGGCCTTCCGATCGGCGGGTGCGGTCAGAAGAGGTGGATCCTCGGGCTGCTCCAGAAGAAGAGAGGGATCCTCGTGCTCCGCGATCTGCCCATCCATAGCCGACTCCTTCGCCGGCCCGACCACGCTGTCGGGCCACGAGCACCAGCCTAGTGAGCCCGTCGGCTCGGTCGTCGTACGCGGCGTCACCTGCGCGAGCCGCTGGCGGGTCACCCGCGAGCGGCCGGTCAGCGTCCCCCGCCGGGGTGACGCTGCCGGATACGCTCGGTCAGGCGCCACCGCGGACGCCCCGTTCCGGGCCGAGCGCCCGGGAGGCTTCCCGCTCGGCTGATCGTTCTGTCCACGCCGACAACCGGTGATCCGTACGAAAGGACCGACATGCCCCATCATGCCCGGTCTATGAGGCTTGCCCGCCCGCGCGGGCGGTCGCTGCTGGCGGTGGCCCTGGTGGTGCCCGTGGTCGCCGCCGGGCTGGTCGCCTGCTCCCGGGACAAGGGACCGGCGCCCGCGCTCCAGGCCTTCCTCGAGGGCTGGGCCGCGGGCAACCTCGACGGCGTGGCGCTGGAGGACCCCGCCGGCACCTCCCTCGCGCCGGCCGATGTGCTGGCCGAGATCGACGCGCTCGCCGGCCCGCTCGACCCCCGGCGCTGGCGGGCGCAGCCCGCGGCCGACCCGCAGGTCGACGACGATCGCGCCCGGGCCTCGCTGAACGTGGAGTGGACGGTGGTCGACGGCCTGGTCTGGCCGTACCAGACCACGGTGGAGCTGCACCGCGTCGACGGGCAGTGGCGGGTGGTCTTCACCCCGGCGACCGTGCACCCGACGCTGACCGCCGGCGACGAGCTGGTCGTCTCGGCCATCCCCGCCGCCCGGGGGTCCATTGTGGATGGGGCCGACCAGGCGATCGTGACCGCGCGCCCGGTGGTGATCGTGGGCATCGAGCCGCAGCGGGTCACCGATCAGGCCGCGCTGCTGGCCGAGCTCGACGCGGCCTTCGACTCGCTCGGGCTCGACATCGACCTGTCGGATCTGCCGGGCCAGCTCGCCGCGGCCAACCCCGACGCGTTCGTCCCGGTCGTGACGCTGCGGCGGGAGGCGTACGACCAGATCCGCAGCCGCATCCACCCGCTGCCCGGCACGGTGTTCCGGGAGGACACCATGCAGCTCGCCCCGACCCGGACCTTCGCCCGGGCCCTGCTCGGCACGGTCGGCGAGGTGACCCGCGAGCAACTCGACACGTACCCCGGCCGGTACCTCGTCGGTGAGCAGGTGGGCCAGTCGGGCCTGCAGGCGCAGTTCGACGCCCGGCTGCGCGGCACCCCCGGCGTGGAGATCCGGTACCGGCGGGACGGTGCGGTGGCGGACGAGGTCCTGTACCGGGCCGAGCCGGTGCCGGGCCAGGCCCTGCGGACGACGCTGGACCAGCGGGTGCAGCTCGCCGCCGACGCGGCGCTGGCCGGGCAGGCCCGACCGTCGGCCCTGGTCGCGGTGCGGATCAGCGACGGGGCCATCCTCGCGGCGGCGAACGGGCCGGACGGTGGCTCGCTCAACCTCGCCTTCACCGCCAGCGTCCCGCCCGGGTCGACGTTCAAGATGGTCTCCGCGCTCGGCCTGCTCGGGTCGGGCGAGGTCACGGCGGACACGCCGGTGGAGTGCCCGGGGACGTTCACGGTCGACGGCCGTACGTTCACCAACTCGGATGGGTTCGCGCTGGGGACTGTGCCGTTCCGGACCGCCTTCGCCCACTCGTGCAACACCACCTTCGCCGCGCTGGCCCCCCGGCTGGGCCCCGACGGGCTGCGCCAGGCGGCGGCCAGCGTCGGCATCGGGACCGCCTGGGACATCGGGACCCCGGTCGTCACCGGATCGGTCGGCGCGAATCAGTCCACTGTGGAGGGGGCCGCTGCCGCGTTCGGTCAGGGCACGACCCTGGTCAGCCCGCTGAGCCTCGCCGCCGCCGCGGCCGCCGTCGCCCGGGGTTCCTGGGTCACCCCGACGCTCTTCCCCGAGGGCGCCCCGCCCGTCGAGGGCGACGGGGCGACCGAGGGGCCGGCGCAGGGTGATCCGCCGCCGGCCGACGGGACCGCCCTGCCCACGGCCGCCGTCGCCGCCCTGCAGGCGATGATGCGCGAGGTGGTGACGGCGGGGACGGCCACCGCGTTGGCCGACGTCCCCGGCGGTCCGGTCTACGTGAAGACCGGCACGGCGGAGTTCAACGACAACCCGGCCGACACCCACGCGTGGACCATCGGCTGGCAGGGCGACATCGCCTTCGCCGTGTTCGTCGAGAACGGGGGCGGCAGCGGCGAGACCGCGGTCCCCATCGTGGAGGCGTTCCTGCGCGGCCTGGCGTGACGGTCGTCGGGCGATTGATCCGCCCAGCTCGATGGTGCCGCCGCGTAGCGCCTCACTCTCGGGACGCTCGGGCCCTTCCCGGGTGTGGCGTACGCCACTAAAGTGACGATCATGCGCAGCACCATGATGGACTTCCCGCTGCAGATCGCGCGGATCCTCGAGCACGGCTCGACCGTGCACGGGCGGGCGGAAGTCGTGACGTGGACGGGCGGCCAGCCGCGCCGGATGTCGTACGCCGAGGTGGGGGCGCAGGCGGCCCGTCTCGCGCACGCCCTGCGCGACGACCTGGGGGTGACCGGAGACGATCGGGTCGCCACGTTCATGTGGAACAACGCCGAGCACCTGGTGGCGTACTTTGCGGTGCCCAGCATGGGCGCTGTGCTGCACACACTCAACATCCGCCTGTTCCCCGATCAGGTGGCGTACGTGGCGAACCACGCTGAGGACAAGGTCGTCCTGGTCGACTCGACGCTCCTGCCGTTGCTCGCCAAGGTGCTGCCGCGGCTGTCGACGGTGCGGCATGTGGTCGTGGTGGGCGGCGCGGATCCTCAGCCGCTGGTCGCGGTCGCGCCCAATGTCGCGGTCCATGCGTGGGACGACCTGCTGCGCGACAAGCCGGAGCGCTACGACTGGCCGGAGGTCGACGAGCGCGATGCCGCGGCCCTGTGCTACACCTCGGGCACGACCGGCAACCCCAAGGGCGTCGCGTACTCGCACCGCTCGATCTGGCTGCACTCCATGCAGATCTGCGCCGCGGAAGCGTTCGGGCTCGGCCCGACGTCGCGGGTGCTCACGATCGTGCCGATGTTCCACGCGATGGCGTGGGGCCTGCCGTACGCGGCGTTCATGTCCGGCGCTTCGCTGATCATGCCCGATCGGTTCCTGCAGGCCGAGCCGATCGCCGCCATGATCGCGGCGGAACGGCCGACCCTCGGCGGCGCCGTGCCGACGATCTGGACCGACCTGTTGTCCTATTTGGACAAGAACGAGGTCGACACGTCGTCGTTGGCCGAGGTCATCGTAGGCGGCTCCGCCTGCCCGCCGACGCTCATGCACGCCTTCTCCGAGCGCCACGGCATCGAGATCATCCATGCCTGGGGCATGACCGAGGTGTCGCCGCTGGGCTCGGTGTCGCGCCCGCCCGCTGGCGCGACCGGAGACGAGGCGTGGGCATACCGGTACACGCAGGGGCGCGTGCCGGCCGCGGTGGCGGCGCGGATCATTTCCCCGGACGGCAGCGTCGCGCCCGCCGACGGCCGGACGGTCGGCGAGTTGGAAGTCCGCGGGCCGTGGGTCACCGCGCGGTACTTCGGCGAGGACGAGCCGGATCCGGACAAGTTCCACGACGGGTGGCTGCGCACCGGTGACGTGGGCACTCTCTCGCCGGACGGGTACCTCACGCTCACCGATCGCGCCAAGGACGTCATCAAGTCCGGGGGTGAGTGGATCTCGTCGGTGGAGCTGGAGAACGCTCTGATGGCGCATCCCGCGGTGCTGGAGGCGTGCGTGGTGGGTGTGCCGGACGAGCGCTGGGGTGAGCGTCCGCTTGCCGCCGTCGTGCTGCGGGAGGGCTCGTCCGCCGGGCCGGAGGAGTTGCGCGACTTCCTGGCGGGCAAGGTGGCGCGCTGGCAGGTGCCCGAGCGGTGGGTGTTCATCGACGCGGTCCCCAAGACGTCGGTGGGCAAGTTCGACAAGAAGGCGGTACGCGCCCGGTACGCGGACGGGTCCCTGGACGTGACCACCGTGAATCACCCGTAGATTCCGCTCCGGCAAGCTTCGCGGAGTTGCTCGCAGATTCCGCTCCGGCAAGCTTCGCGGAGTTGCTCGCAGATTCCGCTCCGGCAAGCTTCGCGGAATTGAGCCGGCGCGCGCACATCGCCCGGGTGGTCGTCGTGGTTGGATGGTGCGCGTGATCGACCCTGTGATCGACTCCGAGTCCGCTGTGATCGACATTGAGGCGGCCACCGTCGTCCGTGGCCAGGCCGAGCTGCTGCGCGGCGTGACGTGGCGGGTGGCGGCGGACGAGCGGTGGGTGGTGCTGGGACCCAACGGGGCCGGCAAGACCACCCTGCTGAACCTGGCCGCCGCCCGCCTGTTCCCGACCCGGGGCACCGTCCGCGTGCTCGGCGAGACGCTGGGCGCGGTCGACGTGACCGAGCTGCGCACCCGGATCGGCCTGACCACCGTGGCGCTGCACGACCGCATCCCGCCCGAGGAGGTCGTGCTCGACGTGGTGCGGACCGCGGCCTGGGGGATCGTGGGCAGCTTCCGCGAGCAGTACCACATGCTCGACACCGACCGGGCGCGGGACCTGCTGCGCCAGTTCGGCGTGGGCGGGCTGGCCGCCCGGCGGTACGGCACCCTGTCGGAGGGCGAGCGCAAGCGGGTCCAGATCGCGCGGGCGCTGATGACCGACCCGGAGCTGCTGCTGCTCGACGAGCCGACCGCCGGCCTTGATCTCGGAGGCCGCGAGGACCTGGTGCGGCGGCTGGCCGCGCTGGCTGCCGACCCCGGGTCCCCGGCGCTCGTGCTGGTCACCCACCATGTCGAGGAGATCCCGCCCGGCTTCGATCGGGTGCTGCTGCTGCGTCAGGGCGAGGTGGTGGCGCACGGCCCGATCCACGACGTGCTCACCAGCGCGAATCTCAGCGCGACCTTCGACATGCCGCTGCAGGTGAGCGTCAGCGACGGCCGGTTCACCGCCCGCGCCGCCTAGCCCCCGCCCGTACGGCCCTGCGCTGTACCGGCCCGCGCCGTACGGGCCCCGGGGCGTCCGGGTCCCGGCGTACGACCGCACCGGCTCCGCTCGGCGCCTCGTCCGGCTGGACGGGGCGTGGGATCATCGCGGCATGCGCGCGCTCCTCAACCTGGTGCTGAACCTCATCTGGCTCATCTTCGGCGGAGCCCTGGTCGCCATCGTCTACGCGATCGCGGGACTTATCTGCTTCGCTCTGGTCATCACGATTCCGTTCGGGGTGGCGTCGTTCCGGATGGCGAACTTCACGATCTGGCCCTTCGGGCGCACGCTCGTGCCCAAGCCCACGGCGGGGATCGCGTCCGGCATCGCCAACGTGCTGTGGTTCGTCCTCTTTGGATGGTGGCTGGCCCTGGGGCACATCGTGCTGGCGGTCGCGCAGTTCCTCAGCATCATCGGCATCCCGCTCGGCATCGCCAACGTCAAGCTCGTGCCGGTGTCGCTGTTCCCGCTCGGGCACGAGATCGTGCCGGTCGGGCAGCGTTCGTCGGCCTGATCGTCACGCCCGCCCGCGGCGACGCTGGAGGTACTGCTCCGCCAGCGCCCGCGGCGCGACCGCGAGCCACGCGTCGACGATCGCCTCGCGCAGGGCGGGCCGCCGGACCACCCGCAACTGGATGAGCAGGCCGGGGTACCCATCGAAGTGGGGATCGTGAAGAAGCCGTCGTGGCCCGCGGCCAGCATCGCCTCCTTCTCCCCGAGGTCCGCGGTGCGCACGGCCAGGATCGGCCCCTCCGGCGGAGTCTGGTCGCCGTACCGCTTGATGTCGGCCTTGCGGAACTCGCGTTCCCAGGCGAAGACCTTGTCATTGACCGCCCAGGCGCGGCCGCCGCGGCGCTCCCCTTCGACCACCTCGGGCAGGGCCAGCGCGATCCGCGCCACGTCGTTGAGCGTCGCCACGTCCTCACCGTACCCGTGAGACGGGGCGGTGTCGGCGGTAGCCTGCGTATCGATCGGGGAGGGAAGCGCATGGACGAGGAGACGGTCCGATCGCTGCTCGCTCGACGGCGGCGCAGCAGCCTGGGAACAGCGCCCACCTTCGCCGTAAGTTCGGTGTCATGAACTTTTTCGATGCTCGCGACGGCACCCGGCTCGCCTACCACACCGACGGCGACGGCACCCCTCTGGTCTGCCTGCCGGGTGGGCCCATGCAGGCGTCGGCGCACCTCGGCGATCTCGGGGGCCTGAACGCCTACCGCCAACTGGTGCGACTCGATCTCCGGGGGACCGGCGCCTCGGACGTGCCGGCCGATCGGTCGACGTACCGGTGTGACCGGCAGGTCGACGACATCGAGGCGCTCCGCGAGCACCTCGGGCGGGAGCGCATCGACCTGCTCGCCAACTCGGCCGGGGCCGCCCTCGCGATCCTCTACGCCATCCGCTACCCGGACCGGGTGGGCCAGATCGTCCTCGCCGCGCCCAGCCCGCGGGCGGTGGGCCTGCGGGTCAGCCCGGAGGATCGCCGGGCCGTGGCGGCGCAGCGCCGCGGCGAGCCCTGGTTCGCCGACGCCTACGCCGCGATGGAGCGACTCATGGCCGGCACGTCCACGCCGGCGGACATCGCCGCGATCGCACCGTTCCACTACGGTCGCTGGGATGCGACCAGCCAGGCCTTCGACGCCCGCCGGGCCCACGAGCTCAACGCCGAGGCGGCCGACCGCTACTACGCCGACGGGGTGATGGACCTGGCCGCCATCCGGGAAGCACTCACCAATGTTGATGCATCGGTTCTTCTGATCGCCGGCGAGTACGATCTCGGGCTGCCCTCGCCGACCGCCGCCGAGTTCGCCGCGCTCTTCCGCAACGGCCGCCTGATCGTCCAACCCCGGGGTGGCCACTGGGGCTGGCTCGACGATCCGGACTGGTTCGTGCGGACGGTCACCGAGTTCCTGCTCTGACCGGACGGTCTCCGGCACCCACCGGACGGGCTCAGCCGCCGACCGTCGATCAGCCGACCGTCGATCAGCCGCCGACCGTCGTCCGGCGCTGACCGTAGATCTGGCGCCGACCGTCGATCAGGCGCTGGCCGTACGGTCTGCGGCGAGCCGGCGCAGCGCCCGGACATAGCGATTGGTGGCGATGTCCTGGACGAGGCGGGTGACCGGGCCGCCGAGCCGGGCCAGCAGCGTCGCCGGCCGCGAGAACGCCCGGATCACACAGTAGACAGTGTCGTCGTCGGCCCATTCGACGAGAAACGCCTCCTCGCCGCGGGCCGGATGACCCGGCAGGGTGCCGTACCCGAAGCCCCGGCGTCGAGGCTCGTCGACGACGTACACGATGCGGCATGGGATGGTCAGGCCGAGCACGGGCGGCCCGAGCCGGGTGACCACGACCTCGCCGACCGCCGGGGCGGGCGGGGCGCTGACCACGGCCAGGCCGGCGCCGCGGTGCATCCGCCAGCCGAAGAGGGCGTCGGCCGCGCGCCGGAAGGTCGCCTCGCCGTGGCCGAGCCGCTCCCGGCGCACGACGTGGCGGTACCCCGCCGGCAGCGGGCCGTCGCCCCGGGTCGCCCCCTGCTCGGGGTACGTGTATCCGCCCTGTCCCATGACGCCCGATTATCTCCGTCAGCCCGGGGTCGCCGTTGTCTTGCGGCCAATGATCGTCCGCAGGCCCCGGGGCAGCGGATGCTCCGGGTCGCCGAACGAGGTGCCGACCGTGGCCTGGATGCCATGGCGGGCGAGGGCGTCCGGGATCGTCGTGGTGTCGACCAGCACGGTGCGGTGGAACTCGTCGGACCGGCGGTAGTGGCCGTCGTCGGTGCGGACGAAGGTGGTGATCTCCCGGTCGAACCGGTCGGGCGCCGGCTGATGGAACCGCGTGATGATCGCCCAGTCGTCGCCGACTCGGGCGTGCGGGGCGGCGCCCTGGCGCAGCGCACCCCATTCGAGGTCGCACAGGTCCAGCGCGAGCAGCCCGCCGACGGGCAGCGCGGCGGTGAGGGCGGCCAGCGCCGTGTGGATCGCGTCGAGGCTCGGCAGGTAGTTCAGCGGGTGGCCGATCCCGACGATCGCGTCGACCGGCGGGATCGGGTCGTGCGGCAGGACGAGCGGGCGGATCGCCTCGGCCCCGGGGACGGTGGCGCGGGCGAGGTCGAGCATCGCCGGCGAGGCGTCGGTGGCGATGACCCGGTGCCCGGCCGCGACGAGGTGCCGGGTCAGCGCGCCGGAACCGCAGCCGACCTCCAGCACCACCCCGCCGGAAGCCCGGACCGGCTCCAGCACGGCGAGGATGCCGGGTGCGCAGATTTCGGCGTGGAACCCGTACCCCTGGTCATGGATGTATGCGAGATCGGCGCGGTAGATCGGCTCGTCGTCCATCCGCCCATCATCCAGGGCTACAGGTCGTACGCGTCGTCCAGGAGGCGCTGGCGCGCCCGGTTGATCTGGCGCAGGGCCTTGCCGACCTCGACGGCGTTGGCCTTGAACACCCGCACCGAGCCGGTCGGCGTGGTGATCCACAGCTCGTGGTGGCGCTTCTCGAGGTAGATGGCGACCGGGTCCAGCAGACCGATGGCGCCCGCGCCCAGCAGGATGACCGGCGTGGCGAGCAGCCACAGCCAGTTGCGCGTGAGCCAGCCGGTCACCCCGGCCCCGGCGAGCAGGACGATCACCGCCCCGGCCCCCAGACCGTACGTGAACCACCGGCCGTTGCCCCCACGCCGCGTCATCCAGGCGTCCAGCACATCGCTGATCTTGTATTGCGCGGTCGGGGTGCGAATCCAGTCGTCGGTCACGACCAGACCGTTGTGGTCGTAGAGCCGGACCATGCTTGTGCTCCAGTTCACCGTGTCGATGCGCCGTCTCCATTGTGCCGGCCCGGCGCCAGCAGACCGTACGCTCGCAACCACCGCAACGTCGCGGTCGCGCCAGGCCCGCGGCCGCAGCACAGAGGAGGAGCCGCGTGGGAGAGTTCGTACGGTTGGAGCGTTCGGAGGCCGTTGGGGAGGCCGGGGGGGTGATCGCGACCATCCGCCTGGACCGTCCGCCCATGAACGCGATCAACGCGCAGGTGCGCGAGGAGTTGCAGGCGGCGGCGACCGAGGCCACCGAGGACGCGAGCATCCGGGCGGTGGTCGTCTACGGCGGGGAGAAGGTGTTCGCCGCCGGGGCGGACATCAAGGAGATGGTCGCGACCTCCCCGGAGGACATGGCCGGGTGGGCATCCGCCCTCAGCCAGACCCTACGGACGCTCGCGCGCATCCCCAAGCCGGTGGTCGCGGCCATCAACGGGTACGCGCTCGGCGGCGGCTGCGAGATCGCGCTGGCCTGCGACTGGCGGGTCGCCTCCGCCGAGGCGAAGCTCGGCCAGCCGGAGATCTCGATCGGCGTGATCCCGGGCGCCGGTGGCACCCAGCGCCTGACCCGCCTGGTCGGGCCGGCCAAGGCCAAGGACCTCGTCCTGACCGGCCGGATGGTCGACGCCGCCGAGGCACTTGCGATCGGGCTGGTGGACCAGGTGGTGCCGGCCGGGGAGAGCGTCTACGAGGCCGCGGTGGCGCTGGTGCGGCGGTACGTCGACGCGCCGGCCCGGGCCGTGCGGGCGGCCAAGCTGGCGATCGACGAGGGCCTGGACCTGCCGCTGGATCGTGGCCTGGAGCTGGAGACCCGGCTCTTCGTGGAGCTCTTCGGCACGGCCGACCAGATCGAGGGCATGACGGCCTTCGTCGAGAAGCGTCGCCCCCGGTTCACCGGCCAGTGACAGGGCCTAGAATCGCCTGAGGTTACCGGCGAGTAGGAGGCGGTCATGACCGAGCAGGCGTCGGTGCACGTCGAGGGGCACGGTGGGCAACTCGCGCTGGCCGCGCTCAAACCGTTCGGGGTGACCGAGATGTTCACGCTCTCGGGCGGGCACGTGTTTCCGCTCTACGACGCGGCCCGCTCGGGTGGCGTGAAGATTATCGATGTGCGGCACGAGCAGTCGGCGGTCTTCGCGGCCGAGGCGGTGGCCAAGCTGCAGCGCCGGCCCGGCCTCGCCGTGCTCACGGCCGGCCCCGGCGTGACCAACGGGGTCTCCGGTATTACGTCGGCCTATTTCAACGGATCACCGGTGATCGTCCTCGGTGGACGGGCGCCGCTGTTCCGCTGGGGCGCGGGCAGCCTCCAGGAGATCGACCATGTGCCGCTGGTCGCGCCGGTGACCAAGCACGCGGCCACGGTCATGGCGACCGCCGACGTGGCCGGCGCGCTGCGCGAGGCGGCCATGACGGCGCTGCGCCCGCACCGGGGCCCGGTCTTCCTCGACTTTCCGCTGGACGTGATCTACGACAAGGCCGCGGCCACGGTCTCCACGGTGTCCACAGTGGAGAGCATCGAGCCGGACCCGGGTGAGGTGGCGAAGGCGGCTGCCCTGCTCGCCGCGGCCCAGCGCCCGGTGATCATCGCCGGATCGGACGTCTACGCCGGGGACGCCATCGCGGCCCTGCGCGAGGCGGCCGAGGCCCTGCAGATTCCCGTCTTCACCAACGGCATGGGTCGAGGCTGCCTCCCGCCGGGCCACCCGCTGGCCTTCACCAAGGCCCGCCGGGCCGCGCTCAAGGGCGCCGATGCCGTGGCGGTCGTGGGCACGCCGTTGGATTTCCGGCTCAACTTCGGCGACTTCGGCGAGGCGACCGTGGTGCACATCGTCGACGCGCCCAGCCAGCGGGCCACGCACGTGACGCCCGCCGTCTCGCCCGTCGGCGACCTGCGGGTGATCCTGTCCGCGCTCGCCGACCACCGGGGCGTTCGCGCCGACCACAAGGACTGGATCGACCAGCTTCGCCAGGTCGAGGACGCCGCCCGGGCGGCCGAGGTGGCCGAGCTGGAGGCCGACACCGACCCGATCAAGCCGAGCCGGGTCTACGGTGAGCTGCGCAAGATCCTCGATCCGGACGCGGTCACGATCGGCGACGGCGGGGACTTCGTGTCGTACGCCGGCCGTTACCTGGAGCCGGCCCAGCCCGGCACCTGGCTGGACCCGGGGCCGTACGGCTGTCTCGGCACCGGCATGGGGTACGCGATCGGTGCCCGTCTGACCTACCCGGANCGGCAGATCTGCGTGCTGCTCGGCGACGGGGCGGCCGGATTCTCGCTGATGGATGTCGAGACGCTGGTCCGGCACAAGCTGCCCGTGGTCATGGTNGTCGGCAACAACGGCATCTGGGGGCTGGAGAAGCACCCCATGCAGGCGCTGTACGGCTACGACGTGGCCGCCGACCTGCAGCCGGGCCTGCGGTACGACGCCGTGGTCGAGGCGCTCGGCGGGGCCGGCGAGACGGTGAGCAAGCCGGCCGACCTGGCTCCGGCCCTGCGCCGGGCCTTCGACGCCAGCGTGCCGTACCTGGTCAACGTGCTCACCGACCCGGCCGACCAGTACCCCCGTTCGTCCAGCCTCGCCTGACCCCCTGAATCCCCCCCGAAGCCCCGTTGATCTAGGGCTTGGGGTCGTGAGTTGATCTCCATCCACGACCCTAAGCCCTAGATCAACATGGTGGGGAGGGTGGCTCGGGGCCGGCCCTGCTGCTGACCGGGCACCGCGAGGACGCGGAGGACCTGCTCCAGGCGGCGCTGTCGCGGCTGGCCCC
>Ga0065720_1020879_pt1 | contig 12360 bp, 13 predicted proteins | sample Thericmetagenome_FD_59107 | JGI IMG/M metagenome (GOLD analysis project Ga0065720, IMG submission 59107) | Thermophilic microbial communities from the Joint Bioenergy Institute, California, USA of rice/straw/compost enrichment - eDNA_2 v2... | ecosystem: Engineered > Solid waste > Grass >... | reverse complement strand
TTTTTTTTTTTTTTTTTGATTTGTCTTGGTGCGTTATTGGGATATGCTTTATTGTGGGATACCAGGGATCTATGGAGTTGGTACGATACAGGATTTTGGAAAGCCTTCTTTCAATTAAGACAGGGTCCCCGCGAGGAGGAAGAACATAGAGACGCGATTATTGCCTGGTTTGGAAAGTTAGCTAGTTCGATACCATTTCTTTGCCTAGCTGGTTACACTGACAATAATGAACACAATAATACAATACGAATTGGGAGACATCGGTAGAAAGAGCCGATCCATCTTGCAACAGGTTACGCAAAGTTGTTACCCCTTGTTGGGCTGCTTTCTTCGATGATGTCCAAAGTCCGATGGCAGCGCAGGCCGCAGATCTTCCCAGCTCATCGGGCAGCTCTGCGTCATCATTGGTGGATCTTGACCCAATCTTGAGTCAGGGAAACGCGCAGGACTGATGGGTTTGTAATCTGTACCACTGTTGTTGGCTTGCTCTGCTGGCACTCCAACTGGGTACTTACTTATTTACACAGTAGTACCATGGGCTGGCAGGCACAGGAGAGGTGTGCGCGCTAAAGATCACTTTCGCCCCTCCATTTTGCCGACCAAGATTGTGAGTCTGGAACTTTCTCTCTGCCAGTTCATCACCTCCCTACCCTCAAACAACAAAGTATGGATAGGCACGCCTGTCTCTGCACCTCTGCTATCTGACGCTCAGGCTGTGATTCCAACACAAGAAACCTCAATCAGCTGATTTCACGCAGGGGATTTCCCCCATCTTATCACGGCGCTTCAGCTTGCCGAAAAGAGAACGGAAACAGCCCCGCCTTCCGAGAAGAGCATGGTGATTACCAGATCTCAGTTTTGTCAGCCACGAATGAGGATCGTGGCGGCGTCTAGGATATCTTCTATCCTCAGCTCCAGGCTCGTGGACTGGCTGATGAAGTGCTGTGACAGCCTCTATACCCCATAAATGGACTACATATGGTGTAGTGACAACTGTTGTGCCTGCGCAATAATGGCCCCGCAGCGAGACAACGGCCCTGGTGGCACCGGAGGTTTTCCGTAGCCAAGGACCGGCAGGCAGGCGTTTTCGACGTGTCAGCCAGGTTTGCATCCAATGCCGATGTGGTCTGGACATTGAGAATGCTTCGTCGCTGCTCTGCTTAATGGGCCAATACTGTGGAACACGGAGCTGCACATCCCTATTATTGCCCATTTGCTAACCTTGAGCTGTTGTCCAACTACCTGGCGTCTGGGACGGTAACACATGGATGGGCATGCTTTGCTGATGCTGTTCTTGTTATCTTGATAAACTACAGTTGTCGACGGCAGCCTGGTCAGGTAGTTATCTGCCCACCTTCGTGTAGACACCGGCTTCTCGAGACTCACCTATGACGTTGGGTGTCGTGTTCACCCGTCCATACTTCGGCTCGAGGGATGATGAAATCGGCTTTGTCAACCACTGGAAGGAATTGGGTTTTGGTGTGCTAATATGTGGTGTGGCTAGCTTCCAATTTACGGCTTCCTTCACTCATTCTCCTATCCAAGTAATCTTCCCCCAGCCGGAATAGAGCCAATTCATGTTGTGTATCGGCTGTCTACACTACTTGACAAACCAATTCATACCCCTCGGCCGTAAAGACCTTCACAGCTATGAACTGTTGCCCACAACCTGCGTGTTGCAGGTCTTGTGTCGGTGACGTATGCGGACACCTGCGTACGTGTATGTACATTTGCACATACGGAAAACAACAACTAGATCAGGAACTGGATCTATCAGATCGCTGCAAGACACCCACCTGCCCTGGTATTGGGAGCTTATGTATTATGCCGAGACAGGCATGCGAGGAACATCACTATTGGGCTTTGAAAACTAATATACCGATACATCATCGTCGACAGGATGGATGCAGTTACGCACAGTATCCCTCTCTCGCGCAAGAATTCATATATGACAGCGACGCTCAAGATCTTTGTAGGGCTGGATCCACATCATTCTATGGGAAGATCTCAAACCGCATCATGTTTGCTGCCACCTTGGGGCATGGTCAGTCAGACCCTCAAGGAAGCATACGCATTTTAGTCACACTGCAGCCCGTACGTAGAAGCGCCCTCTCGTCGCTGTTGTTCTCAATTCCCTGTACCACTGTAGCGGACGAAGGAAGTGCATTTCGCGACACAGGCTACGACCTTCGCAACGATGACGATGTGTAATGACATTGTGCCGGCGAGTTGTGGTACTCCTACCATCTGGAACCAGTCAAAATGGATACCTGCCCTGGCATGAAATCATATCGTGCGTTACACAAGCACACAGAACCATCGGCGGCAGACAGATTTCGGGGTGTTTTCAGCCGACTTGCTTGCAACGCTATCTGCGTACGAATTGCACTGCTGTGTCTAACCTGAGCGTTCTCATCATAACTGGACGATATTATTACTGACTCACTCAAATAAATATCGCCACTTGTAGCAATGCATATTCCAAACAATCCTCTTATAGGTGACTGCAATAGAAGCAACGCAGTCCCAAGAAACCCTGACATCTTGTTGAACTTATGGTAAGTGTGCCTCGGAACTTGCCGGCTTCGTCTAATGTTTTGATGGCGTCCGCATTCGTGTTCCGTCTCGACTATAGCGCCATTTTCTCTATCGCTTTGCTGTCCGTGATTTTGTCGTTATCAATCACCCGACCTACGTCTTCCAAATCTTCTCACTGTTGAGGTCTGTTCTGTCCATCAAGGATGCCAAGACCCCCCGGCTAAGACCCGGCAAATAGTACTAAGATGGGGGCCCCGAAGAGATCTCCAGCGGGATTCGACCGGATCGCCGAGGGAATATCCAGACTTCCGTACAAGCCGACATTTCTCGGCTGTTAAGGCCGATGAAACATATCTATTTCATAGCTTTCTTGACCACTCTATCCTGCAAATTCACTTGAAATCCATGGTAAGGTTATGGTGTGGCATTGCTACTTGCAGATGAACAGGGGTGTTGTGCCCGCTAATGCATAAGGGAAGGTTGGCTTGCAGAGCCTGCAGCATGGCGAACATGGAGTGACGGTTCAACTCTTGGACTGAGGGCAACGAAAAGGATGGTTTATAACCCGGAAGCTTACCTACTTATGTAATCTACGCTGTGAGTGCGGAGCAACCCGTGACCTATTTTGCTGTTTTAAGCCACCAATTGTTGGACGTTAAGTGATGGTACTGTGTGTGAATTTCAATGATACTGGGGTAACTCACCTCGATCACCTTCACAAGGTAATGAGCCCGTAAGGCTCCGCCAGTATCCGAAAGGATAATGTCACGGTATAACCCATATGATATGATAAATCGGCAATGGCTGGCTGCTTGCTGATCGGATAAGTTCCGACAGTTGGTAATATTCCGCTTGCTGGTCTCTGCCATGGGAAAGAAAATGACTGGAATGATATTGAACCGCGAATGGCTTACTACGGGACGTACTCTTCGATTCTCCAAAGCTCAAATTTCCCGGTAAAAGGATGTGCAACGAGAGTCTATGTATATTGCTCATGGAATCCCTCTCTATATTGAACCGGTGAACAGTCATGGCAGACAAAAAAAGACGCGCGGATTCCATCGCTTTTTCTGGTTTCTGAACCTTGGAACGTGACTTCTGCCCAGGAAGATCATGACAATTGTCCAAGACTTCCTAGCGTGCTTACCGGTGGGACACACAAGCAAACACCAAGACTGAAATATGCAGCTGGTGGAGGAACACCTATTCCAAGATTTTGCCCGGCAAGTATCTGTCCCTCCGTTAAACCTCGGGTCATGAATCCGGTGATATAATATATATCAGGTGACTTCCTAATTCTGCAGTACAGCTAGTGAACTTGTTCAACATCCGAGCAAAGCTTGTGTTACCTCTTTCATACTGACTTAGTGGGAAGTGCAAAATACTGCCGACATGATCCTCACTCAGCGTCTCTACGTGACCGGGGGGATGTTGACACGAACAAATCTCAGACACTAAAGCTTCAGCCGACCCAATACTTTACGCAACAGCTTCATCCCGTAAATGGCGAGGCTTTCCCCACGAGGTAGGTAAAATCTCCGGTGTCACAAGCATGGCGACCCCGATACATATCGCAAGCATGCTGCACGAGGTCTGGACCCCTATGATGATCCCGGGTCTGCGCACAGAGCATCCCAAGAAGTGTCTGTGAGTTAGGTAGAGTGCGGCAAGAGAATATTCCATGGCAAGGGTCATGGAATAGGGGAGTGGAATGGAGCATGGGGCCCCGCGTCTGGAACGTGACGCCGGCAAATACTGCCCCCATAGTCTTTTCCATGTTTGGGTTGTCGATATGGTTGGTTGTGGCCACAGCTGAAGTGGTGGGGACTTGACTTGTTACCGTGCGCTGAGATTGAGGGTGGCCAGGCGCGGCGCTCCGAACTCTGTTGTTGGTGAGACCACGATCTGTTGGTTTCCTTGTGGAAGCTGAATAGTTCGCGAATATGACGGTAATCGGGACATGATTTGTGCCATGTTTATTTGCAGTGCTTATGATAAGGGTTCGTACATACAAGGCGGGCTCAGGGGTTTCAGTCAGCATCAGCGTAGCCGGTCCACACCAGCCAACCCATGCCACCCTGAAGATCCGCTAGCCGACCGCTGTTGAAACATTCCGCAACAATGTACGCGCCGAGCCTTAATACGGAATGGTACCGCTGGAAGTGAAGTCTACGATAGACAACATCGATGTCTCAGTTTTCAGCTGCCACTTATACTTACAACTTCCCTTGATTTGGATGCTCGTTTCAAAGGCTAAACATGTACATGAGTAGGTGCGCCGTTAGTGAGGTTGTAGAACGGAACAATTTCCCCTCGACGTCTGTCAGTTTTCAATTTTTCCCATCTTTTTTCTCACAACCATCACTGCCGTTACCCTGAGCCGCCGCAGTGTTCCCCACATCGACAGCTGGCCCCTGTCAGCCCGCTACCTTAGTCCCCTGTTGGGGTTGGCCTCAGCAGGTCGCAGCGCCCAGCGAGCCTTATGATGACAAACAACATCGCCTTGAAAGCATTGCATCTTGGACTCGGACTGAGATAACATAGCACTAAAAGGGAGAACTGACGCGGTAAGATCAAATTGACCGTGTGAAATCTCTTCCATGATTGAGTTATCCTTGGTTAAGCCTTTTCTGCCTTGCTTGCCGCCGTCTCTGTTACGCTCCTACGAAGGTTAACAATCGCGCACCTATTTTATGTGACTACCACATCCGAAGGCCTGTCAACAATGGAAAGGAGTCAGCCAGGGCAGCATCCTTTTCCATGCGTCCCGCACGTCTTACGCGGGCCGTCTAAGCGCCCCGTAACCGCAACGCTCCGAATGGGTGTTCTTTAGTTAGTCTCCTGTTGCCGAATGCCATCATTATCTTGGCAGTTGACCGTAGTTACATTCAGCCCGGGCTGCCGGCTCACCGAGTCATAGCAGGCTTGTAATATAGGTTCTGTCTCCGGTTCTGGGTGGTGAGGTGAGTGTACAAGACTGTTGCACAATCTTGGTACCTTGAACGGGAGGGAAAACGGACGGGTTGAGAAACGGACAAGAGTTTATCGCAGCAATGACGGAAGTCGAGGCTTTGATGTGGGTGTCTAGAGAGGTCGAGCTAGACTTGGTCAGCCATGAACGTATGATCATTCCCTCTATCACCAATCCTTCAATGTTGCAAGCTGTGGGATATGATTCTCCAACCAAGAACTGCTATCAGAACTGCATGCGTTATGTTCATTCTGATTCATCATCTTGTATCCAGCTATCATTTTCCCCAGCACTCCAAAAATTGATGCTTGAATAGGTGCATGACCCCCACGCCGCTCAGCCACTTGCCTCCAGGCTTCACTATGGGCCATTCTCCTTCCAATCATGAACATCAGTCATCACCTTTCCAAATCCCACACATTATAACAACCACCTATCAAGCTTCTCATCACGCACACTCATTATAATCCCCGAAACCCACCTTGACAGTAGAGACTTTCCCCTTCCTTCAGTTGCTCCGCGGCGCGCCACGGAGTTCTTCACTCTCTCATTTGTAAATAACTTGCATCACCATCATGTTGTTCCCCCATCCCATCGTCAGCCATGTTAGCCACCCACTCTCTTGTCAGCCTCCCACTCTCTTGTCAGCCTCACCTTCTATCTCTTTCCCCCACGCAACTCACCGGTTGGTGAGCGAAATAGGATCGGAGCTTGGCAACTCGGTGTGCATTTCCTATAAGGTTGGAGAAGGATTTTATGGAGCCTTTCTGGCTGCTCTTTACTGACCAAATAACCTCCAATGAAATGATATAGAACCTGGATACTTCATGCCGTCATATGTGGGGGCATGCACAAGCTGCCCTGTAGTTCCTGTTCCAAGGAGACGGTATCTACGCCATCGCCAGGAGAACAAATTCGTCAGAAGAACAAACTCGTCAGAACAAGAGGTGTGTGGGATTACATCTATTGTGCTGCAAAACGAAGAAAGCCCAAACGCAACCGGATGTGATGCTCCGGCATGCCTTGCCGTCATCGTTGTATCCCGAAGTCTCTTGAGCAAAAGCCACCTTCTAGGTACAATTGGTTGAGATCGATGCCGTCACAACGCCGGTAGCGGCCTTCTTGACCAGGCTCGGCCTATCACCAAGAGTTCCACCTCGCGATGTATGTCACTAGACGTTCCCAGCTCCAGATCGGTTCCACAATCGGCACCGGTGAGAGCCTTGCCGGACCGGCAGTGGGTCTTGACCGGATCAGGCTCCAAGTCCCGTGCAACACAGCAGACGCGCAGTGCACAAACCGGTAACAATCTACGTTACGCACTTATTCAGCATGGACTATATGCGATCAGTGCTGTGCAAGCAAGCAGGTATCGCCAATGAGGATGCGCTTCTCTAACCTGATGTTCAAGATGCTTGAGCCTCATGTCAGACATTACAAAGACTGCCATCCATCCATCCATCCATCCATCCATCCATCCATATTCAATCCCCGGGTTCAACGGGTTGCTTGTTTGATACCCCTTCTCGAAAGCCGCATCGCCATCAATAATTGGGTTGCTGTACTCCTATGTCCCTGATGGAATGGTAATTGGAATTCGCATCATCAGAGATATGGTGGCTGGACTACCAGTTCTGACACAGCCCACGGAGCCTGGATCGCAACACATGTAGAAATAGACTTGCGCTCACCAATAGCAGAAGCGCTGAAGGTTCCTGAACCTCATTGATGCAATCATAAGTCCTTCGACGTAACATGATTTGATGTTTCCTAGTGTAGTGCAGAGTATATGAGTGGTCTTCAGGCATATCTGCGCGACGGTTGGGCAGCTCCAAGCCCAAAGATAACGCTCCGCACTATGATTTGTGCGGCGGAATGGAGAGAGCCTAGTGCAACACCGGGAGCTATTCGCACCCTCAAGCCTCCAAAACATCTGGGCAAAGCTGTTAACAGTTGTCCGAAATGGCGAAAGGTCAAAACAACAACCCTCCCAGGTTCCGGTACATCTTTCCCAAACGGACCTGAAGCCCTCTGGTTCAAAGAGAGCACAGGCTTCTCTTCCGTCAAGTCCTCCGTTTTCTCTGATCTTGTCCTCTACTCATTACCCCTTTGGGCGTGTTGCAGGGACACTGTGGAGGCGGTGTTGGCCACACCAGCCCACGGACCCGACAGTTTGGATCGAACGACCCCACGATGTAACGGCAATGGCTACAGCTGCCTTGGCAGGGCTGCAACGTGTCGATGGATGATCGAGCATGAGTTGTCGCACTTATCCCACACGAGAGTCTGCGTGTCGTACAGCTATTCGAGAGTAGAGAGTGACTGATAGCGTGATGCCCCAAGTAGTTGTCCCTTCCAAGGCATTCTATGTTGGCTGAAGAGGATTCACCGCGTAAGAATGGTCTACTAACGGCAAACATAGTGCTATCTTCCTTTTATGTACAACACTTGAGACCCGGAAGTTTGGGTCGGTATTCAGGAAGGGTATGCCGTGCAACGCAATGCATCACATGCGGAGAAGACAAGGAGTTTGTACTTCCGAAGTGCGCGCTGTGATGGAGGGGGAGGTTTCGGGTATCCGAACAAACAAGCCAGCGATTGTGTTTGAGAGATGATCGCGGCAAACGATCGGAGTTTCGGCAGCGACGACGACGCAAGGGAGTGTTTTTGGGGAGGGAATTGGATCCAGGGAAGATCTGCGTATCGAAGACGAAGTGTACAAGCAGATCTGAGACACGGGCGATCTCACTCGAGTCAGTTCGCCTTCTTTATCTCCGATCTCAATCGGGTTAGCAACGGCTCTGTCATGTTTGCTCGTGAGGCTGCCGTCTGGGCAGAACAATTTCCTCGCGGCGAACACACTGGAGGACGAAGGGATAGATTAGATCGCATCCGATCGAGCCTTCCCAGATAACTGCTGAAGGCCAGCTAACGACATAGCCATGAGCCTCGGGCTAACACCACTACATGGGCAGATAGCCGGCTAGTGGCATCAGTGCTGAACCTAGAGTCCTGCAAAACTCAGTTTTTAACTTCTTAGCAGCCTGTTCCTATTCATCCTGGCATTCACTGTCATAGAAGCGCTTGTTGGGGGCTGACGAATGTGTGATGATGCTCAAAAAGATTTTGTGGCGTTGCCATGTCCAGTTAAAGAAGAGGATCGGACCCGGCAGTCAGGTGCTGCCGGACTCAAGGCCAGGGTTGACGACAAGGTTCGGTCTAGGAAAACAAGGACAATTGGATATGATCATTCAACTGACCATATCCCATAGCTCGTGCCGCCCGAATGACCTCCCTCTTGCAACAGCATGAGACTGCAGTAGCCGCGCAACTCTGGCAGACCAGAAGGCCATCTCTGAGGTGTCATGGCGGTCATGGCCGCCCCACCATTTGCCGGTCTTATCGCCGGTTGGGTTGTGGCCTTTACCAGGTACTGCCAGCCACCAGACAGAGAATGCACACTGGACGACGCAGCCTGCGGCGGTCAAAAGTGTCAGGGAAAGGCCAATATTGCGCCCCACCCAAGGCGAGGTGGTTGCTTGGCCAGAGCCCGGGGTTTTCGTTGTTGACGTTGCCGGCGACTTCGCCGACGTGGACGCCGATGGCGGTGCCGGCGACGGTGGAGTTGACGATGCGCATGACCTGCGCCATTCTTTGGGGCCGAAGCAAACTGTTGTGTAAACCAGGCCGATGTCAAGAACCAGCTACATGATAAGACCGATCTTCTTGAGGGGCATCTTGCAGACGTAGAACAAGTTGATGATCTCCCACGACAAATTGATGATGAGGGCCAATACCGGCATACCATATGACTTTGTGGCCAGCGAACGACGCGTCATGAGCACATAGGCCAGGCTCCAGAGCAGAAACACGACACTCTGGCCACGCTGTGGAATGGCACGACCCATTTGGGTGTGTGTGGCGGCGAGGATGTCGAGGGAGTCCATAGCAATATGCAGAGGGGCTCTTTCGTCGCGTAAAAGCGTACGTAGTAGTCCTGTTGAGCTGGGCGTGTTGCCTTTGGGGTTAAAAGCTGGCGATAGAAGACGGTCGTGAAGGATGAGAGGCGAGATCAAAAAAGATACCAGAATGTTTTCGTGTCTCACGACAGAAATGCTGCCGACCGTTAAGCTGTGTAACAGCCTAACCCTTGGGACGCGGGAGAGCAGCACGTAGTAGGCAGTATATGCCAGACCGAGCGCGTTCAAGAGGAAAGCTGGTAGGGTACTGGGCTGACGTGATCCTGCAGCTCTGAGGAAGGTACGGGTCTTCCTATTGGTCCCACCCGTCCTGAGGTTTCAATCGCCAACATCGGCAAATCGCAAAAAGCTTCGATAAGGTAGCTGCCGTGCGTTGCAGCCGCGATCGAAGTAAAGACCGTGGAAAAATCGATAATGATAGTAATGTATAGATCAGACGCTGGCCCATTTGGCCGAGGTAGTCATATTGCAAAACTTGTATCGGGTTTTTAGTTGTCTCAATTCTGGAAGTCCTCTTCCTCTTTCCCTGACCCTGGAAGTCAAACGTCTCCCATCTGTTGAACCAATGACAGAGCTCTGTTCAGCTTACGGTAACCAAATGGACAGCACTTACATGTGCCAACTTTGTTTTCCATCACACAAGCCCAACCATGCTGCGAAGTCGAGATATGTCTCTCAACGCATTTGTCAAGGACGATCAGAAATACATTGACCAAAATGGCTTCCTCTGTGCCACCAACTCAATCTCTTTCGGCTGCTCCGATCTATTTTTGGGGTAAGTAGGTGCTGAAATGGGTGACAAAACGGTGACAATTTAGGTAGGCAGTGTCTTCGTGTTGTTCACCATCATGTTCCCTTTTATCTAAAACTGCCAATACTTTGGACGATGGTTCGGTTGACATCTCGATCCGAGCGGAGTTTGGTTGTCAAAAACAGAAGGCGGGGTATTTTGTGCGGGGTAGCAGCCAGGGGTTCTGATTAAGGACAACGCTGGACGCGTCGAGTTGCGACTCCGCGATGAACCGGCGATCTCCCCAGCAACCAGGTACGGTATATTGAGCACAATGGACTCTCAAGAGTCGAAGCTTAAAGGCTTCGGCACATGGCGCCGGTCTGAAGTTCGGCCAAGCCCAATTCACCAGTTGGCTGAAGCAAACAGCGAAGAGGTCAGGGGCGCGAAAGGCACAAGAAGCCGATGGCTTGAGCAAACAACCCAGCACCCTCGATGCCTGAACCACCATCGACCACATCGCAGACTCGGCAACTCCCGCGCCGTCCAAAGGAAAAGACCAACTAGGTAGTTATCCATGGAATCACGACTATCAATTGCGCCCCAGACAACAGTGCAGTCGATGCAATCGGCCTAGGTCGAGGAGTTCGCCGATACCATCGCCAAGTATGCTAGTCCCGACGACGTTCCTGATGTGGCTATTAACATCTCAATTGATGTCGTTATTCTGTGCAATGAGGGCTTCAATTTCTTCCAGAAAGCGACGAAAAACACTACCAGAAAGAAGATCAAGCAGAGTAACTCCAGCCATGCCCACATATCGGTACTGCAGCGTGTCCTGGCCAAGCTCGAGGGCCTGGTTAGCGCAAGAACTTCTTGGGGAGCGAAAATGCCGGCAAAATATAACTGTCGGATCAACATGACAGATTTCAATAACATGATCGCATGCCTTGAGGTACAAGTTGCTGCGAATAGGACTCAGAAAGCTGTTATTGAGAGAGTTGAGTTTGAGACCGAAACCACACCCACCCTTTCCAAGAAGTCATCGAGGAAGTCAGCCAAGAAGCAACGGAAGCCGGAGAAGCCCTGAAGGCCTGGGTCAAGTCGAACAATGGTCGCCCCTGGATCGACAAAATCGACTTTAGCTTTGCTGGGTCTGGCGATGAGGAGGATGACGAGTTTGATCTCTACATGATGGTCTACTGTTTCTTCGAGGATTTAAACACCATCTGCAACAAAATGCCAAGAACCATGTCTCCTACTGCTCTGGGTGTCCTCACCGACGTGGTCTGCAAGGTTTTCCATGATCCGATGAAGTACTGCAAAGATCTTGGCTTCAAGAAGCATTGGAAGAGCCGTCCCCTTGGAAATGAACCACTACATCGTGGAGGACTTCATGTGGCCTGACAAGCAGTCTTGCCTCATGGGCAAGGGTGTCAACGAGGACCCTGAATTCTTCATGCATCAGCAGGAACCCATTGAGGTCGGTCAGCTTGACTTCCGTAAGAGGTTCTTCTGCAGCTAGCTAGAATGTGAATTCGTATTGTTGAACGACATTGTTAATGTAGCAGCCTATTTGTATCACTCCGCACTTGCTGCTGATTCGACGGTACCGGCATGGGACATGACGAGACACTACGCCAAAACCTATGTTAGGGGCAGCCAATTTAAGCTTGATTTAAGCGATGCTAGAGGTCAGGCGGCTATCACCTAGAACTTCGGAAAGCTTCCAAGAAAAGAGCCAGAGAAGGAGTCCACCGAGGTCCGTTTTAGCGATATCAGATAGTTTGTGCTTGACGCCAGTATCCAGAAGATATTCAACCGTTACGCCTGGGATGAGCGCCGATTTCGCGACTTTATTTACCCCGATTATCTTCGCGAGCTTACTGCATACCGGTTTCATATCGAGAAAGGCCAGGCCAAGGGCATGCAGAATGGGAATGCTGCCAACGGCACGAGCGCTGCATCTGAGGGTCATGGAAGTGATGACAGCAAGGCACGCGTCAAGCGAGAGACTGCTCTAGTCAAAGCTGACAAACACAATCTCACCATCTTGCTCCTTTGGAGATGTTTGACCTGGTGGACAAGGCTGTTGTGTCACAGTTGGGGTGCCCGGGGGGGGGGGCTTTTGATTCTCAACT
>Ga0065720_1020878_pt1 | contig 12362 bp, 11 predicted proteins | sample Thericmetagenome_FD_59107 | JGI IMG/M metagenome (GOLD analysis project Ga0065720, IMG submission 59107) | Thermophilic microbial communities from the Joint Bioenergy Institute, California, USA of rice/straw/compost enrichment - eDNA_2 v2... | ecosystem: Engineered > Solid waste > Grass >... | reverse complement strand
AAGTGAAGTGCCCGACCGGTGCCCCCATCGCCCCGCGCCGATTCCGGAGCCGAGGCGGGAACCCCGGCGCGCCGCCCGCGCTCCACGGGCGGGCGGCGCGCCCCGCGCGTCAGGACCGCACGTGCCGGGATCCCGCGCGCCGGGTCGCCGCGGCGGGAGCAGCGCGAGGTGCTGCGCGAGTTCCTCCTCGACGACCGGCGGATACCGCCCGGCGCCTGGGCGCGCACCTGTGCGCTGCCCCGGGCCGTGCTCGACCACCTGCGGGTGGGCCGCCGCTTCCGCGGCCTGCGCCGCTGGTACGGCCCGGCGCGCCTGACCCGCCCCGCCCGTCCCCATGCCGTCTCCCATGCCGTCTCTCCCGCCGTCCTCACACCCGGGCGATCGCGCGCAGGATGTCCACCCGGCTCGCGCGTCGCGCGGGCCCGGCCGCGGCGAGCACCGCGGCGAGCGCGCCCGCGGCCACGGTGACCGCGAGCCGGCCGACCGGGACGGACAGCACCTCGATCTCCGCGGGAACCGCGCGGGCGGTGAGCCAGGCGAACACCACGCCGAGCACCACGCCGAGCAGCACCCCGAGCGAGGTGACGATCACCGCCTCCCAGCGGATCATCGAGCGGGTCTGCGCGCGGCTCATCCCCACCGCGCGGAGCAGGCCGAGCTCGCGGGTGCGCTCGGTGACCGACAGCGCCATCGTGTTGGCGACGCCGAGCACCGCGATGAGCACGGTGAGCAGGAGCAGCCCCAGCCCGAGCGCGAGCACGCTCCCGACCCGCCCGGCGCTCGCCGCGCGGGCCTCGGCGGCGTCCTGCAGCAGCACCGGATATCCGCGCAGGGCCGCGGTGAGCGCGGGCCGGATCGCCTCGACGCTCACCCCGTCGTCGAGCACGACGAACGTGCTCGTGTCGCCCTGCCGCGGCTGCACCGCGGCGGCCCGGTCCCGGGAGAGCAGCATCTGGGCCTGGAACCCGTACGGCAGGCGCCGCGGGTCGTAGATCGCGACCACCCGGGCGGGGGCGTCGCCCGCGGCGGGGCCGCCGCCCACGAACGTCACCGGGACCGTGTCGCCGACCCCGGCGCCGAGGCCGCGGGCGAGGTCCTCGCCGAGCGCGACCCGGGCCTCGCCGGTGCCGGTGTCGGCGGCGAGCTCGGCGAAGTCCCCGGACACCACGGGCACGTCGATCACCTGCATGAGGGTCCGCGGCTCGACCGCGAGCGGGGTGAGCGCCGCCCCGGACACCCGGACCTGCGCGGGCCGGACCGCGCTCACCACCTTCACCCCGTCGACCGCGGCGACCGCCCGGGTCGCGTCCGCCGGGAAGCTCGACAGGCCGTCCGGCCGGACCCAGTAGTCGGTGAAGGTGAGCTCCCGGATCCTCGTCCGCTGGGTCGCCTCCAGGCTGGCGGTGACCACGAGCGTGAAGCTCACCAGCCCCACGCCGAGCACGAGCGCGGTCGCGGTGAGCGCGGTGCGGCCCGGGTTGCGGGTGGCGTTGCCCCGGGCGAGCCGCGCGGGCAGGCCGCGCAGTGCGGCGGCGGGCGCGCCGACCAGGCTCGCGACCGGCCCGGTGAACCGCGGCGCGAGCAGCGCGAGCCCGGCGAACACCGCGAACGCGCTCACCCCGAGCGGCAGCACCCGGTCGAGGGTGGCCGCCCCGTCGCCGCCGCGCGGCAGCGAGGCCGCGAGCGCCACGGCCCCGACGCCGAGCAGGACCAGCCCGGCGCGGGCCGAACGGCGTCCCACGGCCGCCCGCGGCGGCCGGTCCGCGTCGCGCAGCGCCTGCATCGGCGGCACCCGCCCGGCGCGCACCGCGGGCACGATCGCGGCGAGCACGGCGGCGACGAGGCCGGTGAGCAGGCCGGCCAGCACGCTGCGCGGGGTCAGCACGGTCGGGTCGCCGGGGCCGATCACCAGGTCGACGCCGGCCACGCGGAACAGCAGGCGCAGCGCCTCGGCCACGCCGTACCCGAGGAGCACCCCGGCGGCGCCGCCGGCGAGGCCGATGAGCAGCGCCTCGGTGAGCACGATGACGACCACCTGGCCGCGGTCCGCGCCGACGGTGCGCAGCAGCGCGTACCGGCGGGTGCGCTGCGCCACGGTGACCGCGAACGTGGTGAACACGATCAGCCCGGCGGCGAGGACCGTGATGCCGGAGAAGACGAGCATCCCGGTGGCGAGCGGGCCCAGGTTGTTCCGCCAGATCAGCTCGAAGATGTCCCGGGCGGCCTGCTCCGCCGGGATGACCTCGTGGTCACCGTCGTGGTCGCCGTCGTGGCCGCCGTCCCCGAGCGTCCGGCCGACCGCGGCGCGCAGCCGCTCGGCGGTGACGCCGGAGGCGGCGGAGAGCCGGAGCTCGACGGGGTCGCCGAGGTGCTCGGCCGCGGCCGGCGTGGTGACGAGCACGGCCGGGACGAACAGCGGGGCGTTCGGCGCGGGGTCGGCGCCGCCGTAGTCGAACACGCCGGTCACCGTCGCCTCGAACGCCGAATGGGGCAGCACGAACCGCACCCGGTCGCCGAGCGCGATGCCGTAGGCGGCCGCGGTCTGCCGGTGCACGGCGGCCTCCGCGGCGGTCGCCGGGGGCCGGCCGGCGCGCAGCGTCTGGTCGCGCAGCCGCGGCTCGTCGATCCAGTTGCCGAGGTAGAGCCCGGCCTGGTCGAGCCGGGACCCGCCGCCGCGGCGGGTGAGCCGCTCCCCGCCGGGGGCGGTGAGCAGCACGGTCTCCTGGTAGACCGGTACGGCGGCGGCCACGCCCGGCGTCGCGGCGACCTCGCGGGCCACCCGGGCGGGCACCCGCGCGTACCGCTGGGCCTCCAGGCCGCCGGTGGGGCGGACCACGCCCGCCGCGTTCCGGCCGCCGTCCACGTGGCGGCCGTCGAACGCGGCGCGGACCGAGTCGACGAGCACGAGCGAGCCGACCACGAACGCCGCGCCGAGGGCGACCGAGAGCAGGGTGGCGAGCAGCCGCAGCGGGCGGGCCCGCAGCTCGCCCAGCGCGAGCCGGATCACGGCCCTGCCCCCTCCCCGCCGCGCACCGAGACGAGCTCCAGCCGCCGGAGCCGGTCGACCACGGCGTCGATCGTGGGGTCCGGCAGCACGTCCCGGATCCGGCCGTCGGCGAGGAAGATCACCTGGTCGCCGTACGAGGCGGCCCCGGGGTCGTGGGTGACCATCACCACGGCGGCGCCGCCCTGCTCGGCGACGTCGCGCAGCAGGGCGAGCACGTTGGCGCCGGTGCGGGAGTCGAGGTTGCCGGTGGGCTCGTCGGCGAAGATCACCGTCGGCCGGGTGACGAGCGCGCGGGCGACGGCCACCCGCTGCTGCTCGCCGCCGGACAGCTCGCTCGGGCGGTGGCGGAGGCGGTCGCCGAGCCGTACCGTCGCCACCACCTGGTCGAGCCAGTCCTTCGCCACGTCCCGCCGGGCGAGCAGCGACGGCAGCAGGATGTTCTCCAGCGCGGTGAGCGTCGGCACCAGGTTGAACGCCTGGAAGACGAAGCCGAGGCGGTCGCGGCGCAGCCGGGTGCGCTCGCGCTCGCCGAGCGACCACACGTCGGTGCCGCCGATCAGCACCCGCCCGGAGGTCGGCCGCTCCAGCGCGGCCATGCAGTGCAGCAGTGTCGACTTGCCGGAGCCGGACGGGCCCATGATGACAGTGCAGCGCCCGGCCGGAATGGTGACCGAAACCCTGTCGAGCGCGACCACCCGGGTGGCCCCCTCGCCGTACACCTTGGTCAGTTCGGACGCCTCCGCGGCCACCGCCCCGGCGGCCGGCAGGTCAGCCATCGCACCTCCTTCGGGCCGATTTCGCGACGTTACGATGGTCGGCGGAGCCGGGAGCGACGGAATCGGCCGATCGTCTACGATCAACCCCCCACGAAAGTCGGATGTCCGGGCGGAGGTTGTCCGTGATTCGCGTGCTGCTGGTCGACGACGAGCAGCTCGTACGGCTGGGGTTGAAGATGATCCTCGAGTCCGCCGGCGACATCGAGGTCGTCGCCGAGGCGGCGGACGGCGGCGAGGCGATCGAGCAGGCCATCCGGCACCGGCCCGACGCCGTGCTCATGGACATCCGGATGCCCGGCACGGACGGCCTGACCGCGACCGAGCGCATCACCAGGCTGCCCGGCGCGCCGAAGGTCGTCATGCTCACCACCTTCGAGCTCGACGAGTACGTGCACACCGCGCTGGGCTACGGCGCGGTCGGCTTCCTGCTCAAGGACACCCCGCCGAAGGACCTGATCCAGGCGGTGCGCACGGTGGTCGAGGGCAACGCCATGCTCTCCCCCACCGTCACCAAGCGGCTCATCGAGGAGTTCACCGCGCGCGGCTCGGCGCGGGCGGCGGCCGCGCGCAAGCGCCTGGAGGCGCTCACCGGCCGGGAGCGGGAGGTCGTCATCGCCGCGGCGCGTGGCCTGAGCAACGCCGAGATCGGCGACGAGCTGCACATGAGCGAGGCGACGGTGAAGGCGCACATGAGCCGGGTGCTCGCCAAGCTCGCGCTGAGCAACCGGGTGCAGGCCGCGATCCTCGTCCACGACGCCGGCCTGCTCGACTGATCGGCGCACGTGAACACCGACCGCACCCGGCGGCCATCCTCAAGATCAGCGCGCCGGTCTGAAACCCGTGCCGGCCGAACAGGTCGGCGCGCCCCAGGAACGCCGCCGGGCATCCGCGGAACCTGTGCGGATGCCCGGCGTACGGCTGGTGCGCCGCCAGGGACTCGAACCCCGAACCCGCTGATTAAGAGTCAGCTGCTCTGCCAGTTGAGCTAGCGGCGCGAGACACGAAAAGCGTAGCGCATCCGGCAGAGTGCTTCGAACCAGACGAGGGCCCCCACGGCCAGAACATCATTCGGTACGTGCGGGACGCACACGGCCGGGGCCGTTCGCGCGGAACGCAGGGCTCGTTCGCGGGCGTCACGCGGCCACCGCGGCGGACGACGCCGTCCCCCGCCGACGGCACCGCGCGTGCGCCCGCGCCCCCGGGCCGGCCCGGCTCCGGGGCATGGCGGCACGGCACAACGTCACCCGGCATGGGTACGGCACGGCCGCGCGTGCGATCGCCGGACGCGGCAGCCCCCGACGGCCGCCCGGAGCCGGTCAGGCGCGGCGCAGGATGCGGGCCGCGGTGCGGGCGAGCAGCTCGACCTGCTCCTCGTCGAGCTCGCCGGTCGGGTGGGCGAGGATCCAGCGCGGGATGCGCCCCGGGTAGAGCACGGTGATGCCCTCGGCGACGACCACGCCGCGCACGTGCTCGCCCGCGGTGATCTTCCCCCCGTGTACGGCGAGGAGCGGCTTGGCCTCGACGGCGACGCCGGTCTCCCGGCTGAGCAGCGCGGCGAGCTCGTCGGCGACCGCGATCAGCTCCTGGGCGACCTTCGTGCCGGTCCGCTCGCCGAGGAACAGGCGCGAGCCGTACCGGGCGATGTCGGTGTCGGGGGCCCACGCCTCGTTGTCGATCACCCACATGCCGCCGGGGCCGATGACGAGGTGGTCGATCGAGGCCTTGCCGGGGACGGAGCGGCCGTCGAGCACCTGGTAGCCGTGCCGGCGCAGGCGGCGGCGGAGGATGCGGCCGGTGATCAGGTCGCCGCGGCGCTTGCCGCGCCACACGGCGGTGGACTCGTGGGCGCGCCAGGCGAGGTAGAAATCTGCTCCGGCGGCGACGGCGGCGCCGAGCAGGGCCATGACGAACGAGTTCAGGGAGAAGCGGAACGCGAGGATCACGCCGGCGATGAGCCCGAGCACCGCGATGACGCCGCGCCGCTTCAGCCGCGCTTCGCGCCCCTGAGCCCACAGGTTCTCGTAAACGATCTGGTCGGTGCCGCTGTACTTCTCGTCGCGCGACACATAGATCGATCCACCGGCCACGGTCGGGCCCCCCTCGCCTAGGGTCCAGTCGTGAGTCGGAGCAGAAGTACCCCGATCAACAATGTGGGACAGCTTCGGTGACAAAACAACACCCTACAGAGCTAGATTTTCCGCCTTTCGATCAACCCGGCCACCTGCGGCGGACCTGCCGGCGCGCCACCGACCGACCAGTCGGTATGCTGACGGGCATGAAGGAGGAGGCCATGGCGCGCCGCCGGGCGCGGGACGACGGCGAGGAGCCGGTGCGCGAGCGTCTGCTCGCCGCGGCGACGCGGCTGTTCGCGGAGCGCGGCTTCGACGCCACCTCGGTGCAGGAGATCGTGACCGCGGCCGGCGTCACCAAGGGCGCCATGTACCACTATTTCAACTCGAAGGACGACCTGCTGCAGGAGATCTACGCGCGGGTGCTGCGCCTGCAGATGGAGCGTCTCACCCACTTCGCCGAGTCGGACGCGCCGGTCGCCGAGCGCCTGCACGCCGCCGCCGTGGACGTCGTGATCACCACGGTGGAGAACCTCGACGACTCCAAGATCTTCTTCCGCTCGATGCACCGGCTCGCCCCAGAGATCCAGCGGGCGGTGCGCGCCGACCGCCGCCGCTACCACGAGCGGTTCCGCGACCTGGTGCTGGAGGGCCAGCGGTCCGGCGTGTTCCGCGACGCCGTGCCCGCCGACCTCGTCGTCGACTTCTTCTTCGGCTCGGTGCACCATCTCGGCGTCTGGTACAACCCGGAGGGCCCGCTCTCCGGCGCCGAGGTGGGCCGGTACTTCGCCGACCTGCTGCTCGCCGCGCTGCGCCCCTGACGCCCGCCCGGCTCAGGCCCGGTGCCGCCTCAGCTCGCGCCGGGCGAGCGACCGCTTGTGCACCTCGTCCGGACCATCGGCGAGCCGCAGCGTGCGCGCCGCCGCCCACAGCGTGGCGAGCGGGGTGTCCTGGCTCACCCCGGCCGCGCCGTGCAGCTGGATCGCCCGGTCGAGGATCTCCTGCACCGCCCGCGGCGTGGCGATCTTGATCGCCTGGATCTCGGTGTGCGCGCCCTTGTTGCCCACGGTGTCCATGAGCCAGGCGGTCTTCAGCACGAGCAGCCGCAGCTGCTCGATCGTGACCCGGGACTCGGCGATCCAGTCCTGCACCACCCCCTGCTCGGCGAGCGGCACGCCGAAGGCGGTGCGGGACAGCGCGCGCTCGCACATGAGGTCGACCGCGCGCTCGGCCATGCCGATCAGCCGCATGCAGTGGTGGATCCGGCCCGGGCCGAGCCGGGCCTGGGCGATCGCGAAGCCGCCGCCCTGCTCGCCGATGAGGTTGCCCACCGGCACCCGCACGTCCTCGAAGAGCAGCTCGGCGTGGCCGCCGTGGTCGGCGTCGGTGTAGCCGAACACGTGCATGCCCCGCCGTACGGTGAGACCGGGGGTGTCGCGGGGCACGAGCACCATGCTCTGCCGCCGGTGCGGGGGCGCCTCCGGGTCGGTCCGGCCCATCACGATGAAGATCCGGCAGTTCGGGTTCATCGCGCCGGAGACGAACCACTTGCGGCCGTTGATCACGTACTCGTCGCCGTCCCGCTCGATGCGGGTGGCGATGTTCGTGGCGTCGGAGGAGGCGACATCCGGCTCGGTCATCGCGAACGCCGAGCGGATCTCGCCGCGCAGCAGCGGCTCCAGCCACCTGCGGCGCTGCTCGGCGTCGCCGAACCGCGCGAGCAGCTCCATGTTCCCGGTGTCCGGCGCGGCGCAGTTGGTCGCGGCCGGGGCGATCCGCGGGCTGCGGCCCATGATCTCGGCGAGCGGGGCGTACTGCAGGTTGGTGAGGCCCGCGCCGTGCTCGCCGGGCAGGAAGAGGTTCCACAGGCCGCGCCGGCGCGCCTCGGCCGCGAGCTCCGCCAGCAGCGGCGGCGGGCTCCACCCCGACTCGGCCGCCTGCGCCTCGAACTCCGCCTCCGCCGGGTAGACGCACTCGGCCATGAAGGCGAGCAGCCGCTCGCGCAGCTCCTGCGTGACCGCGTCGTAGCCGAAGTCCATTCAGTCCTCCTCCAGCGCGCGCAGGCCGCGCTCGGCCAGCGGGACGACCTGGTCGCCGATCGTGTCGAAGCCCTCCCCGACGGTGAGGCCCTTCCGGTGCCGGAAGTGGATGCCCTCGGCGATGACGGCGAGCTTGAGGCAGGCGAGGCCGAGGTACCAGCCGAGCCGGGCCACCGATCGCCCGGAGGCCGCCGCGTAGCGCTCGGCGAGCCCCGCGCCGTAGCCCTCGGCCTCGCTGTAGAGCAGGAAGAGCGCGAGATCGGTGAGCGGGTCGCCGAGCGTGGACATCTCCCAGTCGAGCACCGCGCCGATCCGGCCGTCGTCGCCGATCACGGTGTTGCCGAGCTTGAAGTCGCCGTGCAGGATCGACCCCGGCCCGGCGTCCGGGGGCACCGTCGCGGCGAGCCGGTCGTGCAGCAGGTCGAGGCCGGGCAGGTCCCGGCTGCGGGAGGCGTCGAGCTGCCGCCGCCACCGCCGTACCTGCCGTGCCAGGTAGCCCTGCGGGCGGCCGAAATCGGCGAGGCCGAGCGCCGTGTGGTCGAGCGCGTGCAGCCGCGCGAGCACGTCGGCCAGGTCGAGGAGCAGGCGTTCGATCTCCGGGTCGGGGACGAACCCCTCCGGGCGGGGCCCGAAGCGCGGCGTGCCGGTGTGCAGGACGGTCCCGGGCACGTACTCCATGACGTAGAACGGGGCGCCGATCACGTCCTCGTCCCGGCACAGCGCGTACGTGCGCGGCACGGGCACTCCGGAGCCGGCGAGCGCGGTAAGCACCCGGTACTCGCGGCCCATGTCGTGCGCGGTGGCGAGCACGTGGCCGAGCGGCGGGCGGCGCACCACGCAGGCGGCCCCGGCGGCGTCGCGCACCAGGTAGGTGAGGTTCGACAGGCCCCCGCCGATCACCTCGGCGGTGAGCGGCCCGGCGGCGAGGCCCGCCCGCTCCAGGTACGGCCCCAGCCGCGCGAGGTCGAGCCCCGGCGGCCCGGCCTGCTGCGTGTGCGCCATCGACGCTCCCCCGGCTTCGCGGACCTCCCCGAGCGTACCGACCGGCCGGTATGCCTGTCGACCACCGCCGCGCCTCAGCGCGACAGCATGCCGGCGAGCACCTCGCGGATGCCCCGGCGCAGCTCCTCCCTGCCGAACTCGCGGCCCGCGCCCGCGATCGCGTCGAAGACGAGGCCGTCGAGGTAGGCGACGAGCTGGCGGCCGTGCCGTTCCGGGTCCGCCGAGCCCGCGGCGGCGAGCAGCGCGACGGCGGCGCCGCGGTACCGGCGCCCGGCCTCGTCGTAGGCCCGGCGCAGCTCGGGGCGGCGGGTCGCCTCCAGGGCGAGCTCGTAGCGGGCGATCGTGGCGACCCGGCCCACGGTGAGCAGCCCGTGCACGAACTCGGCGAGCGACTCGGCGAGCACGTCGGGGTCGCCGAGGCCGGCGGGCGCCCCGGCCGCGCCCAGCCCGGCGAACCGGGCGGTCTCCAGGTCGACGAGGCGGTCGACGGCGAGTTCGAGCAGGGCCGCGCGGGTGCGGGCGAGGTTCGAGGTGGAGCCCGCCGGCAGCCCGGCGGCCTCGTCGACGGCCCGGTGGGTGAGCCCGCGCATGCCGCGCTCGGCGAGCAACGCGAGGGCCGTGTCCGCGACCAGCTCCGCCCGTGGGGACCTCACGCTGCCAGACTACACGTGTAGTACACTACAGATGTAGTGAGGAGATGATCATGAAACACGCGGTGGTCATAGGGGCGGGCATCGGCGGCCTCACGGCGGCGGTCGCGCTGCGGCGGCGCGGCTGGCGGGTCACGGTCTGCGAGCGGGCCCCGGCCCTCGAACCCGTGGGATCCGCGATCGCCATCGCCCCCAACGCGCTCACCGCGCTCGACGCCCTCGGGGCCGGCGCGCGGGTGCGCGAGCTGGCGGCGATGCAGGGCGACGCCGGCATCCGCCGGCCCGACGGGCGGTGGCTGCTGCGCACCAGCGCCGAGGCGCTGTCCGAGCGCTTCGGCCACCCGACCGTGCTGCTCATGCGCGCCGAGCTCGTCGAGCTCCTCGTCGACCGCCTCGCCCCGGACGCGCTGCGCCTCGGCACCGCGGTGAAGCGCGCCGACCCCGCCACCGGCCGGGTGGAGACCGAGGCGGGCGACCTCGACGCCGATCTCGTCGTCGCCGCCGACGGCATCGGCTCGCCGACCCGCGCGGCGCTCTTCCCCGGGCACCCCGGCCCGGTCTACACCGGCCACACGAGCTGGCGCATCGTGGTGCCCCGGCCGGCGACGCCGAGCCCGCTCGGCGAGCTGTGGGGGCGCGGCCTCGTCTTCGGCATCGCCGCGCTCGCCCGCGACCTGGTGTACTGCTACGCCACCGCGCCCGCCCCGGAGGGCGCGACCGCGCCCGACGAGCGGGCCGAGCTCGCCCGGCTGTTCACCGGCTGGGCCGACCCGATCCCCGAGCTGATCGCGTCGGCGACGCCGGACCGGCTGATCCGCACGGACCTGCACTGCCTCGACACCCCGCTGCCCGCCTTCCACCGGGGCAGGATCGCGCTGCTCGGCGACGCCGCCCACGCGATGACCCCGCACCTGGGGCAGGGCGCCTGCCAGGCGATCGAGGACGCGATGGTGCTCGCCCACGTCGCCGCGGGCTCCGGCGACCTCGCCGAGTACACGGCCGCGCGGCGCCCCCGGGCCACCGCGATCGCCCGGCGGTCGCGGACCGTCGGCCGCCTCGCCACCTGGTCGAACCCGCTCGCGGTCGCGGTCCGCGACCTCGCCCTCTCGGCCGCCGCCCGCCTCGCGCCGAACGCCTCCGCCGGCCGCTTCGACGACGTCTTCGGCTGGCGCCCACCGGCCTAGCCGCGTCCCATCGGCGGGAGCGCGGCATCACCCCGGGCCGGTACGGCGAGGCCGCGCCCGGCCACGCGACCGCCGAGGCCGCGTGATCAGCCCGGCCGCGCGATCAGGCCCGGCCTGCCGGGAAAAGCCCTCGGAGAACGCCGAGACCCCCGTCCCGGCGCGGGAACGGGGGCCTTGGCGGTGAAGAGGTGAGGATCGGTCACGGCACGCCGATCGGCACCGGGGTGCTCGGGGTCCGCTCCTTGCTGATGCCGTCCGGGGCCATCCGGCCGAGCATGACCGTGCCCGCGATGAGCAGGGCGGCGGCGATGCTCGCCGGGATGACGTTGCCGATCCCGGTCGGCACGGGCTCGCCGAGCAGCAGCGCCCCGGCGAGCACCGAGGTGATCGGGTCCACCACCTGGACCACGGCGTACGCGATGCCGAAGTAGCCGACCGCGTACGACTTCTGCAGCAGCACCACGGCCCAGAGGAGCAGCACCGGCACGGCGAGGGTGAACCAGTGCAGCAGCCGGCTGAGGTCCCCGTGCAGGCCGCCGCCGACCACCCGGACGAAGGTGGACACCGCCGCGGTCACCACCCCGGCGGCGACGGCGAGCGCCATCGCCTTCGGCGACCCGGTGAGCCGCCGGGCGAGGAGGTGACAGACGACCACCACGAGCGCCACGGTCGCGAGGAAGCCCACGGCGGCGCGGTCGCTGAGCACCGGCGGGGTGTTGTGGGTGGGCACGAGCAGCATGAGCCCGAGCAGGCCGGCGGTCACCGCGATCGACCCGACGATCTCCAAGCGGTGCGGCCGCCTGCCGTACAGCATGGCGGCGAGCGGCACCGCGAACACGAGGGTGGTGACGCTCACCGGCTGGATCACGATGAGCGGGGCGAAGCTCAGCGCCACGGCGTGCAGCGCGGCCCCGGCGAACCCGATGACGCCGCCGATCCACCACCTGGGCCGCCGCACCAGCTTGAGCGTCGCGCCGTCGGCGACCGCCACGTGCTGTTGCAGCGCCGCGCCGAGCGCGTAACCCAGGGCGCCGACGAGCGCGATGATGACGCCCACCCACATCATCGGCATGCCGCACCACCGAGAAATATGGGCACACGGGCATAAAGGGACGTCGATCGGGTCATGGGGCAAGCTTACGGGCTCGCCGCCGCCCATCGGCCTGGAACAGCAGAGTCACCACCGCATCGTGACCCTCAGGATGCCTCCGGGTCCTCCGGGCAGACGCAGAACAGATGCCCCTCCGGGTCGGCGAGCACGGTCCACCGGTCCCCGCCCGGCTGGAACTCGGGCTTGGTCGCGCCGAGCTCCAGGTACTCCTCGACCGCCTTCGCCACGTCCGGCACCCGCAGGTCGAGGTGGAACTGCTTGGCCGGGCCGGGCCAGGCCGCGGGCTCGCGCTCGGGCACCCGCGCGAAGTAGATGTTGTGCGTGCCGTCGGTGATGCCCGCGTACTCGTCGGCGGCGTACTGCACCTCGTATCCGAGCACGGTCGCGTAGAACTCGGCGAGCCGCTTGGGCTCGGCGCAGTCGATGGTCACCGCGAGAAGCTTCGCCTTCGTCGTCATGGCCGTCATCCTTCGGCCCATACCTGCCAGGTGATGTCAGGTACGGCACAGCCGGTGAGAAAATCC
>Ga0065720_1020877_pt1 | contig 12363 bp, 14 predicted proteins | sample Thericmetagenome_FD_59107 | JGI IMG/M metagenome (GOLD analysis project Ga0065720, IMG submission 59107) | Thermophilic microbial communities from the Joint Bioenergy Institute, California, USA of rice/straw/compost enrichment - eDNA_2 v2... | ecosystem: Engineered > Solid waste > Grass >... | reverse complement strand
ACCACCCTTAAGATCCATAACATATACAGTTTGATCAATCCTTTTGCCTGCAGCTTTACTGCAGGCGGGGAAAATATCATGAAACAGGTCTTCATATTCTTTAATAAAGTAGCGCCGAAATCTTTCTGCAGTTGTAATCTTCATCATTTCGTGATATTTTAGTTGTCCAACTCTTTCATAGAAGACGGGCCTACCAATTTTATCAGTTCTGAAGTAAGCATGTGGGTAGCAAGCCTTGACTTCATTCAATTCTTCATATACAAAATTATAGGCATCATCTACATTCTCTTCCTTCCTCCAGTTGATATAGTTTGTAAACATTAGTTTTGTTTTTTTAAGATCAAACTTTCGCGCTCTTAAAAATCTCAACAGATATGCATCATCATAAGGTGGGTCATTACATCCCATCTCTCTGACTTCCTTTCTAAATTGTTCTAGAACTTGCAATTGTTCTTCACTACAATCTCCAGGAAATCCAGAATATTGATGTTTTCCCATGCAACTTAAATAAAAATATTGTTAATAATCTCTGAAACAGTAATTCACCAATTGATACTGTATATTCAGAATCAACTTAAGAAAAACAATCTTATTTCGAGAAGACACAAAAAAGAATACATGAATATGCTTCCATGAGAATATATTTCAAAGAAAATAGATAATGCTGTGTATGTATTTCAATTACTTAGAATAAAGAATTCCAACTTTTTTTAAGACCAATTTAGAATTTTTGAAAGAGAGTAAACATTGGTGATCTCCAGTTCCAGAGGAGCCAAGGAAAATGCTTGTACTTCAAAATCAAGACTAGTCAAATAAGAGTTAAGTGGAAATGGTGACCTTTTTTTTTTCTTAAAGAATTTCTTTGAAGTAATCAGAATCCTAATTTTGATAAAAGGATTGAATTCAAAATAAATTAGAAATGGGCGACAAAAGAGGACCAGAGATAGAGTCTTATGATGAAAGATATAAAAGTAGGGATTTTTACTTTGTCCAATATCAATTTACTTAGATGATGTCTTTGTTTCCTTGGAGACTGACGAAGGGCCAGGACCTTGCAAATGTATTTTTTTATTTTCCCTCTTTTTTCTTATTGTTATAGCTATTGAAGGATGGCTCATTTTCGTAACTGGAGTCCATGAGGAAGCTCAAGAAGATGATATAAATGATGCCTTTTCAGCCTTTGGACCTATTAGAAATTTACATTTGAATTTGGATCGTAGAACAGGATATGTTAAAGGGTATGCATTGATTGAATATGAGAGATTCGAGGATGCCAAAAAAGCTATTCAAAGTAAACAACTGTTTCCCTGATATAAGTCATAGATATGAATGGAGAAGAACTACTTGGGAAAAAAATTGCAGTAGATTGGGCTTTTAAAAAGCCACCCAAAGGAAGCAAGTCTGGAAAGAAGAAGTAAGAGATACTTCAATGTAGTAATGCAGGCTTCAATTTTAATTACTTTCTTAAGTGTGTATGAAGTTCAAACTAATTCATGAGTCGTTTCACACGAAATTTCTTTTCTGTAGACGTGACGCTTAGATAAATAAAAAATACACATACATACACATACCGAACATTACTTTGATAAAGTGGATCTGATTTTTTTAACTAAGCTTTCAAGTTCTTTATCATTCTCATTGTAATTCTCAATTACTTTTTGTATGCTTTTTTTCGTTTCTTCATCGACGGCTGGGTCTCCTAAAACAAGATTGGTATATGTAGAAACAGCTTTATCCTCAAAATTGAGTCCAAGGTACAGGCCTGAGTCTAGACATTTTAGACTCAAAATTAAGAAGAAAGTGTATTTGGGATCGTTGCCAACTCCCTGGAGGTCTTCCTTCGTAAAGTATTTCTGAGCATACATGAAATTTTTTTCGTTCTTTTTATCAATGTTGATAGGTTTCAATCCCAAATCAAGTGCATTTTTCTTCAAAAATTCAACAGCTTCTAGTGATTTTTTATCATTAACTAAGGCAAAGAATTCCTTTGTTAATTTGGCCAAATCTTTAGGCAGGACATCAATAGCTGTAGTTATTGCTTCAGAAGACTTGAAAATGGGCGTTTCATCCAATTTAATTCTTCCTTTTGCATCCATTTCTTTCTTTTCTTCAACCTGAGCAAATAGGTTGGAGGACACTTGAAGAGAGTACTTCTTACAATATAGCAGGATCATATTTTCAACCACTGGTCTCAAGAAGTTGTTTAATTTAGACTTCAAGTAGAACATATCAACATTAGTATATTTATTCTCAATTTCTTGGATAGATCTTGCAATAAAAGCTATAGCAGTAGTTCTTTCATCAAGTTTAGTTTGCATTTCACTAATAATATCAGTTGATAAGCTCTTCTTGCTTTCAAAGAGTTCGACTTTAATGGACTCATAGTACTTTTGTAACCTTTCTTTGATCAGGGCATAAAAAGTTTCTTCAAAGTCAGGGTCATAATCATTTGGAAGCATTTTAGTTTCTTTGAGATGCTGAGTTACTTCATCTTTGGAAAATAGGGCATCTTCAGAATCTCCCTTCTTTTTCTTGCCTTTTGTCTTTTTCTTCGTGTCTTCGTTAGATTCTTCAATTAACTTCTGAGGAGCTTTATAAATGAGATTGATGATCTTGTCTCTGAACTTAAGGACGCATTTTTCAAGGAAATCTGTGCTGACGATAAGGGTACCTCTAAGCTCGAAGTTCTTCAAATCCATGTGCTTTGTAATTAAAGTTTCTATCTCACTTTCGTCAAGAATACTAGGAAGTAAATTTGAAACATCAATTGAGCCTTCTGTATTTAGTACCTCCAGGATTTGTTCTTTGATATTTTCTAGTGCTTCTTTATTGAAGCAACAATTCTCAAGGAAGATACAATTTTCTCCGAACAACTGTTTCAAAACTTCTTTGGGCTTCGAGACATAGAGGTTCTTTTGGAGAAAGTCATATTCAATATAACTGTTTTGTTGATAAAAGTTTCTGATAATAGCATCTTGATTTTGCATAAATCTTGTAGAGATGAAAGATCCTTGTTTGAATGTTCCATCAATCTCCTCGTTTGCTATCAACTCTTCAATTATTGAACTGATAACAACTTCTTCATAGCCATAATTTTTCTTTATCTGACCAACACTGATTGGTCTAAGGCAGGCCCTTAAGATACCTCTTAATTGTGACTTGATGGTATTTTGGTAGCTCAATGTTATCAGTGTGTTATTTTGAATATTTCCCTGAATCATAGTCCCGAGTCTGTGAGATAAGACCTTAACTAAGTATTCATGAGGCAAACTATACTTTAATGGAAGCTCAGAGATCTGGATCTTATGTCTAATTTGAAGTTCTTCGTTTATTTCCTCAGCAATATCATCAAGATAAGAATTTGTGAAAAGCTGTCCGTCTAGACAGAAAACTTCGCCAGTTTTTTTACATAATGCTTCAACTCTTGGATCTATTTTTTCAATTCCAACATTTAGAATCTTAGGTAATTCAACAATGTTTATTCTTCTATGTTGGAGCACTACTTCTTTGATTTGCTTTTCCAAATATTCAGGTGTAATATATTCTCTACCATCAAGAGTATAGATTAGCTTTAGATCATAGTTCTTAATCAGACTCTCAATGATTTCGACTATGTTTCTATCGGATAGTTTTGCAGTTTGAGTCTGCTCTTGTACTGCAGCGAGTTGCCTTTGGAGTGCTAAAATTTCTTCCATTTACCAATTAAACGTGTAAAAATCTATATATTTTTCAAACAAAATATTTCTTAAATATGAGTGTTGCCAAACTCGAGAACAGATTCTTTTTCTTAGGCTGCAGAAAAGATCAAGTTATTCTCCTAAAACGGATTATTTTAGTCAGATATTTGGATAGATGACATGTTTCGTATATTGTAAAAAGATCAATTAAAACCCAAATAAAGATGAGTCAAAATTCTAAGACGAATACTCCTTCAGGTACCAAAAAAAAATACATAAGTGTGATCAAGTAGATCAGGAAGTAAATACCTCAACTAAGGTTGATGAAAGTACCAAGAAAAATGTTAAGGAAAAAAAGCCTCTTAAATTGACAGGAGCATCCTTTGTTCCTACTGAGAATTCATCAAAAACTCAGTCTGAAACAGGATTCTTTCCTGGTTTTCAAACAAGTAAAATAAGAATCTTATTGTTTAAAGAGCTACAGCGGAACAAGGAGTTATCCAAACCACATCAAGTTTAAATTATAATGAATCTCAGACAGATAATCAGAGCGAACCTCAAACAAAAAAGAAAGGGAAATTAAACCTTAGCACAGCCTCTTTTATTCCTGGACAACAATCTCAGGGCCTTTTCAAACAAATGGAGGAAAATAAGTTGGCGGAAGAAATGTATGAAGATTTTGATCCTCAGGAGGCATTCGAATTTGAGCATGGCAACCATTTTGAAGATTATGAGCTAGACGATATTGATTACTTTCATGAAAAGTCTAAAGATTGTGATTGTTGCCATGGATATGTAAATGAATGCAAAGGTGCAATGTGTGAAATGCTGGGATGTTGCCATTGTTATGCAACAGAGTTGGAAGAACAGCAGTTCTTAGAAAGAGAGAAGAAGAAGAGTAATTAAGATAGGAGGTCTCAGACCACCTTGAACAAAGTGGAAATTTTGATAACAAATAAATTACATACTTTTATGGATCCCAGTATTATTCTCTTACAACAAGTCTGTTTACATTACCCTGTGTTGTTTCGTTACGAGGTTCAAAGTCTCTTCTACCACCTTCATTTTTAGCAACCTAAATGTTAAAGAAGCTCTCTGTAAGAATTACTTGAATCTTTAATGCCAATAATTTCTTCAAATCAGTTAACATATTTGTCTAGAACATTCAAACAATAAATGCCTGTCTTACCTGTCTCAAAGAAGGCTCATAATTTTCTTTAACAGCTTCTCTTTCTTTCTTAAGATTCTTGATATCATTTTCTTGTCTTTTAATCTTAAAGATTTAGGTAAATCAAAAAGTGTATTACTCCAGCCTGCAACATGTCTCTATAAGATTTGAATTCCTTTGAAAACTCCTTACGACCATGTAAGTAGTCGTTCTTCAAGTTATGGCGAATCACATTAATAAATTACCTCATCATTAAGTCTTTGATTCATTAACTCGATAATTTGAGCTTGGTATTTCAATTTAGTCAGTTTGGTATCATCAGCGTAAACTTCATCCTAAGCAAAGTTTAATTTTTCTAAAAACTTGATTACCTTTATTTTCTTGACTTCTGCTTCTAAGGAGGCATTTTCAGACTCAATACCAGCAATAGTTTGATCGTATTCAGCTTTCTTGACTAGATAGGTTTTCTCCAAAGTCTTTCTACTTAAATATAATTATACGTTGTATTACCTTGAATCTTTCTCTCAATTCCTTCAATTCGTTCATCTTAGGACGCAATGTTTCTTTCTTCTCTTTGAATTTGGCCTCCAATTGTTGAACAATCTTGGAAATCTCTTCAAGAGTTTTTCCTTTCTGGATGTCGACTTCATGCTTCTTTTCAGAAACCTTTTCTAAGCCTTCTTTTGTGGAAGTGGCACCAGCAACACCTCTTTCAGCTTCTTTTCTTCTTAATTCTCTTTCATATTCTTCCTTATTTGCTCTAACGATTTGTTCGGTTCTTGTTAAGATTCCAATTTCATTCTTGATTTCTCTAAGCTCATCTTTCATCTTTTTGAATTTATTTGTTTTTTCTCTTAGATTAGCAGCATACTGCTTGAAGGAATCCTTTGATTTATATCCAGGACCCTTAAGCTTATATATTTCTGCTTCTTTTTCTTTAATTTTCTTTTCCATTCTCTCTTTTTCTTCTTCTGTCTTTTTCAATTCTTCCATCTTTTGTTCTTTCTTCTTAGCGACAAGATTTGCTTGTTGCTTGTAAATTGCAAGCTTGTCTTCGTCAGGGTTAACCTCTGTTTTAAGTTTTTCTTCTAACTGCTGAACAGTTCTTCTTAAAGTCACGATTCCATTTTCAAGCTTAGAAATTTCAGAAGCAGAGACTGGAGGTTCAGCCAATAAATGCTCTACTTGCTCTAGTTTCTTTCTCTTTTCCATAATTTCAATGGCCAATCTTTCATTGCATAGATCTCTATTTTTCTTGACTTCGAGACGCAATCCTTGAAGCATTTGCTCTGCGGTATTATCCACAGAGAGAGACTTCTTGGCATCTATAAGTCTTTGTTGAGCTGATAATAATTGTTGATCAGTCCATTCTAATTGCTGACGCTGAGTTCTATATTTCTCAGAAAGTCTAGCTTCTTCTTCCTGTTCCCTACGAAGAAGGTTAGTGGCTTCTAGCAAAGTTTTAAATTCTGGTTTATTGCCATGCTTGGTTTTAAACATATTGATTCTAGTATTTAGTTGTTCCTTCTCTTGCTCTAATTGAGCAATTTCCTTTTTGATTTCATTAGGATTCTAACATATTAATTAAGTCCTCCATTATTTTACTAAAGAGTCCTTTTGAACTGCTTCTAGTTGTTGATGATTCACTTGGAACTCAGCTTGGAGGTCCTTATATTCTTGATACAAGTTTTTCATTTCATCATCTGCAAGCATTTCTTCAGGAACATGAAGAGGAACCAAAAATTTAGCTAAGTATGCTCTCTTTTGTAGATCAGGAAGTCTTTGAAGAAGGTAATATAAAATAGGATGAATAGTCTTTTTATCTCCGTTGATAATTGCTTGTTGGAATTGGCTATGATATTATCAAAGTAAATGGATCTCTTACACATCGAAGTTAGAAGGGTAGTTCATCACTCTTAAAAACTCGCTTATTCTCTCTCCAGTTTTAGATGGATCCTCTGATCTCAAATTTGGAACTTCTTGAGCGGAATCAATTGTTCCGACAACCTTATTTAAAAGTTCTAAGAGCTCATAACTATCAATTAGAGAAGTGAGGATTGCAAGGGTACGGATTTAGTTCGTCAAATGTGACAAGGGTGTAGTTTTCATTAAAAGGTTTGGCATTTAGTCTCTCAACAATCTCTTTCATTTCTTCAGGACCAATATGAGTTTTTGTTGTCAATTCTTTTCTCTTATAGGCCCCTTGAGGATCATATAATTCATTGGGATTGAATTGTCCTGGGAAGTTTCCACTTTGATAACCAGAATATGGGTTCATTTTTGTTTTTAAAATTTCAAATAAAATTAGTTATCTTTTTGAATTCTCAAAAAAAATTTCAGCACAGAAAGATTTACAAGATTAGACAAGAATAACATTTTAAGAAGAATAAGTAATAAAATAAATGCTCAAGAAGAATATTTGTTCCTCCAAAGAGGCACACTAAACTCAAGTAGCGACAGAGCAATGCTACTTCAAATAACTCGGTATCATATCAAACTTAACTACAACATTTTCTCGGATTTTCTCTCTCAGTTTGGCAAGTTTCTTCTTCATCTCTCCCATTTCGCGATTAAATTCTTGAGGGAACGAGTCAAATCCCTTAATCATGACATAGCTTAACTTTCGTTTTGGAGGACTTGGTTCTTTGTCTGCTAGCAATTTTCTTTCTTTCACTCTAGCGACTAGAAGGTTACTTAATTCATGATGAATACCTTCTTCAGTCTCAGCCTGCATCCTGTTATAAACTTTTAAAATGTAATCCCTTTCAAGCTGCTGCTTAGTTTTCTCGGTAAGCTTTAACTTTGGAATTGACTCTTTATGAACAATAATAGGTTCCTTTTGAGGTCTTAATTTAGTCAGGCTTTGGGAACGATGTTCAGGTAAGATTTTGCAAATTTTTGTTCTCTTCCTGATCAAAGTCTCTTTTGGATCATAGGACCCAACTCCAGGACGTATATCTTTGTTCTATTGCAATTACAAGAAATATTACGTCTGATACTGCGGGTTTAATAATCAACTTTTTAGGGGAATGACTTTTTTGTCTAAATGTGTTTAGATTTATTTCCTTGAGACGTGATATATTTTGAGCCATTTGATTTTCTTCATATCTCCAAACGGATTGATTTTGGAAATTCTCAATTACACTGATATTTAAGGACTTCTTAAGATTTTTAATTGATTCACTATGCGAATCAGTTTGCTTTTCATTAACCATGGACGTTTCAGCTGATCTTCGACTAGTTCGGTTAACATCAGGATGGAAAACTCTTTCTCTAGCTGAGCTAAAAGGGCTCTGGTCTTTTTACTTAGTAAAAATAACAAATGATTTTTTTACGATTAAGAGCACAGAGATTGTCTGCTGTAGATGCCAATTTTTGAAATTTCTCACTTTCAAGATTTCCAATATATGTCTGCATATCACGATTCAGATCTGGGCATGATTAATTGTATTTATGTTAGTACCATTGTCAACTGTTGTATCTTCTAATAAACTGCCATTATTTACTATTAGGGTATCATCAAAACATTTATCAATGCGGAATAGATTTTGATAAAATTTATTCCAATTCTCAGGGACGCTCTCACTTCTTCTCGTTTTAGGATTTTCATCAGACTCAATTGATTTTTGTAAAAGCTTGAACAAGCTTCTTGAACTATGCTCTGGAAGTTGCTTAAAGTTTAGCAAAACCAAATAGATTATACATTCTGTAATGACTTGAAAAATGAAGGTGGCATCTCAAGTCGGTTTGCCTGGGATTTAGCTTTGGAAAGTTTTTTCTGGGACTCGTATTGTTTCTAGATAATTTTATTCTCAATCATAATGCCTAACATTAATTAATCTGCCCATCCCATCTCTTTCATTTAAGAAGGGTAAAAACTGGTCACCCCTTAATGGTTCAATCTTATTATTCTTTTTACTTTTAAAATATTATAGATGATAACTAGAGTGTTACTCAGAATTGGCAAGAACTGACTTCTCCTTGGTTTGAAATAATGCTCCTAGCCTTCCAACTGAATTAGATCTCATAATGAAAACAGTAGTAAGTTATAAAAGTTATTTTCCTTGCAATCTTTTAAATTTTATTGATGGAAATAAGTATCGATAAACTTCAGAATAATTCTGAAAACAACGCTAATCGCGTTGATGAGGAATACGAATTTATGATGCCCCTCTCTGCAACTAATAAACTAAAACCTTTTGTTGACAGATACTTCATTAAGTATTATAAACCTTTCCCTTGCTCCTTTGATTCTTCGCTGAATTGTAATCAGTATGCCTTCCTTCACACAAACAAGTAATAAAGAAATTATTTTATTAACATTCAGGTTATTTATGATTGGGATCGCACAGGAACACGCTATAGTGAAACAAAATTTGAAAATCAAAAAAATCTCATTTGATTGCCTAACAAAAGGAAGCAGTCTCGAAGTCAAAGGGAAGAAAAAGAGTAATAAATTGAATATGATGATATACAATAATTAGAGGGTGGCATGAAGGTTAAACCTGAGACAAAAGTTTGTGAGATAATTACTGAGAATGACATTGTTTTCGATTTTTATGGACTAGTGGAAGGAAATGTTATAGAATTCAATGAGAATCTTGAAAAGGATCCTAACTTCATTGTCAAATATGTAAAAACATTTTTAATGTATCTAAAAACTCTTAGCCGGAAACCAAAGGATTCATAGCCATAATCAATTCAGGATTGCATGTTGAAAGGCTAACAAAAAATCTAGTCCCTGAAGAGGAATACAGGAAAACCATTGTTTAAATTTCTTGTTTGTTTTGAATAATTATACAAACATTCATACATTTTGATTTGTGTATTATCTACATCTAATGAGTAAGATATCTATAGCAGTTATTGACAACAATCTAAATTAAATATCTAGCAAATTGCGCGTTAAGCCTTTGTCTGGTTGCAAATTTTCTAGAAGTTAACAATTAAAAAAAATGAATATACTTAAAGCGACATTTGAAATTTGGGATTTTTCTCCCCTAGTTGAGACAGCTTCTTTTCCTATGAATTAAACTTTTAAACATGAGAAATTATACTTATGGATTTAGAATGAGTTGATAAACTTGGTGTTTGGACTCGCTTATCTGTGGCTTTCCTTATTGGTGTTGGAGTTAACATCTCTTTGATCCTAACAATTTATCTTCAAGATAATCTTAACCTCACTTTTCTTTCTGAGCCATTTGTGATTGCTTCTTCCTTTGAGCGATCTTCAAAGAAAGATTATTGGCAATATCGTCCCTTAGTGAATTTTGAGGTATCTATTAAGAAATTAGATATAAGCAATTTGATTCTAACCTGATAGGTGGCAGGGCGACTTAATATCATAGGTGTACTATCGACTCTACCCCAAGTCATAAGTGGAGATTCATCCATCCCTAAATCTTAAAAATAGAGGATTGGGTATTGAGTACTTTGTGGTGAAGGTGAAGGCATAGTCATCATGGAGTACCCTTCAACTTCGCGAGAGTCTTGAGAGCCTTTTTTATTTTTTATTCCAAGAAGATCAGGTGTTTGGATTCTGTCAATTATTCTTGTTGGATTGCCAGTCGCTGGCTTCTGTGTTTGTGACAATTCATCTCATCCTGTTAGGAGATAAGAATTATGAAATATCCTTACTTAGTTCTTGTAAAGCTAAGCCAGTTAATCGCGTATTTGAATAATCAATTTTCTTGAACTCATTGCTATTAGGATCTGAGTAAGAGACCACCTGAGTATTCTATTTCATTATCATTCATTGTTTGAAAACTATACCTTTGCTTTAGGAGCAAACATAAAATTATTTTGGCCCTCATATTCTGTGATCTGAAGGTGAGGCTCTTTACTACCTTCGATCTATCACTTATATTCTAATTAACTAATTAATTACCATATTGTTGAGTTTTGATTGGCTTGAAGCTTGGAGAGCAAGCTGTTTTTCTTGGGCGTCTTTTTCTTGCTTAGCAATCCACCAATATTTTTGATTCCATTTCTGTCTGTCGCTTTCCATTAATTTTTCAAAAGCTCGATTATCCTCACTAAGTTTCAGAAGATGGACTTTATTTCATTACCTGTTATATTTAGCAGTATATTGATTTAAAGTAAGATTCTCAATTTCAGTATTTTCAATTCCTGTTTCAGCGGTTGATAAATTAGTTGATAGATCTCTATCGCTGGAATTGTCCTGATTGTTGATGAAATGCAAAAGTGGAAAGAAGTCCCTATTCATAATTTTTTCAAGATTTTTTATATGTTCCTCCTCTTCCAAGATGATTTCTTTTCTCCCTTCTTTGATGACAACTTTTTCATTCCCTTGAGATTGTACTAATTCGTTTCCCTTTGGTTTAGGGACTAAGAACCCTTCATTCTGAGAGAATTGCGACATTCAAAAATAAGCTTTATTTTATTAGTAGATCCGAAATCCAACTTAGAAGTAATAGAAGTTAGGTTTACTTAAACAAACAAATCCTAAAATATAGAATGAACAGAAATTTCTCTTCCATATCAGTCCCGACTTCAACCCATGGCTTATTCATCTTGGTTATCCTTATTATGAATCAGCTTATTTTGGGCTAATAAATAAATTTATTTGAAATGAACAAGAACAAAAATCTCTCCCCTGTAGGTGTCCTGATTGATGAACTAAAATCTGAAGATCCCAAACGTAGGATGAATTCTGTTAAAAACTTCACAACCATTGCTTCTGCTATAGGACCAGAAAGAACTCGTTCGGAGCTGCTACCTTTTGTTAGTGGTATGGTCTTAATGGGCTTATCTCATTTAACTATAGAGCTTCTTGATGACGAGGATGATGTTCTTCTTGAGTTAGCAGAAGCCCTTGGGAATCTTTTAGATTATATTGGCGGAAACCAATTTGCTTACCTATTATTGAATCCTCTCGAAAAACTTTGCTTTATTGAAGATGTTAGAGTCAGGGAAAAGGTGAATTTAGTGAATAGTTGAGTGAAATCATAGGCTGCTCAGACCATAATCAGGGTTGCTAAGGTCATAGATTTCAAAAAGAATGAAGACAATATTGTTCAAATGGTCAAAAGATTAGTAAGTGGAGATTTTCATACATCAAAGGGTGCTGCAACTATAATAATACCTGCTGTCTATCCATGTAATATTATTGCCTCAAAAAATTTATAAACTAGCTTGCTCTTCAACTACTCAAAATGAATTCATGAAGTAAGAATTGAGAAATCACATTCAAAGCTTGATAGCATCTTTCTTAGCTTATGCAATGATGAAATTCCTTTGGCAAGAAAATATGCCTCCATGAATCTCAAGGTAAAGCATCAAGCGAAATTTTAACAAATAGAATCTTGCCAAACATTTGACTTCAAACAATGAAGGAGATCTAATTAATTGTGTTAAAAGCCTTATTAAGGATGACCAAGACTTCGTCAAATTATATATAGTGGATTCCTTAGTAATCTTAGCACAACAAATGAACCCCCAGGTATTTCGAAAGAGAAAATGAGATAAACAATTAGAAACATCAAACTTATATTTTGC
>Ga0065720_1020876_pt1 | contig 12366 bp, 9 predicted proteins | sample Thericmetagenome_FD_59107 | JGI IMG/M metagenome (GOLD analysis project Ga0065720, IMG submission 59107) | Thermophilic microbial communities from the Joint Bioenergy Institute, California, USA of rice/straw/compost enrichment - eDNA_2 v2... | ecosystem: Engineered > Solid waste > Grass >... | reverse complement strand
TGATTTTTTTTTTTTTTTTACCATGCTTCCATCCCTTCTTTTACAACGTTGTAATGCGTCTACACTATTCTTACATACTGCATTTGTAATCCTTACTGCGGATTGCGCGCGGAGCCATTCCCTCTCATGTGTTCTTTCCCTTTGGTTCGGCTTATTACAAGTTGTGTACCAAACATTCCCCTCCTTTGGCTGTGTTATTTAGGTTTCCTTAGGGTTGTGCATCGTTATATTCCGTATTTGTCTAACGATCTCGAAGAAGAAAAGAAGCAGGCAGGCAGGTTAAGGAGGTCAAAGCAGGTTTTCAGCAGGCAGGTTAAAGCTGGTAAAGAAGAATAGAAATGGATTGGGTTATTTTTGTGGGTTCAGGTGCTGTTTTGATCTTGGGTTGATGTTGTGTCTTGTTTGGTTTGCTCGACGGAATAGGACTTGATCCTTTTCCATGATGATAACGTTCACTCTCTTTTGTCTTCTGTTGTTCTTGTTTACTTACTTGTTTAAGGGCACTCGGGTATGGTTCTAGAGCTACCCACGTCGACTGCTTTGTTCCATGCTGCCGGCCGTTGGGTTCTGTGGGTTATAGTTGCGAGGATCAAAAGCGCGTACTGTTGGCGGCGCAACATGGGAGGGTTGTTGTGTGCAGCTTTCTGTGTTGGTTTCGTGACTGACTTGCGAGGGTTGTGGCTTCACGAAGCAGGTGGCAGCGCTAGGATATCTCTATGATTATCATTAACCCTTGAAGAGATGGTCCGGTAGTAGAGAAGTGCTTTGTGGTAGTACAACTTAAAAATGAAATGTGAATCCTCCTGTCCAGCCGCCTCGGTGATTCGGACTTGATAATGACATACTAAATGACTCTCGCACTGAATCATAGCTTTCCCATAATTCCGGTTTAAATTCATCTCTAAGATCCATCTATCTTTGGACTTCTCCATCCCCAGACCCTTCATTTCTTCCCCTTCTTCTTTTTCTTCCCAACCCCCCCACCTCCAGAAGGTGCTTTCTCCACCTTGACGGACCCCGCGCCTGCCGCCAACTCGAGTGTCTCATGCTCCTCGCGCACTATACCGCCCTGCATTGTCGCCTCAGCGGCTCGCCCGCGTTTGCCCTTCTTGCCCTTGGGCGGCTTGTAGTAGCTGCGGTCGCGCATCGGCAGCCAGCGCTCTGGATCGGGTTTTTTGTCCGGGTCGTACGACTTGGGAAGCTTGCGCTTGCGCCGCTTCTTGGTTGCTGGTTGCTGTGATGGCTGCTGCTTCTGTACAGCTGGAACATCGGCCTCGGCCAGCGTTCGCTTCTTGCCCCTCGTGGGCTGGGCCACGGGCAGTGGGGCAGCGACACCGGCTGCGAGGAGAGCCTGGACGTCGACGTTCGCGGTTACTTCGTCCGCCGATGGGAGGACGTCGAGGTAAGGCTTCGCCTTCTCTATATCGGTCGTTGCAAAGCTAGCCACTATACCTGCTTGGACGACGGGGTCGTTCGGTCGAGCCGCAATGAGGTGAGAGAAAGCTTCACCCGCGGCAGCCAGATCCGCTGGGTGAGATGAGCGGAGCAGCTCAATGCCGGCTGCGCGCAGAAGGTCGATACCCGGGCCAGAGGCGCCAAGATCAGTCTTTTTCTGCCAGTGGACAGCTGCCTTCGCGAGCTCGCTGCGGATGGAGGAGTAGCGGCCCTGGATCCGGTAGAGAGAGACAGCAAGGGCAACGAGGCCAGGGGCAAATCTTACATCTGCATGATCGGGTGTGTTGGCAGTCTCGAGGCGCTTGAAAAAGGCCTCAAGGAGGTTGACAGCGGCGGCAGGGTTTTCGAGCTGGACGTAGAACTGAATGGCAGTGAGAAGCAGACCTACATCGTCCGGTCTTGACTTGAGCAGGGGAAGAATGTGCCGCAGAGCTTCCTTGCCAGTCTTTAGTTGACTGGCGGCAGCAGCACCAAGGACACCGAGATCGACGTTGGATCTCGAGAGCGATGGAACTGGCTGCTTGGACAGAAACTTAGAAGCTGCCCTCTCAACACCCTCAAACTTTTGAGCTTGGAGGTTCAGGACGCTCTTGTTGTGTTTAAGCACCGAGTCTTGGTACTCGAAGAGCCGATCGTTGCCCTTAATCTCAGGTATTAACTCTGACAGTCGTTGCGCCAGGTATGGATTGATTCCCCCTCGAAGGAAGAGAGCATTCGTTTGTGCCACAACCTTGGTTGAAGACTCCCCGATTCTCGAAGAAGACTGTCAGACCATGTCTTTGGAAGTTCGGTTGGGACAAAGCACTTACTCCTTGAAGTCTAATGACTTTTGAAGGGCTGCCGCTTCCTCAAATCTGCCAAGTTGGGTAAAAACGTATGCCTGTTGGACGATGATTGGCACCAACTCTGCCTTCTTCTCCTCCTCGCTCAAGTCTTCGGTGGTCTCACAGAGGTCTCTCGAGCGCTTAAGAAACACAGCAGCCTGCTCGAATTCTCCCCGTGAAATGCAGCCGCAAGCTGCATTGTACGCGGTCTCAAAAGCCTCTAGATCCTCTCCAGCTGGCTTCCTCTCCTCCTCAGGCACAGCCCAGCTCTTTCCCTGCCATTGAAGCTGGGCATTGGTGGCGGCCAGGTTGATACGCAGGTCGTTTTCCTCGCCGTACTTCGCGTCCTCGTCGTTGGCGGACAGTTCGTGATAAATAGCAGCGGCTTGGTCGAACTTCTCGGCACGGTAGGCCACCTGGCCGGCAACATGCTTGAGACCCCTCTTCACCCTGCCCGCAACGGGGCCAGCTGCCCTCAGAACCACCTCGGCACCCGCCAGATCGCCGGTCTTGTATAGGGCGTAGGCCTTTTCGAACATGCACTGCTTCTCGAGGGCATCGCCGCCCTCGGCGATGGCGCGCAGGGCGTCGTCATAGCGGTCGAGCTTCAGGAGTGCGACCACGCGTGCGTGTTGGGCTGCGGCCAGGTCGGGACCGTTGCCCTTTGCAGCGCGTATAGCGGCACTTGCGAGGTCAAGAGCTTGGGCATGGTCGTCAATCGAGGCGCTGCGGAGGAGCGAATTGAGTGCCACGATGGCGGGTTCTGCCATGATGGCGGTGGTAGAGGGGCGGAGTGTCGTGTACTCGGGGTCTTCGTCGTCGTCGCTGACTTGTGCATTCCCAGCCTTCTCCGCCCGTGGGAGAACCGGCTCCGGGTATCTTAGGTCTTTTCGGGGTACACACACGTGCTCCTCTCTAGTGTGGACTGAGGTCCTGGGTGTGGATCAAGGGATGTCGTGTGCTGCTGACTGCAACCTGGGTTGCCTTGCTTGGTTGTCAAGTTCAAACCCTGAAGCCAAACTCAAAGCCAGCAACTGTAGCCTCACCACAGCCTGGTGCAGCGGGCAGCGGACAGTGGGCAGTGGTGTCCTAAGCACAGCGAACTGAGCAATGCGGTGAGCCGTGACAAATTGCGGGGCATGTCAAAGGCTGTGGGGCAAGATACCCTAAATGGAGAAAATAGTGGGGCAAGCATGGGTGAGCTTCCTCGCTTTCCCCTGCTGATCGAATCGCAAGCGCTTTGAATCATCATTATTCATCCTGAGATGTCAGTTCATTGTCAGTCGTCATTCTCACTTATTTGCACAGAGCCACCGCTATGCCAATTCTTCCGACTGTTATGGATTGACGTGCCGCATGTATACATCTAGAAGCATGAGAACAAGCATCTTTTTCCTATGGCGCGGATTGTTCTGCAGTTCTTGCTGCCTTTGAACTACATGAACCTGGGCGAATATTGGAAAACGGACCGAATGCAGCCACTTCAGAATCAAGGTACAGTTCTGATCGTATCCCTCAATAACAAGTGCAATTCAATGCATTTGACTGTTTGGGAAGACTTTGTCAGGAGTGTATCATTGGTGTCTTTCGTTGCTTTCCAGGACCCGAAGTCCTCGAAGCTCTTGTTCTCGTTTTTGACCATCTGAAGACTAGATCGTGTAAGAATCCCGTAACCGTCGATGTAGAAAACGGGAGCTCAATGATTTCAGGACAGATGGGGATCAACACAATTATTATTCTTGAAGCAACCGATTGCATCAGATTAATGGCTCAAGACGATCGGTCTTCCTCTTTCTCCCCATTTCTAACCAAGCTCTGTGGTTCATGAAGATAGATGATCTTATAATCTCTAACAGAAATTTACATTCCAATATAGGAAGGTTAACTCGGGCAAGTTAACCAATCAGTTATGTGGCGAGACAGCGGTACTTAGGATACAGGTAGGCTCTGTCGGTTGCCAGAGCAGAGAGTGTATAAGTTGGCTCGATGTACAATGGTATTTCTATTCAAGATGTCAGGCCATCACTGAGAAGCAGTTATATTCTACCTATAGGGCTTGGTAAGTTGGATGATTGAGGGTTGGGTAGTTCCAAGGCGGCAGATAAAGTGCCCAGGGTGGTTTTCGCTAAGTCTTCTTCAGGGCTGAGTTCATGGGAAGTAAGAAGCATTTTCAAATTTCCATCCACGTCTTGTGTGTCTATCAGAAGAAGAATCCTTGATTGTTAGCTCTAACGCAACCCCCTGATTGTTTCCAAGTCGACCATCTCTGAAAGTAAACAGATGACCTAAGTGGCCCGTGCGTATCAGTTAAGAAATTTCACGGAGTGGCGGATCGAAACTCTCACAACTCCGTTTTATTCATTGCGCTCACTGAAATTTTGAGATCAGCTTCAGTTTCCCAGTAATTTTTCATTCCTTTCTGGGGGTTCGCTGTCAGGACTTCACACTTGACACTATTGGTGCTGTATTCATTCTTTAACCTTGGTACTTCAATCTTTGAAAATGTTGGGTATCACTTCGCTCAGATGTGCGTTCCAGCGCACAACCGGGCCTTTGCCCCTGAACGCCCATCGCTTCATGGCGGCTGTGTCAACAACAGCAACGAAATCTGTGTCTACGGTTCCTCTCGCTTATGACTTGCATGTTCCCGCGAAGCCTGTTTCTGATGAGAAGACGTCTCCCATCATTGTCATGCATGGTTTGTTCGGGTCCAAGAAGAATAACCGGACCATCAGTAAGTGAGTCTCTACCTCACAAACCTACATTCAGTGAGCCTGATTCTAACACTGGATGTGGTGGTGACACAGAGTCCTTGCGCGTGATTTGGGGCGTTATGTGTACACAGTTGTAAGTGGCTACCACCTGACCACTGCGAACATTGCAACTCCCTGCTAACAGTCAACCTCAGGATCTGCGTAACCACGGCGACTCTCCCCATGACCCCCGTCACGACTACCCATCCATGGCGGCTGATGTGGCCGAGTTCATCCGGCAGCACGACTTGAAGGAGCCCACCCTTCTTGGCCACTCTATGTATGTTTCCCCGTCTCCACCTCCGTCATGACACCTCGCCAACCTCTCCTCCACTCAGGGGTGCCAAAACAGCCATGGCTCTCGCGCTCCAGGAACCCGACTTGGTCGCAAACCTGGTCGCTGTCGACAATGCCCCCGTCGATGCACGACTGGCCTCCGACTTCGCCCGCTACATCCAGGCCATGAAAGAGATCGAGCAGGCCGGCGTGACGCGGCAGGCTGATGCCGACAAGATCCTGGAGCCGTACGAGAAGAACGTCACTATCCGCCAGTTCCTGCTGGGCAACCTGTACCGGCCGCAGCCGCCGGAAGGTGACGGCAAGACCCAGCGCTTCCGCGTGCCCCTGAACATCCTGGGCAAGGCACTCGACCATATGGGTGATTTCCCCTTCAAGAATCCGGATGAGACGCGCTATGTCAAGCCCTCGCTTTTCATTCGCGGAACGAGGAGCAAGTACGTCCCTGATGAGGTGCTACCCGTCATTGGCCAGTTCTTCCCCATGTTTGAGGTGGTTGATATCGATGCTGGTCATTGGGTGATCTCGGAGAATCCGGAAGCATTTAGGCAAGGTAAGTAATGATAACAATCTTTGAATTGCTTCAACTGACTTCAATAGCTGTCATCCGTTTCCTGGAGCCCAAGGATTAGCGGCAGACGGCCAGTAGGCCGTAGGAACAAGGCACCTAGAGACAGACCATTGCGGCAGATGTAGACATAGTTACGATACCCCCTTCACGATTTTGTATAGACATATCATCTATAGACATAGACATGCCATTTGACAAAGAGCTCAATACTCAAAACGCTCGGGTATCATGCCCTTTTAACAACAATGACCCAAACCCCTTAACACAGGCAACTCGGGAGTATCCCCTTACCCTCCCTTATCCTCAAGGTCCCTGGATCCCTCACCAACAGATTTTTTGACATCAGTTCAGCGTCTTGCACAATCTGGTCTACTACTTCGATGAATGGCTTTCGCGAGTTGTCCCCCGTCTTGGCACTGACCTCGCAAAACCCACAGCAACCCCAACGTTCCGCCAGCGCCTGGCCCTCTTCAGTGGTGACCTCGCGTGCACTGGTCTGAAGAACATTCGCGCCCTCGGTTGACGACGACAGCGGCTGCTCGGCCTTGTCAAGCTTAGACCCAACCAGGTATAGTTTGGCGCCCTCGACAGAGTTGTGTCGGGCCTCCTCAAACCACTTGTTCAAGGAGAGAAAACTTGCACGGCTGGATATATCATAGACAATGATGACGCCGAGGGCGCCACGGTAGAAACTTGTGGAGAGTGTCCGGAACCGCTCTTGGCCAGCCTGGGTTATGTTAGATAAGGAGGGGGATGCGAGGACAGGAGACTTACAGTATCAAAGAGCATTATCCGGTAAGGAGTACCTCGAACAATGAGGTTTTTTCTCTATTAGAAAGAGCACCGCAAGTCAGTGCCTACGGTCTACAAGCAATTGTTGTGGTATTCCCTACCATAAAATCAACTCCAACCGTCGGCCGACTCCCGTCCTCGTCGAATTCATTTCGACAGTACCTCAGCAACACTGTAGTGACCAGTTAGCTGACCAGGGGCTTGACGCAAGCCTAGAGACCTAAGCATAGTGATGAATCACCCGGGAACAGGAATACTGACATGCCGACTTCCCGACTCCACTAGGCCCAACCAGCAAGACCTTAAGCGGCGTCAGGTACTCGTCCGAGACAGATATTGACTGCACCCGGTTCATTGTGTTCGAGAGACCAGGAAGGTTGGTTTGGGATATGAATAACTTGGATTGACGTAGAAAAAAAATATCCAGGTCTTTAGACTTTCTGTGGTATGTTTGTAACCCCAAGTCAAAGCAGTGTGAGAAGAACGCAGTCGTAGGTAGGGTAGCTGTAAGGCGATTGAAGGCTGTGTCGTTGTGCCTGATGCTCTGCACGTACACAGACCAATCACACGGTAAGCGCAGCACGTGAGAGTCCAAACGAAAGCTGTTTGAGGATGTCGGAGCTCAAAAACACAGGGCCAGAATTCAAAATTCGGTGGAAAGGAAGCTAATATAAATACGGAGGTTACCAAACTCCCACACTGTTAGTAGTAGTAACTAAAGGAAAGGAGCATGAAAGCATCCCATTGCAACATGGTGTCGTGGAGGAAGGCTGGGACCGAGCACATGTACAGATTCCAGGACACTAGCCATTCTCGAAACGCCGAAACGCTCTCCGCGGTCTGCCAGTTGAGTGGGTAAATTAACATTTGCTAAGCACCAAGGTGGAACATCAACACACTGAGCCGGGGGGGCATCACAATAACGTGATCCACGCCATCAAAAGTTGTGGTAAACGACCGGGCAATTTGCTTTCATAGGCGTTGAAAAGTACCAAAAGCCATAAGTACGTCAGTTGCGCAAAGCAGCCGGGTCTTATGCCACCGCAGGTTGGGGCTGCATTCGAACGTTCCCATGCCAAGACTTCCAACCTCCAATGACGTTATGTGTGAAACGGCTAGGGGAACGGAGAATGCCTTTGGGATCACAGGCTGCGCGCTCATGTGGGCTACAGCTGGCAGAACAAAATTGTTCGAGTCGAAGCATACGGCAAAGGGCTTTGATCACCACAGGCACAGGTTTTTTTCAGTTTGACATGACATTGCTGTACTTCATGATTAGAGAAGCAACCAGTGCCATGCCTCCCGCCCATTCCCCTTCCGATCCCTCATCAAACCCACGAACATCACCAGGCGCTCCCGTTCCGTTTGGTATCGCAGACTGCCCATCCACGAGTGCGTTGTTAGTACTCTCGCTGAGAAATGCTGCCAGCCGTGTCACGGTTTGTTTTGTTATCTTTTTGATTCCGTGCGCTCCGTCTTCGAGACGGAGTGTTCGTTACCTTGACTACTGTGCCATAATACCACGCCAAATGCAACGAAAGCAAGCCCAAAGTCCCAGAGAGGTATTGCTGATGAAAACCCGGCCCAGTGCGTTCCCAATAACAACACCCCTTATACCGACTCGAGGACCTGCTCACGGAACTCGCGCTCAACCTTCTGGCCCGCCTCCTCGCTGGACTCGCCGTGGAGAGCCATGAGGGCACCAAGGTCGAACTTGGGCTGCTTGAGGAGCTTGACCTTGCGGATGTGGACCTACCCTGCATGTTAGCCACCGTCGCCGATCGACCCAAGCAACATTATCCACGCCAAAAACCATGGTCCACGTACGTTCTGGAGGGGGTAAATGCCCTGGGTGGCCTTCTCGATCTCGCGGCCAATAACCTCAGGGATGAGCTTAGAGACGAGCTGGTGGAGGGTGCAGCTGGCAGCCTCGCGCTGGATGATCTCAACCATCTTGCGGCGGATGGCGCGGATTTGAGAAGACTGAGCATAGGTAGTCTTCTTGATCTGGTTGGGCCGGCGCTTGGTGAAGGCGATAGCAAAGAGCCGGAGGAGGTAATGGTCGGTGGTAGTGACAGTGACGTTGGCCTCGATGAGGGTCTGCCACTTGCGGACGAGTGAGCGAAGCTTATCCGTGGTGAAGTCGAGACCGTGGAAGTTGGTCAGGCAGTTCTTGCCCTGGACCTCATCAACACGGAGCTTGATCTTGCGGAAGGCGTGGTCCTCATCCTTCTGGAGGTCTGCCAGGCAGACCTCGAAGATACGGCCCTTGAGGGCATCGTTGGCGTTCTTCAGACCAGTGGTCCGGTTGACCAGAGTCTTGCCGACACTAAGCGTACTGTTAGAAACCTTATCGTCTTCAAGTCTTGAGTCTTGCTGTCGCAGCCTCGATCCAGGACGCATCGCAAAGCGAGACAGGGTGGGGGATTCTCTTACTCCCTAACGGCGAAAGGCGCAGGGGCCTGGAAAATGCAACCATTAGACTTTCGCTCACAATCAACCGTGTCGGGCGCAATCTCGACAAACCTTGATATTGTACCAGTCCTTGCGGGTGAAAGGGTCCTGGACCTTCTTCTTCAGGCCCTTCTTGCCCTTGGACAGTCTCTTGTTCCTACGCGGGACGATCAGCCATCGGAAGTCTACCGGTCGCAAGCGTGTCGTCGCTCGAGAATCTTGCAATTCGTGAAAAAGTCGCTTCGGGACGTAACGTACTTGCCAACAGCCATCTTGACGAGCAGCGATGCCAAAGGCGGACGGGATGTGCTGCTTGGTTAGTATGGGGACCGTTCGATCGAGGTCACGAAATTTGGGGTTTCTCTTCTCGAGTCGAAATTGTGATTTCGTTGTGTGGGCGCAGCCCACCAAGCGGAAAAACTAGAATTGTGGGGCTCAATTTGCCGCACATGATTGGCCGATCGGATCTTAGGGCTCGGAGGTCTGTGCTTCTTAGCATTGACGCGAGGTGGAAGCCTACTCCTCACCAAACTCACGAATGCGCAAGCGCTTTCAGCCTTACGGTCTTATCGCAAGCAGTCTCTTCACATCTCAAACTCAATATCCACAAGATGACTGGCTAGCAATTCGTTTCGTCAGACAGTTGGTCTTGATATGCAAGTCACTTTGGATATGTTTCTTATCGCTCCCAAATACATGTGGCTTGATTGGATATGTCGTAACTCCATCTGAAATCTCGTCGTGATATTGCAGCATTTTATTCACCACCTCCATCATCGTGTGTGCGGCTTGGCTGCGTTTGCGTCCTTTGGCTACTTTTCTTCAGCAAATTTCCCAGCGATAAGTCAAGAGACGGTATAAGTACAAATTACAAAGACCTCCCAGTTCCAGTGGGCTGTCAGGGTATCATCATTACTTCCGCTTGCTCCTTCTTTCCCTTTCGGCCTATCCTCACTGGTCGGCCACTACAGGTCGTCTCCTCACTCTTCGCCGCAGTTGTTTAAACTACATGGCTATGGCGCTCCAGAACTCGCAGCGAGCATGAAGGTGTGATATTCGATGTCCGAACCATCCAAAATACCTCCGCTCCTCCGCTTCGCCACAGACAAAAAGAACCCAAAATATCCCAGCCTTCATCCCAGCTTCCATCCGAACGCGGGCCTTCAGCCTCGCTGGCGGACTGGCGTGTCGCCGTAGTGCCGTGGATGTTTCCTCGCTGGAGGTGTTCCGGCTGCGCTACTGCGGCGCCGGGGGCTGCTGAATCTGTGCAGACGGAACTGGCGTGGGCACTTCGGAGTGCTGCTGCTGTTCCGCTGCTTGCGGATGACCTAGAGTATCGCTTTGACCACGGCATGGTAACGCGACTCGTCCTTCCGTCGTACTAACTCGCTCCTCCTCATGGCGACTTTGGCCCATCGTCCTTCTCATCCTCCCGACGACTTGACTCGTACAAGTCAAAGCTGGGGAAGCTGAAGTATCTCGCCTCGACTGTGGCAGCTGTTAGTCTCATCTCATGTCGACGACATTTACAAGTGCTTCAGGAAGGAGACATACATCCTTCATGCATGTCACCGAAGTCTGGCTGGCTGACAGGTGACACTGAGAGATCACTTTGGCGGTCGATGCTGTCAAGCGTGGGGGAACGAGACGGAACAGGCTGAGAGCGAACAATGGGCTCGGACGGCGAGCCGGCGATGATGGCGACCCGGGTCAACAGCTCTGATGCCCTCCGAGTCGGCACTGACGCAATTGCATTCCCCCCAGCAGTTGTTGTGGTGATAGTTGGTACTGTGGCGCTCGCCCGCAGCAGCTTCGATCTCCGGTCTGTCGAGTCACGCCTTTGCAAACGAGCTGCGGCCACAAGTGAAGCCATATTTGATGGTGATGGTATTGTTTTGAGTTGATTGACAGACTATTGAGTCGATCGCGAATTGGCTGTGAGAGTAATTGAGTGTTGTGTGGATAACACTGACAGTCGATATAACTATCGCAGGTTAAGCAATGCGTCTTGGATTAAGGCTGTTCGTTGTTGATGACGGGTGTTGGTAGGTGGTTGTTGGTTGAAAGATGCCAAAGCACGTTTGTAAGCGGATGGGGGTGTGGGTGTGGAAGGCCTGATATGCTTGATATCAAAAGCTGGTGAACCACGCGTTTATGAAATCCAGCCACTTGGGCCGAAATACGATCCCGCTCAATGCCGCGCAGGTTGCTTTTGGGCGGTTCAAGTGACGGGACTGTCGGGCAACCTTGCCACTTGTCAGTCCATCGAGCATGAGTTGTATGGCAAGGGATGGGAGGCTTAGCCCAGCCCAGCATCCCCATCTGGCTGCGAGCCGCCATCGCCCAGAACCCAAGACAAGGCACGGGTGGGACTCTCCTGGCTTGGCCTGGCCGATCGGGACCATCAAGACCAGCAGGCCCTGTCACCCACATCCACAAACTTCTCGGATAACCGGGGTTCGGCGACACGCAAAAGAGCCAGGTCGAATTGGTGTTGCTTGCCTAGGTACAAGTAATCCGTACCTGTGAAGGTACTAGACCGACTTGTAAGCATGGACCAGACCAGTTGCATCGGCGAGGAGACAGTCTCACTGCATGTGCAAGCAGAGCGTCTGCAATTGTGCTGTCCTATAGGCAGCCCTATGGATCCATATGGTGGCCCTGCCTGCTAATCGTGAACTGTTAATCATTGGGCTAGCCGCCCGTTCTGTCCGTCATGACAACACAAGCGAGCTTTGCTGGCGGTCCTAACGGATTGCTACGGCGGGTCTACACTGCCTTACTAGGTCGTACACGGCCTTAGACAACGCCACAGGCACGATACACTCTCGTGCTCGAGCTCGCAACAGTGATATGTACTGGCCCATTCTTGGGTTCTTGGGCACCTACCAAGTCATCACGCCGGAATGTCTGCTGCACGCTTCAGACCGGTGTCCTATCCAGAGACTTAAGCAAATCCAGCTGCCTGCTTGCTGGTCGTCTGGCTGCTGCCGTCCCGCGGCGGGGTGACTGTGTGCCAAGCGCGATCCATCAGGTTTCTGGACCAGAACCGTGGTGGGGCTCGGCATCAATCGCCAACCATTCAAAGGATGACACTTCAAGCATTCTGAAGCAACAACGTGCAGCCAGCACATCGCTTTCTCTGGCTCTCTGACCAGCTATTGGTGTTTTTAAAAGAGCAATGAGAAAAAGAATTCAAAAAAAAAAAAAAAAAACAAGC
>Ga0065720_1002200_pt1 | contig 12366 bp, 7 predicted proteins | sample Thericmetagenome_FD_59107 | JGI IMG/M metagenome (GOLD analysis project Ga0065720, IMG submission 59107) | Thermophilic microbial communities from the Joint Bioenergy Institute, California, USA of rice/straw/compost enrichment - eDNA_2 v2... | ecosystem: Engineered > Solid waste > Grass >... | reverse complement strand
GTCGGCTACCGGGCGATCGTGCGGCGGCCCGCCGTACCGCCCCCACCGGCACGGTCGGCACCAGACCGGTCGAGGAACGCGTACCGCCGGGCGAGCAGGTCGTCGTAGGCGCGCCCGCGGCCGGCGGCGGCCCGCACGTCGTGCCACCAGTCGGCGATGTCCCCCCACCCGGGCGCGGCGAGCGACCCCCCGAACTCCTGTACGGCGAGCGCCGCGCACAGCTCCGCGAACGCGAGCCGGTCGGCGAGCGGCCAGCCGCACAGCGTGCCGAGCACGAAGCCCGCGCCGAAGACGTCGCCGGCCCCGGTCGGGTCGAGGCGCGGTCACCCTCGGCGCCGGGACGTACGCCTCCTCGCCGGTGCTGGAGTCGATCGCCATCGCCCCGTTCGCCCCGTCGGTGACGACGGCGAGCGGCACCCGGTCGGCGAGCGCGTAGAGCGCGTCGCGCGGGGTGTCGGTGCCGGTGTACGCCATCGCCTCGACCGCGTTCGGCATGAACGCGTGGCAGTACGCGAGCTGGTCGAGCAGCGCGGGCGACCAGGTGCCGGACGGGTCCCAGCCCACGTCGGCGAAGATGAGCGCGCCCTGGCGGCGGGCGAGCTCGGCCCAGCTGCACGCGTCGGGGTCGCCGGGCGAGCCGAGCGGCTCCTCCAGCGACAACGCCACGATCACGGCGCGGGACCGCGGCGGCACGCCGATCATCTCCGAGGCCGGCATGGGCGCCGGATGGCCGTGGGTGACCATGCTGCGGTCCCGGTCGACGGCCATCGACACGGTCACCGGCGAATGCCAGTCCTCGAACCGCCGCGACCTGGACAGGTCGACGTGCTCCTGTTCGGCGAGGGTGCGCCAGCAGAAGTCGCCGTAGTCGTCGTCGCCGAACGCGGCGGCGAGCGAGGTGCGCAGGCCGAGCCGGCTCGTCGCGATGGCGAGGTTGGCGATGCCGCCCGGGCAGGAGCCCATGCCCTCGGCCCACACCTCGGTGCCCGCGGCGGGCATGGAACGCAGGCCGGTGAAGATTATGTCGAGGAAGACGGTGCCCGCGAGGAAGACGTCGAACTGCGGAGCCTCAGGAGTTCGCAGGTCGGCGAGTGGGTCGTACGCCTGTGCATACACCGGCTGATCCTCCTCGACAGAGCGAGATGTGCGCAATCCTGCACGGTCTCTCGCCCCATGGCAAATCGAGGATGGTGCCTCTTGCTCTATGATGCTCAATTCTGCGCGAAAATGACTGATAAGATGCGCCCGTGCTTCAGCACCTACGTCATGCCGAGATCATGCGCCGGGTACGGCTGGCCGGCGCGACGAGCGTCAGCGATCTGGCCCGGCAGCTCGGTGTGAGCCCGTCGACGATCCGCCGCGACCTCGAGGTGCTCGACCGCGACGGCACGCTGAAGCGGGTGCGCGGCGGGGCGCTCGCCGAGGTGGACGCCGACGACGACCTGCCGTTCACCGCGGTCGCGGGCGTCGACGAGCAGGACAAGGAGGCCGTCGCCGCGAACGCCGCCGAGCTGGTGCGCGACGGCGACGTGGTCCTCCTCGACATCGGCACCACCACGATGCGGCTCGCCCGCCACCTGCGCGGCCGCCGCGTCACCGTGGTCACCAGCAGCCTCGCCGTACTCGACGTGCTGCGCAACGACCCCCACGTGGAGCTGCTGCTGCTCGGCGGCATGGTCCGCCGCGCCTACCACTCGCTCGTCGGCGTGCTCACCGAGGAGGCGCTCGGCCAGGTCTGCGCCGACCGCGTCTTCCTCGGCGCGAGCGGGGTGCGCCGCGACGGGCAGGTCGTCGACACCACCCTCGCCGAGGTGCCGCTGAAGCGCGCCATGATCGCCGCCGCCGGGCAGGTCGTGCTGCTCGTCGACCGCAACAAGTTCCCCGGCTCGGGCGCGCTGCGCGTGTGCGGCCCGGAGGAGATCGACGTGCTCGTCACCAACACGGGCGCCGACGAGGACACGCTCGCCGCCTGCCGCGCCGCCGGCACCGAGGTACGGCTCGCGTGATGTCCGCCGGCCGGCCCGCCGAGACGGGGGAGTGCTCATGAGACTGGCCGTGATCGGCGGCGGCGGATTCCGGGTGCCGCTCGTGTACGGCGCGCTGCTGCGCGACACCGGCGAGCCGCGGATCGACGAGGTGGCGCTGTACGACGTGTCCGCCGACCGGCTGGAGGCGATCCGGCACGTGCTCGACGGGCTCGCCGCCGGGCACGACCACCCGCCCAAGGTGCACGTCACCACCGACCTCGACACCGCGCTGCACGGCGCCGACTTCGTCTTCTCCGCGATCCGGGTCGGCGGGCTCGCGGGCCGCGCCGCCGACGAGCGCATCGCCCTCGACCTCGGCGTGCTCGGCCAGGAGACCACCGGCCCCGGCGGCATCTCCTTCGGCCTGCGCACCGTCCCCGTCGCGGTACGGCTCGCCGAGCGGGTGGCCGCGGCCGCGCCCCGCGCCTGGGTGATCAACTTCACCAACCCGGCGGGCATGATCACCGAGGCGATGCGGCGGGTGCTCGGCGACCGGGTCGTCGGCATCTGCGACTCGCCGGTCGGCCTCGTCCGCCGCGCCGCCGCCGCGCTCGGCCTCGACCCGGCCCGGGTGTCCCCGCAGTACGCGGGGCTCAACCACCTGGGCTGGCTGACCGGCCTCAGCTGCGACGGCGTCGACGTGCTGCCCCGGCTGCTCGACGACGTCGACGCGCTGCGCCGCGTCGAGGAGGCCCGCCTCTTCGGCCTCGACTGGGTGCGCACCCTCGACGCCCTCCCCAACGAGTACCTGTACTACTACTACTTCACGCGCGAGGCGATCGCCGCGATGACGGACGCCGGGCGCACCCGCGGCGAGGCACTGCGTGACCAGCAGGAACGCTTCTACGCGGCGGTGCGGGGGCGGCCCGGCCGCGCGCTCGACGAGTGGCGGCGGACCCGGCACGAGCGGGACGCCGGGTACATGGCCGAGGCGCGGGAACGCGCCGCCGCCGGGGAGCGGGACCCGGCCGACCTGGAGGCGGGCGGGTACGAGGGCGTCGCCCTCGCCCTCATGGCCGCGCTCGCCCGCGGCGAGCCCGCCACCATGATCCTCAACGTCGCGAACGGCACCGCCGTGCCCGGGCTGCCCGCCGACGCGGTCGTCGAGGTGCCGTGCGCGGTCGACGGCTCCGGCATCCGGCCGCTCGCCACCCGGCCGCTGCCCGGCCACTTCCTCGGCCTGCTGCAGCAGGTGAAGGCCGTCGAGCAGACCACGATCGAGGCCGCGCTCACCGGGTCGGCACGGCTCGCCGTACAGGCCTTCGCCCTGCACCCGCTGGTCGACTCGGTCGGCACGGCCCGGGCCCTGCTCGACGCCTACCGCGCCCGCATCCCCGAGCTCGCCGCCGTGCTGCCGCACGCCGGATGACCCGGCCGAAGCGCCGCCCGGCCCTCACCTGGCAGCCCAGGGCGCGACCGCGTCATCGGCCACGCACGCCGGGGAAAGCGCCGCCGCCGTCGTGGCGCGTGCCTTCGTGCGGGCGGCCACCGGCGGTGATGAGACCGTGCCGACCGTCGTGGTGGCCGGCCGCCCCCATGTCAACCCCGCCCCCGGATGGCTGCGCCGCCGGCCGAGCGAACTGTAGCCCGCGGAACGGCCCGCTTCGCGGCGGGCGGCGGGCGGATACTCCGTGCCGCCGGACTCATGATCCCGGCCCGCCGGCGCGTCCAACCTGTTGATCTTGATTTGCATCGCCGCCCGCCGGGGCTCTCCGCCGTCCCGGCCCTGGCCGCCGCGCGCCCGCGCCGACCCGCGTGATCGACCGGTGAACCTCGATTTCCGGCAAATCCGCGAACGCGCTGATCACGGTAACGGGCCGATTCGGGTTTAAAATCGGATCGCCAGGTGGCGGCGATTTTCCCTGCCGCTCATGAAATGCCCGCCAGGGAATGGGTTGAACGCATATTTCTCGCGTGCTATGGTCATCCCCCGTGTTGATCGTCCACGGGCGATGTGGTAAATCGTCCAGTAATACTGTCAGGCCCGGTGAGAACGGCCGCCTGGCGTCGGCCGAAGCCGATCGTCATGTATTCACCGGCCAGGCGCATATCGCGGCTCCGGCCACCACCGGACCCCGCCCGATTTCGATTGGTGCCGTTCGTGGCACCGCGGCCCGCGATTCGAACGGCGCCGCCGCCCGCGGTGGCGCGCCGTAACAGGCGGGGACGCGGAGAGGATCGATCGGACACGGCGACCAATCGATAGGCGTTCACCGGCATGACAGCAGAGATCTGGTCCCTGCCGCAGTTCCGGCGGTTCGTCGCCGGCCGGACGCTGTCGGTCCTGGCGACCTGCCTCATCCCGACGGCGCTGACGCTCACCGTCATCCAGGCCACCGGCTCCGCCGCGGACCTGGGGATCGTGCTCGCGTGCGAGCTGTTCCCGCAGCTTCTGCTCCTCCCCGTGGGCGGCGTGCTTGCGGACCGCCTGCCGCCGCATCGGGTGGCCCTCGCGGCGGACGTCCTGCGCGGTGCCGTCCAGCTGCTCATCGGCGTCGAGCTGCTGCTCGGCGTGATCGACATCGTCCACCTGAGCGTGCTGTCCGTGATCACCGGCATCGCCGTGGCCGTCGGCACCCCGACGACCTCGCCGCTCGTCGCCGCGATCGTGCCGCAGCACGGCCGCATGCGGGCGAACTCCCTGCTCGGCGTCGTCCGCGGAATGGCGCTCGTCGTCGGGCCCGGCCTCGTCGCGGTGCTGGTGGTCACCGTGGGCGTCGGCTGGTCCTTCGTGCTCACCGGGCTGTTGTTCGCGGTGGCCGCGGCCACCCTCGGCGGGCTGCGGATCGCGCCCCGGGCGCGGCCGGAGCGGCCCACGACCTTCTTCGCCGACCTCAAAGAGGGGTGGACGATCGTCCGCGGCACCCGCTGGTTCTGGACCAACCTGATCGGGCACGGCGTGTACAACTTCACGTCCGGCCTGTTCATGACGCTCGCCCCGCTCATCGCCGTCCGGGAGCTGGGCGGCGAGGTGGCCTGGGTCGTCATCTATCAGTCCGGTATGGCGGGCATCGTGGCCGGCGCCTTGCTCGCCGCGCGGCTCAAGGTCCGGCGGCCGCTGGTGTGGACGTCGATCTCGGGTGCCGCGTTCCTGCTGCCGCAGCTCACCTTCGCGGTGGTCGCGCCCGTGGCGTTGAGCGTCGCGGCGTACTTCGTCGCGATGCTCGGGCTGGGCATCCTCAACGCGCTGTGGATGACCGTCATGCAGCAGGAGTTCGAATCGCGCGCCCTGGCCCGCGCGGACTCCTACGACGCGCTGCTCTCCTTCGCCGCCCGGCCGCTCGGCCACTCCCTGGCGGCGCCGCTGGCGCTGGCCGCCGGCGAGGCGACGGTGCTCGTGGGGGCCGCGCTCCTGGTCGGGACCGTCAACCTCGCGCTGCTCGCCCTTCCGGAGGTGCGCGGCATGACCACCACCGCGGCACGGGCCGACACGGCGAGTCAGGAGCAGGCGGAGGCGCCGGACGCGTGATCCCGGTCGGCTCCGCGACCCGATCATCGAGGGTTCACGGGCGCGGACGGCGGGGGCGCGAGGAGAGCCCACAAGATCATGGCGGGCGGCGGCCCGGACCGGCAGCGGGCCGGTGATGATCGCCCCCTGCGGTGAACAGGGCGAGCCGGGTTACCAGGCTGGGCGGCGGAGCGGTGGGGTGACGCCCGTCACGGGCGTCTCACCGGATGGGGCGGAAACGGCTGCCGGGACGGTCCTCGCCCGGCACCGCGCCGACGCAGCGGAAGGCGCGCACGCCACGGGCCAGGGCCTCCTTCGAGGGCGGCACCACCGCGACCAGCCACCTGCTCGGCGGGATCCGGCGCGCGTCCCCGATGCGGGAGGCGAGCAGCACCTGGCGGGAGCACAGCCGTTTGACCACGGGGTGGCGTTCCAGCTCCTCGGCGTCCCAGGTGGTGCCGTCGACGGGCAGCGGGGCGACGGCGAAGGTCTCCCAGACGTGGCGGTCGTCGCAGGCCCGCCGGTTGATCTGAACCTCGCCGAGCACCTGCAGGATGCCGCTCCAGCACTCGGCTTCGACGACGCACGCCGCGTTCGCCCCGGCCACCCGGGCGGCCGGGCAGGACTCGGTGGTGGTGCGGACCCGGTCCACCGCCCGCTCCACCGCCGGTGTCGCCGGGACGTCGCCGCCGGTCGCGGCCGGCCGCGGCCGGGCGGTCGTGCCGCCCGCCTGCCCGCCCTGGCCGTTGCGGAGCGTGAGCCCGACCCCGATGACCACGCCTATGGCGAAGACCGTGGCGATCGCGACGAGGACCTTGGCCGTCCTGCCGCCCCGCCGCCGGGGCGGACGGGACGAGGCGGGGGATGTCCCCCTCCCGTCCGGCGGGCCGGTCACGTGGCCGTGGCGGGCGTGCGGCGGGCGGGTGGCGTGCCCGGCGGACGCGTGCCCGGCCGGCGGGGGAGCCGGGGAAGCCGGGGAGGCCGAGCCGTACCCCTGCCGGTCCCCCGGCTGCGGCGGGGCGCCAGGCGAGCCCGGCGGATGGTGCGCGACACCGGCCGGTCCGTGCGGCGGGTACGGCCCGGCGGCCGATTCCGCGCCCATCGGCGCGGCGGCGCCGCCAGGAGCCGGTGCGGCGTCGGGCCCGGCGTGCGCCGGCGCCGGAGGGGCGGCCGGACCCGGCCCGGCCCCGGCCCGGCCGCCGGATGGCTCATGGCGGCCCCACGGGGCGGGCGGCCCGGCGGGGCCCTGCCCGTCTCCGCCCTCCGCCCGCCATCCGGGTACCGGGCCGGACGGCATGCCGGACACGGGGCCGTCCAGCGGCACCGCGGCGAGCGCGTCGCGCAGGGCCGCCGCGCCGGGCAGGCGTTCGCGCGGGTCGGTCGCCATGCCGTGGCGGAGCACCGCGGTGAGCTCGGGCGGCACGCCCGGGATGTCGGGGATGGGCAGCCGGTGCAGGGCGAAGATCACGCCGATGTTCACCACCCCGTCCGCGGGAAACCGCGGCGGCCGGCCGTTGAGCAGCGTGTACAGGGTGGCGGCGAGCGCGTACACGTCCCCGGCCTCGGTGGGCTCGCCCAGCTCGAACGCCTCCGGCGGGGCGAACGCCGGGGTGAGCGACTCCAGCGTCACCGAGAGCTCCCGCCCGGGCTCGGGCATGGCGGCGAGGCCGAAGTCCGACAGCGCGACCAGGCCGAAGCGGTTGATCAGGATGTTGCCCGGCTTGACGTCGCGGTGCAGCACGCCCTGGGCGTGCGCCGCCGCCAGCGCGTCGGCGATGCGCACGCCGATGTCGCGCACCTCGGCGGCGGGCAGCGGCCCGTCCCGCCGCAGCCGGTCGGCGAGCGACCCGCCGGGGCACAGCTCCAGCACCATGTACGGCCGGCCGTCCGGCAGCATGCCCGCGTCGTACACGTCGGCCACGTGCGGATGGCCCGACAGGGCCCCGGCCGCGGTGACCTCGCGCACGAACCGGCGCCGGTCGCGCTCGGCGAGCAGCGGCCGGTTGTCGATCTTGACGGCGACCTCGCGCCCCACGGCGAGCTGGCGGGCGCGGTAGACGACCCCGAACCCGCCCTGCCCCAGCACACCGAGCATCTCGTAGCCCGGCAGGTCCGGCAGACCCGGCTCGCCCATCCGCCACCCCACACGTGATCCCGCCCGGGCCTTCCGGGCACGCCGCGGCGTTTCGAGGAGCGCCGTCCGAGGATCCGCGGCGGTGACACAGCTACCCGCAGGGCACCTTATCGCGGGGCGAGACGGTCTCGCGGTGCGGAGCGGGCATTTCCCTCAGGGTCAGATCTTCGTAACCAAGTAGGACGAACACCACCCCTCGGTTGATCTTCCTGCCTGATCCACCGCCCCGGGCACCGGTCCGCCATGTCACCATGACGCGCGTCCGTCGGCGCGAACGGATCGCCGACCGAGCACGCCGGGAGGCATTGGTGCGTGACGAAGCGGCCAGCGAGGTTCAGCGGCCGGCGACGGGGGAGCGGGCCACGGGCGAGTGGACGCCGGCCCCGGTCGCCCGCATGCTGGAGGAGTACCGGGCGATCGTCGCCGAACACGGCATCACCTGGGGCGACGGCCCCGGCGCCTACGTGAGCGAGATGCTCACCAACCCGTACCTCACCGGCTACGACTTCTGGGGCACGGTCTCCGCGCTGGTCGCCCGCGACCACCCCGACGCCCCGCCGCAGGACCACGACCGGCTCATCGTCGGGCTCGACATGGACGAGGTGGTGCGTGACGCGCTCGCCGGGGACGTGCTCGACAACCTCGCCGCGCTCCGCCTCACCCCCGGCGGCGCCGTGCTGGAGGCCCGCACCCAGGCGGTGCTCGGCGACCCGGCGGCCTTCCGCACCCACCTGCTGATCGACTCCGGCCGCGCGGACGAGGCCGAGGTGGTCGTCGACGGCACGCCGTACCGGATCCGCGCGCGGGGGGCGCGCATCGTGCCGGTGACCGGCGCGAGCGAGGTGCTCGCCGACGGGCGGCCGGTCGACCTCACCCCGCTCACCCGCCGCGCCGAACGGGCCCGGCTGCGGCTGCGGGCCGGCATGCCGTGCCGGTGGAGCGTGTCCGGCGAGGGCGGCCAGGGCTGGTACCCCGAGGGCGCCCCGCACAAGATCGACTTTCATCGCAGGCCGTACTTCCACGGTGACGACCTGGTCCTGGACGTGCCGGCCGAGCCGCTCACCGTGCGGGTCACGCGCGGCATGGAGTACGGCGACGCCGAGACCACCGTGCTGCCCGCGGCCGGCGCCGAGACCCTGGTGGAGCTGCGGCCGAGGCGGCTGCACGACCCGGCCGCCCGCGGCTGGTACGGCGGCGACATGCACGTGCACATGAACTGGGCGGGCGACATGGTCGGCACCCCCGGCCTCGCCGCCGCCATGCAGCACGGCGAGGACCTGCACGTGCTCAACCTGGTCGCGGGCAACGTCCACACCGCCCGCGTCTACGACCGGGCCGCGCTGGAGCACTGGGCGGGCCAGGACCTGCCGTGGTCGGACGCCACGCACATCGGCCGCATGGGGGTGGAGTACCGCAACGACCTGCTCGGCCACTTCTTCGCCTTCGGCGTGCGCGGCACGCCGGCGCGGTTCCACAGCGGCTTCGCCGGGGACGAGGACTGGCCGCCGAACGCCGAGGCGTGCCGGGAGCTGCGCGCCCTGGGCGCCGTGCTCGGCTACAGCCACCCCTATCACGCGCCGATCGGCGACGCCTCGCCGCCCGGCGACGTCGTCGGCGGGGGCGTGCGCAACTGCGTCGCCCGGGAGATCGTGGTGGACGCCGCGCTCGGCCTCGTCGACGCCCTCGACGTGATCAACCATTCGTCGATCGAGGGCACGGCGGCCGTCTACCGGCATCTGATCGGGGCGGGCAACCGGCTCGCGGCCACCGCCGGGACCGACACGATGCTGTCGTTCACCCGGCGCGGCAACCAGTCCAACCCGCCCGGCTGGGGCCGCGTCTACGCGAAGGTGGACGGGCCGCTCACCGCCGAGTCGTTCGCCGAGGCGATCCGGCGCGGCCGTACGTTCGCCACCACCGGGCCCTGGCTGGAGCTGTCGGTGAACGGCCGCGGTCCGGGCGACACCCTCGACCTGGTGCCCGGGGACCGCGTCGCCATCGTCGCCAGGGTGCTCGGAGAGGAGGCCGAGTACCTCCAGGTCCGCACGGCGGGCGGGGTGCTCGCCCGGACCGAGGTGTCCGGCGGCGAGGCCGTGCTGGAGGCCGAGCTCATCGTCGGCGAGCCCACCTACGTCGTCGCGGTCGCCGGGGGCGGCCCGCACCCGCGCACCCTGTGCGCCACCACCTACGCCCACACCAGCCCCGTCTACCTCGACGTGGCCGGGCGGCACGTGGCCCGGGAGGAGGACGTGCGCTGGTGCCTGGACTGGCTCGACCTGCTCGCCGAGGCGATCCCCGGGCACGCCCGCCTCGCCTCGCCGGACCACCTCGCCGACCATCTCGGGCTCATCGAACGGGCCCGCGCGGTCTACCGGTCCCGCCTGGCGGGGCGGTGACCGCCGGGGCGGCGGCCGTACGGCCCCGCCGGCCGGACGGCCCGCGGGCGGGCACGGCGGCGAGGCCGGGCCGGGAGCCGTTCGCGGCGCGGGCCGTCAGCTGAACAGCGCCCGTCCCCAGTAGTCCCCGGCGTCGCGCACCCCCGGCGGGCAGGCGAACAGCCCGCTGGAGACGTGCCTGATGTACTCGTTGAGCCGATCGTGGCGGGCGAGCGCGCGCTGGATCGGCACGAACTGGCGGTGCGGGTCGCGCTGGAAGGCGATGAAGAAGAGCCCCGCGTCGAGCCGTCCGAGCCCGTCGGACCCGTCCACGAAGTTGTAGCCGCGCCGGAGCAGGCGGGCGCCGCCGTGCATCGTGTGGTGGGCGAGGCGGATGTGCGAGTCGGCCGGGATGAGCGGCTCGCCGTCCGGCCCCTTGAGCTCGAAGTCGATCTCGTCGAACTCCTTCTCGCGGCCGAGCGGCGCCCCCTCGCCCTTGTCCCGCCCGAAGATCGCCTCCTGTTCGGCGAGCGAGGTGCGGTCCCACGTCTCGATGTTCATCCGGATCTTGCGGGTGACGAGGTAGCAGCCGCCGGTCATCCACTCCGGCCCGTCGCCCGGGGCCACCCACAGCTGGTCGCGCAGCATCGCCGCGTCCTCCAGCTTGAGGTTGTTGGTGCCGTCCTTGAACCCGAACAGGTTGCGCGGCGTCGCCTGGGTGGTGGAGGTCGACGAGGTACGGCCGAAGCCGAGCTGCGACCAGCGCACCGACACCCGTCCGAAGCCGATCCGCGCCAGGTTCCGGACGGCGTGCACGGCGACCTGCGGGTCGTTGGCGCAGGCCTGCACGCAGATATCTCCGCCGGAGATCGCCGGATCGAGATCGTCGCCCGGGAACCTGGGCAGCGGCCGGAGCGCGGCCGGCTTGCGGTCCGCGAGCCCGAACCGCTCGTCGAAGAGCGACGGGCCGAACCCCACGGTGAGCGTGAGCGCCGACGGGGGCAGGCCGAGCGCCTCCCCGGTGTCGTCCGGCGGGGCCTCGGGCACGCCGCCGACCGCGCCGAGCGCGCCGGCCTCCTTGCCCTGGGTCATGCGCGCCGCCGCGGCCGTCCACTCCTGCAGCAGCTCGACCAGCTCGGCGCGGTCGGTGGTGATGACGTCGAACGCCACGAAGTGCAGCCGGTCCTGCGCCGGGGTGACGATGCCCGCCTGGTGCTCGCCGTAGAAGGGGACCGCGCCGGCGGCCGGCGGCACCGCGGCGGGGGACGCCGCCGGGGGCTCCGCACCGGCCGACCGGATCGCGAGCGCGCCCGCCCCGGCCGCGGCGACCCCGGCGGCGCCGAGGCTCAGCAGCCTGCGACGGTTGATCCCGCTCATCGCCGTACCCCGCCTCCGGTCACCGGGCGACCACCGCCGAGACCTTGCTGACCGGCTCGGCGAGCGCGTTGATCACGTCGGAGAGCTCCTTGAGCTCGGCCTTCGACAGCTCGTTGTGGAGCCGCCAGCCGTCGCCGTCGCGGTGCTTCTCCAGGGTCCGCTCGACCTTGGCGAAGTTCTCGTCCAGGGCCTTCACCAGCTCCGGGTCGCGCTCCTCCAGGACCGGGCGGAGCGCGGCGACGGCCGCCTTGGAGCCTTCGACGTTCGCCGCGAAGTCCCACAGGTCGGTGTGCGAGTAGCGGTCCTCCTCACCGGTGATCTTCCCGGTGGCGACCTCGTCGAGCAGCTCCTTCGCGCCGTTGCCGAGCTGCACGGGGGAGAGCCGCTCCTCGTTCGCCTTGGCGACGATGAGCTTCACGTCGGCGATGAGCCGGTCGGCGATCGGGCCGGAGTCGCTCACGTCCTTCTTCTCCCACAGGTCCTTCTCCAGCCGGTGGTAGCCGGTGAACTCCATGCCCTCCTCGATCACCTCCTCACGGCCGTCGATCCTGGGGTCGAGATCGCCGAAGATCTCGGCCACCGGCTCGATGCGCTCCCAGTACGTGCGGGCGATCGGGTAGAGCCGCTTCGCCTCGTCGATCTTCCCGGCCTTCACCGCGTCCACGAACTCCTGGGTCTTCTCCACCAGCGCGTCGGTCTGGCTCCGGACGTACCGCTGGTAGCTCGCGGTCGCCTCGGCGAGCAGCGCGTTGTCGGTGAGCGGCTTGGCGTCGCCGGTCACCTTCAGCGGGCCGCGCACCCCCTTGCCGATCATGCCGGGCTTGCAGGCGGTCTCGTACGTGCCCGCGGGCAGCTCCACGATCAGGTCCCGGGTGAGGCCGGGGAGGATGTTCTCCACCTCGCCCATGATCCGGTCGCCCGGGGCGTACACGTAGAACTCGGTCACCTTCGTGCCCTTGTTGGTCACGGCGAACGTCGCGGTGCCCGCGGGCAGGTCCGTCCTGG
>Ga0065720_1020875_pt1 | contig 12367 bp, 8 predicted proteins | sample Thericmetagenome_FD_59107 | JGI IMG/M metagenome (GOLD analysis project Ga0065720, IMG submission 59107) | Thermophilic microbial communities from the Joint Bioenergy Institute, California, USA of rice/straw/compost enrichment - eDNA_2 v2... | ecosystem: Engineered > Solid waste > Grass >... | reverse complement strand
CAGCCAGCTGCAGAACAACGGCGGCGGCCTCGCGCACAAGCTGCAACCCGCCCACACGGAATGCGTGGACCTGCCGTGGAAGGACTGCGAGCGGCTGATCAACAGCACGCCCAACTGGGTGTTCTGGCACCACTGGCCCGACGCCAAGCTCCACGACGGCTCCGGCGCAGGCCAGGGGCTGGAGCCGCTGACCAAAGACGTGGCCGAGCAGTTGTCCAGCGATGACTTCTGGGCCTTCGTCGAGCGCCTCGCCACCGGGCGGCGGCTGGTCATTACCTCCGATCACGGCTACGCGGCCACCGGCTACTTCCCCGATGCCGACGGCGAGGTTGGCCAATTCCTCAAGCAGACGTTTGGAAGCTCGCGCAGCAAGACGGGAACCGGCGACACCGGCCCTTTCGTGCCGCCCGTGGCCTTGCAAATCAACAGCCCCCACGGCGCGCACCTGTTGGCCGTGGGCCGCAGGAAGTGGCGCAGCCAGGGCGGCTATCCCACCCTGACACATGGCGGTCTGTCGCTATTGGAAGTGCTGTCGCCGTGGGTAGAGCTGTCGCAAGCGAATTTCGGAAACTAAAAGATGAATTCGATTCCCAAACGCCTCCGAAAAGAGCCTCTGATCGAGGCCATCTGGCAGGTGCAGTTCGAGAGCCCCAATGCGGGCGATGCTTTGCCAGGGCTGCTGTATGCCAAGCTGCGCCAGCAGCATTCAAACCTTCAGCTCCATCGCCTGCCCACGGCTGAAATTCCCTCTGCAGTGGCGCAATTCGATCCAAATTTGCGTTTTGCTGCCAAGGTTCGTCTCGAAGCAGCGGACGCGCCTTTTCTTTGGCAGGTCGGCGACCGGGTCGTCACCCTGAATTGTCGCAAGCCGTATGTCGGCTGGGCTCAGTTCAAAGCGGCGATTTGCGATCTCGCTGAGACAATCGAACGCAGCGGCCTCGTGCCGCAACCATTGCGCCACTCTCTGCGCTACATTGATCTACTGACGCTGGATGCCCCGCCTAACCTCTCCGCCCTACAGATCTCCTTACAAATGGGGAACCATGCCATCCAAAATCGGCCGTTGCAGGTGCGGGTGGAGCTGCTGGAAGACGAATGCATGCATGTGATCCAGATCGCCACCCCGGCCCAAGTACAGCTGCCGGAAGGGATCATGAAGGGCAGCGTCGTCGACCTTGAGACGCTCATGGTCACGCCGCTTACCAGTTGGGAGGAAGCGCGTGACCAGCTCGAAGACTTGCATGACCGTTCCAAGCGGCTTTTCTTTGAACATCTGCTCACGCCCGACGCCATCCAGGCACTAGACCCGGAGTACTGAGATGCTTGTCACCACGACCTTGGATAGTCACATTCCGTACGCTTGGAATGTGGCGGTACAGGAAATCCGCCGCGTCGATGCATGCGACAAGCCCCAGGCCGCGATCGAGAACATTTTTTCGATGCGTTATATCGCTGGAAACGCCATCACCACCGCACCAGTAGCGGATCGCAGCATCGCGGCCTTGGGGTGGACCGCCGCCGAAGCGCTGGAAACCTACCTGCGCTTGCGAACCTTTGCCGAGGACTGGGAGGCTCCCGGTATGGAGGTCTACGATGACCTATAAGCGGGGCGACGTCGTGTTGGTTCGCTTTCCGAACTCGGACCTCAGAACCTACAAAAAGCGCCCAGCCCTCGTGGTGCAAGGTGATGGTCTCAACACCGGGCTTGCTCAGCGGATCGTTGCTTTGATCACATCCAATCTCGAGCGAACAGGGCCAACCCGCATCACCATCCTACTGAACCACCCCGCCGCGCAAACCATGGGGTTGCGCACCGATTCCGTGCTCGTCGCTGACAACTTGGCTACCGTGCTGGACAGGGAAATCGATAAGGTGATCGGGCAATGCCCCCTCATGGCGCAGGTTGATCAGACGCTGAAACGCACACTCGGGCTGAGCTGAACCCATGGCCACAAAAAAAGAACTCCTCCAACAACAAATCGCCAAGGCCGTCGGCGCCGGTAAGGCCGTGGCGTTGGAGACGGTCGATTTCAATGATCCCAATCGTCCCAAGACCTGCCTTGAGGTGGATTTTCCCATCCTGCCGGTCAATCAGGTGGCGGTTATCGAAGGAAATGCGGGCAAGCCGATTTACCAGATGTCGAAATGGTGGGCGCGGCGGCGTTCCAGCGTGTTTCGCTCGATGCTGATCGCAGCGGCCACCAAAGCGCCGGACGACCCGTCGCACGCGGCCAAGCTGGTGTGGGACAACTACTACGCCAACCACCAGAAGAAAGGCGCGTTCAAACACCTGAAGGTGGCCGACATCTTCATGGGCGGCGGCACCACCCTGGTGGAAGGCTCGCGCCTCGGGATGCAGATGGTCGGCAACGACCTCAACCCAGTCGCGTGGTTTGTGGTGAAGCAGGAACTGGCCAATGTCGATCTGGAGCAAGTGAAGAAGCTCCTCGCCGACATCGAGGCCGAGGTCAAGCCGCAGATCATGCCGTTTTACTGCTGCGACGGCCCGGAGGGCGAGAAAGGCACCTGGACGCACCTGCCCACGGGCAAGGTCATGCCTGCGGATTTCGACCCGCTCGCCATTCCGCGTGATGAGCGCAAGGACTACCGCTACGAAGGCCCGGAGATCATCTACACCTTTTGGGCCAAGCACGGGCCTTGCCAGGTGACCGGCTGCGGCCACCGCACGCCGATCATGTCAAGTCCCGTGATGGCGGTGAAGACGCTCAGTGTCAAACACTGGGCGCACACCTGCGGCAAATGCGGCGGCGAATTCCATGTTGAGGAAGACGCGGCGCGCATGGCGCCGGATGTCCCGCTCTTCGTCGCACCTTCCGAGCCTCCGTTCTCCGTGCTCGATCGCAAGAAAGGCGTGGTGTGTCCCCATTGCGGCCACACCGCGATGGTGAATCTGGGCAAGGGCAAGAACAAGAAGGTCGAACTGAGCCTGCTGGTGCATCCACAGTGGCTGGCGGGCGAGGCGAAGCTGGATGCGAACGGACAACCCCATGGCGGTTCGGCGCAAGATGACGCGGCTTCTACCGCGCGCTGGAACCAGGCGCGCGCCGCCAAGATTCGGCTGCTGGAGGTGCGCGGCACGCTGCCGGACCAGGTGACCTGCCCTGAGACGGGGGTGACTTTCCGTACCGACAAGGGCACGGTGCCCAAGAAATCCAACTACGCCTGCGGTGCCTGCGGTACGGTGCAGGATGTGCTTACCACGGTGAAGGCCAGCGGCAAAACCGGGCCGATGGCTGCTTACGCGGTGCAGGGCTACGCGCCCAAGCGCGACGAAGCGGGTAAACCCTACAACGGCCGCTTCTTCGCCCCCTTCGATGCGCGGCTGGCCCGCCAGTACGACGCTGCCTGCGCGGAATGGGAGGCGCGCAAGGATGCGGACCTCAAGGATTACTGGCCACGCTCGGCCGTACCTTACGGCTTCATGACCGGCATCGCCAATGGCGACATCCGCGAGGGCCACGGCTTTACCCACTGGTGGACGATGTTCAACCCGCGCCAACTGCTGGTGCATGCGCAGCTGCTCAAGGCCATCGTTGAGGTTGGAAGCTACGACTGGGCGGTGCGTGAGTATGTTCTCGGAGTATTTCAAAACTACCTGCGATATCAGAACCTGTTTTGCTTTTGGCATGTGGGAAAGGATCACATCGTTCCCCACATGAGCAACAATAACTATCACCCCAAGAACACGGTAGTAGAGAACTCGTTCCTGCCACCCACAGGCATGGGCAACTGGGCGTCATGTTTTGCGCCTCTGTTTGAAGCTGCGGAATGGTGTCAAAACCCATGGGACACGGTGAGCGTAGAAAGTCTCAAGCGTAAGGATGCCGCCGTAGCAAGTGAGGTCAGTGGGAAGGGCGAGAAGGTCTTTCCCGGTGATCCAGTTGGCGAGGTAGCGATTTTTCAGGGCTCCTCGACCGAGCTGACCCAAATCGCAACAAGTAGCGTGGATCTGGTCATCACCGACCCACCTTTCGGCGGCTTGCTGCACTACTCTGAGCTGTCTGACTTCTTTTACGTTTGGCTGCGTCTGGCGCTCAAGGGCAAATACCCAGAGTATTTCAGCGCGGATTACACGCCCAAGTCACTGGAGGCGGTGGCCAACCGCGCCCGCGAGCCTGAAGACCCCGACGGCTTCTACCGGCGTTTGCTAACGCAGTGCTGGCGTGAAGCGCATCGCGTGCTCAAGCCGGGCGGGATCCTGGCTTTTACTTTTCACCACAGCGAAGACGAACCCTGGGTGGCGGTGCTTGAGTCGCTGTTCGACGCTGGCTTCTACCTGGAAGCGACCTATCCCATTCGCTCCGATGAAACCAAGGGCAATGGCGAGTTCGGCTCAAAGACCATCGAGTACGACATCATCCACGTCTGCCGCAAGCGCACCGAAGAACCCAAGCCGGTGAGCTGGGGCCGCATGCGCCGAGAGGTGATGGCCGATGTGCGACAGTTGCAGGCCATGTTGGAAAACCATGCCAAAGAGGGGCTGCCGGCGGCAGATCTGCAAGTGATCCGGCGCGGCAAGGCGCTGGAATACTTCTCGCGCCATTACGGCAAGGTGTATGTGGATGAGGGGCGCACCATCTCGGTGAAGGACGCGCTGGTCGGTATCAACCAGCTCATCGAGGACGGCGGCACCAAGGGCGAAGAGGCGCCACCGCCCCATTGCGAACCGATGACACGCTTGTTCCTGCGCACCTTTGGTCGGCATGCTGAGCTACCACGCGACCAGGTGCAGAAGTTTCTGCGCGGCACCACGGCCACGCCCGATGACTTCGTCGAACGCGGCTGGGTGTTCGAGAAAAACAAGGTCTATTACCGCACGCCACCGCTCGAATTCGCCCAAGCCTGGGTCGGCAAGCACCGGCGGCGCCTGACCGCCGACCTGGACCAGGCGCTGGTGCTGATCGGCGCCTGCTTCGACGGCAGCGGCATCAATGCGTCCGACACCCTCAAGAACGAGAACTTCAGGCCGCACGTGGCACTGAAGCCTCTGCTGGAGTGGCTACAGCGCCATGGACCGGATCAGGCCACGCGCAACGCCGCCTCGCGCGCCGTGTCGATCTACAACGCCTGGCACGCCAGCCAGGCGGTCAAGCCCACCCAGGGATCGCTGTTCGAGGAATACGAGCCATGAGGCAGACGCTCGACGATGCTCAGCTCACCGCCTTGCTCGCCGACCTCGAATCCGACCGGGTCGAGCGCAAGCAAACTTTTGCCGGCAAGGCACCGGAGACCGTGCGCGAAGCGGTCTGCGCTTTTGCCAACGATCTGGCCGGCCATCGGGTGCCCGGCGTGGTGTTCATCGGCGTCAGAGACGACGGCACGCCGATGGAAGGGTTCACCGTGACCGATGAGCTGTTGCGTAGCCTCGCTGACATCAAGAGCGACGGTAACATCGTGCCGCCGCCGACCCTGTTGGTCGAAAAACGCCGCCTTGGCGATGCTGACTATGCCGTGATCACCGTCTGGCCTTGCGACACGCCCCCTGTCCGTTACAAGGGGCGCATCCATGTACGCTGGGGACCGCGCCGAGGTCTGGCCACTGCGCAGGACGAGCGCATCTTGAACGAACGGCGCCGGCATCGGGACCGGCCTTTTGACATACAGCCGGTGGTTGACGCCACCTTAGAGGAAATCGACCGGCTGCGCTTCGAGCAGGAGTATCTGCCCTCAGCCGTGGCGCGTGATGTGCTCGTGGCCAACGATCGAACCTTGGAGCAGAAGCTGGCGGCCACCAAGATGATCGTGGCCGAAGGGGAGCCCACGCCGACGGTACTGGGATTGCTCGTGTGCGGACGGGCTCCCGCCGACTGGATCGGCGGAGCGTACACGCAGTTTTTGCGAATCGCGGGTAGCGATCTGACCGATCCGATTGTAGACGAGGAGGTCATCCACGGCACCGTGGCCGACCAGATCCGCAGACTGGAAGAAAAGCTTGAGGCGCACAACCGACGGCGCGTGGTCTTTGTAAGCAGCGAGCGGGAGACGGTCGTAGAAGATTACGCGCTGGATGGTCTTCGCCAGCTCGTGCGCAATGCGTTTCTCCACCGCAGCTACGAGGCGACGAATGCGCCGGTGCGGGTGTACTGGTTCGATGACCGCATCGAAATCCACAACCCCGGCGGACCGTTCGGCAGCGTTACGGTAGAAAACTTTGGCCAGCCAGGGGTGACCGATTACCGCAATCCCAACCTGGCCGAGGCGTTGCGCGCGCTGGGTTTTGTGCAACGCTTTGGTGCCGGCATCGCCATCGCGCGCAAGCATTTCGGCGACCGTCTGCGCTTTGAGGTGCAGCCCGAGGTGGTCGCGGCTATCGTCGCTCGGGGGGCTTCATGATCAGCATTGCCTTTTTCAATAACAAAGGCGGGGTGGGCAAAACGTCTCTCGTCTACCACACGGGCTGGATGTTCGCGGAGCTGGGTTACCGGGTTCTCATGGTCGACCTCGACCCACAATCGAACCTTTCGATCATGGCCTTGGACGAGGATCGTCTGGAGGAATTGTGGCCTGACGACGAACATCCCGATACGCTCTACGGCGCTGTCGAGCCGCTCTTTGGCGGTACCGGTGATATTCGTCCGGCCCATATCGAACACCTGAGCGATCGGCTTGGACTGATCGTCGGTGACCTCGCGCTGTCCCGGATCGAGGATGATCTCTCTACCGAATGGCCGCGCTGTCTCGAGGGGCGGGATCGCGCCTTTCGGGTGACGACCGCATTTTGGCGGGTCATGAGAGCCGCTGCCGAGCAGCATCAGGCCGATGTCGTGCTCATCGACGTTGGCCCCAACCTGGGCGCCATCAACCGAGCCGCACTGGTCGCGGGCAGTCACGTGGTGGTACCGGTGGCGCCCGATTTGTTCTCTTTGCAAGGACTCAAGAACCTCGGGCCGACGCTGCGGCGTTGGCGGGACACATGGAATCAGGCCCGCCCCAAGGCGGCCCCCAGCCTTGGCGAGCAGCCTGGCGGATCTATGCAGCCGATCGGCTATGTTCTGATGCAGCACGCCGAGCGTCTAGGTCGCCCAACGAAGGCGTATGCCAAATGGCAAGCGAAGCTGCCCAGCGCTTATCGTGAAAGTGTGCTCGGCGAGCACGCTCAGACCACATCAATCAGCCCCGACCCACTGCAAATCCACCGCATCAAGCATTACCGAAGCTTGATGCCGATGGCCATGGAGGTGCGCAAACCCATGTTCTCTCTGCGTTCCTCCGATGGTGCAATCGGCGCACACCAAACGAATGTGCAGCGGTGTTACGAGGATTTCAGAACCCTCGTTGATCAAATCGCGGTACATGTCGGGATCACGAGGAGTGGTACATGAGGCAGACGTCTGACAGTGTCTGGCGGCGGCGCGGCACGAGCTGGATTTGGGACGAGGAGGCGCGCAACCTTGTCTGTGCTGCGCACGAGGTGCGGAGCCTGCGCCAGTTTCTACAGGCCGTTGGGCACTGGTCCGACGATCTGCCCAGCAACGGCGGCGACACGCTAGTGGTGGCCGGGCTGGACGGCAGTCTCGACCTGCTCTCTCCCGAAGACGGCGAAGTCTGGCTCGCCGACGTGATCAAGCCTGCCGTCCTGTCGTTCCAGTCGTACTACGAGGGGCAGGCGGCCCTAAGCTTCTGGATGCCATCGGCGCGCGAGCGGTTGAAGACCAACCCTGCCACCGATGCGGTGACCTGGCTTTGCGAGGCACCGCATCGAGGAAGCCACCTCGACTTTGGTCGCATCCTTTGGGGCGAGGCCAATGAGTATCCGCAGGAGATCCTTCTGCGTGAGGGTGCCAAGCCGGCGGGTCTGTTCCACCTACGGATCACTTGAGGGCGGCACGTGCAAGCGGATTCCGTTTTTCAGCCCGGCGAGCGGATCACCCACCACGAATTCGGCCAAGGCGTTGTTCTTGACCCTGCTCACGACGGCTATCTGCGCGCATTTTTCAGCGTCGGTGAGCGCCGCGTTCCGGTTGGCTCTGTCAGGCGTGAGCTCACGCGGACCGAGCGCATCTTGCGTGCCGTTGACGGAGGGGCTGACCGAGCACGCCGGGCGTGGCTGTCCTACGAAGCGCACGCATTGCCGGTGATGGAGAGTGCCTCGGCGCTGACCTCAGCCAAGATCGATCTGCTGCCACACCAAGTGGTGCTGACGCATCGTGTCGCCACCGCATCCCCGCGCCGCTACTTGATCGCGGACGAAGTGGGCTTGGGCAAGACCATCGAAACCGCGCTCATCCTGCGGGAACTGGCGAGCCGTGGCGAGCTGAAGCGTGCGCTGATGGTGGTGCCTGCTGGTCTGGTGAACAACTGGCACCGCGAGCTGAACGAGGTTTTCAACCTCGACTTCGAGGTGTTCGGCTCGGAGGGCGACATCACCGACCGGAAGACGAATGCCTTTGCCAAGCACGACCGCCTGATCGCCAGCATCGACACCTTGAAGCGGCCAGCGCGCATCAAGCGCCTCTTGGAAGCACCGCGCTGGGACCTGGTGGTGTTCGACGAAGCCCATCACCTGACCGCGTACCGCAACGGCGGCAAGGTGCGAAAGACGGAGAACTACAAGCTGGCAGAAGCGTTGAAGGACCACTCGCGAGACCTGCTCCTGCTGTCGGCCACGCCGCACCAGGGCAACCACTTCCAGTTTTGGATGCTGATACAGCTGCTGAACCCGACCTTGTTCGGTAGCCCGGAGGAGATGGTGGAAAACCGCCATCGCCTGAATACCGTGATGTTCAGGCGCACGAAGGCCGATGCATGCCAACCGGACGGTTCACCGCTCTTCGCCCGGCGCTGGGTTCATACCGAATCCTTCCTGATGAATCAGGAAGAACGCCTGTTCTACGAGAAATTGCGGGAGTACTTGGAAGACGGCTTCGACCTCGCTCGGCGACAAGGAAGTAAAGGGCAGGCGCTGGGATTCCTGATGGCGATCTTCCAGAAGATTGCCGCGTCGAGCTTCGCCGCTGTTCGGAGGACGCTGAAACGACGGCTGTTGATGCTGACGATCCACGAAGCGCTGCTGCGCGACAAGGAACTCGACATCGATGGTCGCGAACGCCTCATGGATGAGGCGCGGGATCTCATCCATCAGGAGTTCCAGCTTCCCCGAGACAGCATTGGTCGCAGCGAGGTGGATCGGGTGCTGGCCGATCTCAAGTATCGACTGGTGAAACGGCTGGATGAAGAGGCGCTGGAGCTGGCGTCAGACCCCTACGGCAGTGAATACTCCGCGACGCACGCAGAGGATGTGGCATCGGCGGTGGTCGAGATGCACCTGCCCGAAGAGCGCCTGCGTATCGGGGACCTGCTCAAGATCTTTCCAGCCCAACGGGAAACGAAGGCGCAGAAGCTGCTCGACGGATTGGGCTACCTCTGGCGACAGAACCCGAATGAGAAGGTCGTTGTATTCGCCACGTATCTCGGCACGGTAGACCTCATTGCACGCGAGATCGAGCAAGCCTACCCCGGCCAAGGAGTCGTCGTGCTCCGGGGTGGCGACCACGGAGCCAAGGTTGCTGCCGAGCGTCGCTTCCGTCAGAAGGATGGTCCTCGGGTGCTGGTCTGCACCGCGGCCGGCCGGGAGGGCATCAATCTTCAGTTCGCGCGCATCCTGTTCAATTTCGACCTGCCGTGGAATCCGATGGATGTGGAGCAGCGTATCGGCCGCATCCACCGCTATGGCCAGAACCACACGGCGCAGGTCTACAACCTGGTCCTCTCGGACACCATCGAGGGCCGTATCTTCCTGTTGCTCGATGAGAAGCTCACTGAGATCGCTCGCACGGTCGGCAAGGTCGACGACCAGGGCAATGTCGCCGAAGATCTGCGAGCGCAGATTCTTGGGCAGCTCTCTGAGCGCCTGAACTACGACCGCCTCTACCAGGAGGCGCTCTCAGACCCAGAGCTCAAGAGGACCCAGGTCGAGCTGGAAGCGGCCTTGTCGAACTCGCGTGAGGCAAGGCAAGTCGTGTTCGACCTCTTCCAGGACCTGGAAGGCTTCAGTCTTGATGACTACAAGCCATTCTCGGACGTGTCGTCGAGCTTGGATCGCTTGGTACGGTTCCTGTCTGCAGCCGCCATCGAACGTCAACAGAAGCTCATCAAGCTCGACGACGAGACCTACGATCTGGTGACCGTTGATGGCGCTCGTCGCGCCCGTTTCACATTGAACCGCGACACTGCCACGAGCCGTGATGATGTTGAGCTGCTCGGCCTTGATCATCCGCTGATCCAGGAAGAATTGGGTCGCTGGCGCAGCATGCCGCCGGAGGACGTCGGGATTGCCGTGATGGGCGAGGTTGACACCCCGATCCTGTTGTCACTCTGGATGGTCGAAGCATCGGCTGGAAACGGCGAGCGCCGAGTCATGGTTCAACCGATCGCTGTCAGGCAGGACGGTGTTCGCGTGCCTGCGGTTGAGCGACAGGCCGAGCGCTACCTGCAGGCACCGACCACTTCGCCGAGGTTCTCGCCAGAAGAGCGGCTTGAGCTCTTCGCCCACGCGGTCGAGCCGACCTTGCAGCGGGAGCTGAAGCACAAGGGAGCCGCGAATGGCGATGGCAGCTATTCGACGGAGCTGATCGGGTACGTCGAGATCGTGGCGAAGAGCGCCTGAGCTCGTAACTCGGCACGTAGAAAAGAGAAAGAGAAGGCAAGGACAGGAAACATGGCTCGCATCGAAAACCACAAGTACAGCATCGAGGAAGCCTTCAGGGAGTGCTTCTATATCGTCCCGGACTACCAGCGTGAGTATGTCTGGACGGACAAGGAAGTGCTTCAGTTGCTCGAAGACATCGGCGAGCAGATCGATGCGGGGACGAAGCGGGAATACTTCATCGGCACCGTGCTGGTGTCGCCGACCGCGCAGAAGAACCACTACGAGGTGATCGACGGCCAGCAGCGCCTAACCACCTTCTTCCTTCTGCTTTGCGCGCTCAAGCATCTGTTTCAGGGTGAGCCGCAGCGGCAGACCGTCAGTGGACTGATCTCGACCAGCTACACGGACAGCGACGGGGAAACACGAACCAGCTTGAAGCTGGAGCCGCGCTATGAGAATGCGGGAGAGGTCATAACCAGGCTGGTGGAACTCGACGCCGACCCGCAGGCAGTGCGTGCGGGCATTCAATCGGCAGGCATCGGTACCTTTGGCTCGATCGAGAATCTGGTCAACGCCTATAGCACGCTGTATCGCTATCTGAAGGACAACTACGACGACACGGCCAAGCTGAAGAAGTATTGGGGCTATCTGGCCAACAACGTTGTATTCATCCAGATCTCGACCGACGTCAGCAGCGCGCTGAAGATTTTCGAGACCATCAACGAGCGCGGCGTCGGTCTGAACCCGATGGACTTGCTCAAGAACCTGTTGTTCACGCAGGTCGAGCAGACCCAGTTCACTCAGCTCAAGGACGAATGGAAGAAGATCACCAAGCCGCTGGAAAGAGAGAAGGAAAAGCCGCTGCGCTTTCTGCGCTACTTCCTAATGGCGAACTACGTCATCAAAAACGAGCGTGGGGACGCGGTGGTGCGCGAGGACGAAATCTACGACTGGTTCGTGGACAAGGACAACGCGGCGCTGTGCGATTACGCCAACAAGCCCTTCGAATTCGTCCGAAAGGTCATCCGGAACGTCGAGCACTATCTCGCGTTCTCGAACGGGCTGGGCAACGACGGCAAGCCCAGCCTTGCGATGGACAGTCTCAAGCGGCTGACTGGTGGCGCGTTCAGTTTGCACTACGTCCTGCTGCTGGCAGCGGCGAATTTCCCCAAGCCGCTGTTCGATCACTTCGTCGCACAACTGGAGAGCTTCCTTTTCTACTACATCTTCACCAAGACGCCGACCAAGGATCTGGAGCGCAGCTTCTCACAATGGGCCGACGAGCTGCGTGCGATTGCGGAGACAACTGATCCGGTGAAGCAGAAGGTTCAGCTCAACACCTTCGTCGCCGACCGCTTCGAGAAGAACATGGCGGGCAAGTCGCAGGAGCTCGCCGATGCCCTCAAGCGCTTCACGCTGTATTCGATGCAGCAGTACCGCACCCGCTACCTGCTGGCGCGGCTGACCCAGCACGTCGAGATGGCGTTCAGCAGCCTGAAGACTCCAGGCAGTCTGGAGCCCTTCACCAAGCTGGAAATCGAGCACATCCTGCCCGACAATCCGATCGCAGAACTGCGCGCCACGTGGGCGGCAGAGAACCCGAACGCGGCCTACGACGACTACAAGAATCGCCTCGGCAATCTAACCTTACTGGAAAAGCCGATCAACATCGTCGCGGGAAATGATTACTACAAGGCCAAGCAGGAAGTGTACGGCAAGAGCGGCAACTACCTGACGCGCAGTCTGGTGGCGCTGACC
>Ga0065720_1004724_pt1 | contig 12369 bp, 5 predicted proteins | sample Thericmetagenome_FD_59107 | JGI IMG/M metagenome (GOLD analysis project Ga0065720, IMG submission 59107) | Thermophilic microbial communities from the Joint Bioenergy Institute, California, USA of rice/straw/compost enrichment - eDNA_2 v2... | ecosystem: Engineered > Solid waste > Grass >... | reverse complement strand
ATTGTGAGGAGTTTGATCCGGCGACGGTCAATTTTCATCGCGGCCGCCGCCCTGGCGGTCCTGGCCGCCGCTGTGTGGTACTTTGCCCCGAGCTATCGAGGCCGCTCGGCCGCTGAGCTGATTCCCTATCTGCCCCCGGCTGACGCCCCGGTGATGTACGTGGATGTCGCGGCGCTCCGGGTCTCCGGAGTCCTCGACATGCTGGCCGGCTCCCAGCTCGCGGAGGAGCCGGAATACCAGGCCTTCGTACGGGATACCGGATTCGACTATCGCAAGGATCTGAATACGGTACTTCTTTCCTTCCAGGAGAAGGGAACCTTCCTCGTTCTTTCGGGCCGGTTCGACTGGAAGGCAATCAACAACTACGTGTCCCGTCAGGGCGGGACGTGCGTCAACGGCCTCTGCCGGGTATCGGGCAGTAAGCCAGAGCGGCGGATCTCCTTCTACAAACTGAAGCGCGACCTGATGGCCATGGCCGTGAGCTCGGACGAGTTCGCTGCGAGCCTGATCACACACCACGAGCGGGTCCCGCAGTTCGAAACTCCCTCGGAACCAGTTTGGGTCTCAGTGCCGGCTTCGGCTATCCGCAAAGAGGGACTGCCAGCCGGAACCCGCACATTTGCTTCTGCGCTCGAAGGCGCGGAGCGCTTTTCTCTAGCGCTCGGCTCGAATGGCGAACGCTTCGAAATTCTGCTGAGGGTCACGTGCCGCAATGCGGAGGAGGCAAGCGCCTTGCGTGACCAGCTTGAAAAAGCGACCACGGTTCTCCGCAACTTTATTGCCCGGGAGAATCAAAAGCCGAATCCAAACGACCTGAGCGGTGTACTGACGGCCGGTGTCTTCAGTCAGGAGGACCGGCGGGTTCTGGGACGCTGGCCGATGGAACGTTCCTTTCTGCAGTCGGTCACCGGGGGCCAGCTCTAGGTGACCGGCGGCGTCCTCTGCTGCGGTAATCTTGTCCTCGACATTCTTGTCCGGCCGGTTGAACAAGTCGTCTTTGATGCGACGACGTGGGTGGAGGACATCTCTCAGCACGTCGGGGGAAATGGCGCCAACACGTCCTTCGCGCTTGGGAAACTCGGCGTTCCTGTCCGGCTTGTCGGCGTAACCGGCCGGGACTCATTTGGCGATTGGGTCCTCGGCCAGCTTGAAGCTGCTGGCGTCGATACAAGGTATGTGCTCCGCAAGGACGTGCCGACTGCTGCTACCGTCGGGCTCGTGAAGCCAACCGGGAGCCGCGCTTTCCTGCACAGACCCGGTGTGAGTGCTCACGCCTTCGATGCTCCGGTCGAGTTTACCGCTGATCTGACGACCGGGTTTCAGCACTTTCACCTTGCCAACCCATTCGCTCTGCCGCTGCTTCGCACCCATGCAGGCGAAACTATGCGCAGTGCGCGGCAGGCTGGTTTGCGGACCAGTCTCGATACGGGATGGGATGCCAAAGGCGAATGGATGAAAGTGATCGAGCCCTGCCTTCCTCATACGGAATTTCTGTTCATGAATGAAGACGAGGCGCGCCGGATCAGCGGGTGTTCCGATGCTGGATCCGCTGCGCGTCGATTCCTGGAGGCCGGCGCCGGGGTTGCCGTAGTGAAGCTGGGAGCGGCAGGATGCTCCGTCTTCACCGCAAGCGAGGAGTTTACGGTTCCGGGGTTCCGCGTGGACGCCGTCGACACCACTGGCGCCGGCGATTGCTTTGTCGGAGGCTTTCTTGCAGGACTCTATCGCGGTGCCTCGCTGCGCGAAGCCGCGCGCCTGGCCAATGCGGCAGGAGCCCTCAGCGTCACGCGTCTCGGCGCGACTACCGGGCTCCTCTCCTATTCGGAAACGGTTTCCTGGATGAGCCGCGCGGCGATCTCACAGTGATTTAACGCCAGGCGCACAAGCCAGGCCTCGGGCTATGCGAAGATCGCGTCATGCACCTCTCCTGCGACATCCGTTAGACGGAAGTCGCGTCCGGCGTATCGATACGTCAACTGCTTGTGATCGAGTCCCATGAGCGCGAGTAAGGTGGCATGCAGATCGTTCGTGTGCATACGGCCCTCAACAGCCCTTACGCCGAGTTCGTCAGTAGCGCCGTAGCTGAATCCCTTCTTCACACCAGCGCCCGCGAGAAACATCGCATATCCGGTGATGTTGTGATCACGTCCGTCCGGTCCTTGCGCCATCGGAAGGCGCCCGAACTCTGACCCGAAGAGAACCAGCGTTTCATCAAGCAGGCCTCGCTGCGCAAGGTCGGTGAGTAGCGCAGAAGTCGACTGGTCGATTTGTCTGCAGCGTTCGATGAGACCCTTGTGCAGATTGGTGTGGTGATCCCATCCGCCCTGGCAGATCTCGACAAAGCGCACGCCCGCCTCGGTGAGACGCCTCGCCATCAGACACTGGCGCGCGAATGAGCCTTCGGGTCCCGGCTTGACGCCGTATGCGTCCAGCACGTGTTGCGGCTCTGTCGAGATATCGAGCAGTTCGGGGAGCTTGCCTTGCATGCGGAAGGCGAGCTCGTATGACTCGATAATTCCGTCCACAGGTTCGGGCGCATCGGGGCTGGCGGCAAGGTCTCGGTTCATTGCCTGTATTAAGTCGAGCTGATTCCGCTGCATCCGGGCGGATGATGCTGGTTTCAGATTGGGAAGAAATCCGCTGTCGCTGATCCTGGTGCCCTGATATTGTGCAGGAAGGAATGCGCTTCCGTAGTTCACCGCGCCGCCAAAATTGGGTGGCGGATTGATTGTTACGTAGCCAGGCAGATCCTGATTCTCTGTTCCGAGGCCATACAACAGCCACGCTCCCATGCTGGGACGCGTCAGGGCAGCGTTGGCGCTCCCGGTATGTAATTGAACGACTGCCTGCGGATGAGCCGGCGTATCGGTATGGAGACCGCGGATCCAGCAGAGTTCGTCGGCATGTTTCGCGATGTTTGGCAGCAGCTCCGAGAACCACGATCCGGACTGCCCGTACTGCTTGAACTGAAACTTTGACGGAGTCAGCACGCCGCCGCCAGGCCCGGATTTTCCGGCATTTTTCACCAGCTCTGGTTTGTACTCGAACGTATCGAGGCTGGACATTGCGCCCTCCATGAAGAGGAAGATGATGCGCTTTGCCCGCGGCCGGAAATGTGGCTGCTTGCTTGCGAGTGGCTTGTTCGCGGCCTGGAGCATAGCCGAGAAAGCCAGATAACCGAAGCCGGCTCCCGCAGAGCGCAGGAGCGTTCTGCGGGAAGGAAGAACGGAACGCGGAGTCAACATATCCCCTAATCTCCCAATCTCATCGAATGAATCGAAACTCGGCAGACGCATAGAGCGCCTGAATGAAATCCAGCCACGCTGCCGACCGGGCATTGTCAGCTTGCACGCTCTCTTCCGGCAGAGCGTATTCAGTTCGGTCCACGTTGTCCGGGTCGTCCGGATCGTCTGGCTGTGGCGGTGGTAAAGACGCCGCCGCTGCGACCGGCGCCTTCGGCGGTTTGGTTGCGTACGCAGACTCCGCCGTTTTGAGAAACGCCGCCGCGCGTGCGATCTCACGGCTCGTGGGCAGACGATTCAGCACAAGGCGGTAGGCTTGCCGGATTCGCTGCTCTGTCGTGCGCTTCGGATCGGAGAGCAGCGAGTTCGCGAGCGCCAGCGCCTGCCGCCGTACGAACGCGGAGTTCAGCAAGTAGAGGGCTTGTGTCGGAACAGTCGTTCCGTCCCGCTGGCCGGTGACCAGCGTCTGGCTCACCGGATCGAAGGGTTCGAGCGACCGCGGCGTAATGCCGCGCGCCAGAGGCAGGTAGATGGATCGGTAAACGCTTCGGTCTGCCGCCTCGTGAAGCGATCGCGATTCGAGACCGTTGTCCCGGATCTCGACCATCTTGAATTGCGAGACGGCGGAACCGGCTGGTGGCCGTAGCTCCAGCCTGCCAGCGGAGGCGAGCATCGCATCCCGAATCTCTTCCGCCTCCAGCCTTCGCGGTGAATGCCTCCAGAGCAGGCGATTCTCAGGATCCGCTTCCTGGTTTGCCGCCAGCTTGTCCGCGCTCAAGCGGTATGTGTGGGACATCACCAGGTCCCGCACAAGGCGCTTCAGGGACCAGCCGTCGCGAATGAACTTGCTTGCGAGGTAGTCGAGCAATTCGGGATGGGAGGGCCGGTCGCCGTTTCGTCCGAAGTTGTCGACGGTGGAGACGATGCCCTTACCGAACAGATGGCTCCATACCCGGTTCACGAAGACGCGGGCCGTGAGCGGGTTCTGGGGATTTGTGATCCACTGAGCGAGCTCAAGACGGCCGCTTTGAGCGGGATTGATCTTCGGCGCATTGGGTACTGTGAACGCGGTCAGGAAGCCTCTCGGTACAACAGGACCAAGCCGCTCCGCCTGCCCGCGAATGCGAATGGCTGTATCTCCGATCTCTTTCCCTTCGCGCACGCCGTGAACGGCATACCCACGCGTTGCCGGGTCTGTCAGAGAGAGGACTTCAAACTGCAGGCGTTCGTAGCGAAGCCGGTACTGCCGCTGTTTGGGGCGTCCGTTTGAATCCAGCGCAAGACCCTCGGGCGTACCCCGGATCGCATCCCACTCCTTCTTTGCGATGGCCAGTTCGGACTGGAGCCTGGCCAGCTTGTCGGCCGGAGGCGGAGGAACGGTGGATGTCAGGGTGATGAGCGCCTTGTGGTCGTAGTAATCCAGCCCGGCGCCGCCCATCTTATTGCGAAGGCCCGCCGCGAGCTCCGTGCTGGTGAAGATGCCGGCCAAAGCATAGTAGTCGGTGATCGGCACGGGATCGAACTTGTGATCGTGGCAGCGTGCGCAGCTCACGGTGAGCGCAAGAGTGGACCGCGTCACGGTATCGATCTGCTCATCGACGTTGTCCATCACAAAACGCTCTTTAAAGCGCTGGTTGACGTCCTTCGGACCGATGGCGAGGAAGCCGGTCGCGGCCAGCAGGCGGTCGCGTTCGGCGGCATCGGCTGCGGGCAAAAGGTCCCCTGCAATCTGCTCCTCGATAAACCGGTTGAATGGAATATCCCGGTCAATCGCATCGATGACGTAATCGCGATACCTCCAGGCATGCGGATACGGGATGTTGCGTGACGGACCGGTTGACTCGCCGTAACGGGCTACGTCCAGCCAGTGGCGCGCCCATCGTTCGGCGAAGTGGCGCGATTGCAGGAGACGGTCGACGAGGCGTTCGTAGGCGTCCGGCCGTTTGTCAGCTACAAAGGCGTCGGTTTCGGCAGGAGTTGGCGGCAGGCCCGTCAAGTCGAACGTCAGCCGCCGGATCAAGGTCACACGATCCGCATCGCGCACCGGCTGCAGCTTCCGCTCCCGCAGCTTCGCGAGAATGAAGCGATCGACGTCATTCCATACCCAGGAGGAGTTGAGTGCCGGCGGTTGCGGCGACGTCAAAGGCTGAAACGCCCAGTGACGGGCCCGGATGCGCTGATACGCAGCCTCGAGGCGACCGGTGTCGAGTCGCACCTGCTCGTCCGGCCACGCCGCCCCATCGCGGATCCAGGCTGTCAGTGCGGCCAACTCGGCGTCAGTGACTGGATCGCCTTCCTTCGGCATCCGGCGTTTCGGGTCCTGGTGCTGAATGCGCTTCAGCAGTGTGCCTTGCGCGGGATTGCCCGGCACGACTGCCGGGCCTGACTCACCGCCGCGCAGCAGACCGTTGCGGTCGTCCACGCGTAGCCCTCCGGCTGGTTTGGTTTCCGCCGAATGGCACGCGTAGCACTTGTTCACCAGCACCGGACGTACTTTCTTCTCGAAGAACTCGATTTGTTCGGGTGATCCCGCGGCATAGAGCGCCGTCGAGGCCACCAGTGCAAGTGCATAGCTTCTGTAGGCCGTCATCGCAGTCTCCTCGCCAGATTCAGAACTTGTAGTGCAAGCCGAGTTGGATAATCCGCGCCTGGTTCCCCGGAAGCAAACTGCTAATGCGGCCGAAGTTGGCGACACCCCGGTTCTGATTGGGAACCGCAAAGTTGGCGCGGTTGGGGAAATTCAGTATCTCTACGCGGAACTGGAGCCGCTGCTGTTCGCGAATCGTGAAGTTCTTGAGAACAGCCAGGTCGGAAATAATTGCGCCCGGCCCGATCGCCACGGTCCGGCCAAGATTGCCGAATGTGTACAGAGCGGGAGCGACGAAGACGGAAGTATCAAAGTATGTCTCTCCCAGCACGTTGCTTCGCCAGTTGGGATTCTTACGATAAGGGGCAATTGCGCTTGAACGGACGGTTGCGGCCGTTGGATAGATAGCGGCGGCGTTGTTCTCGATGACTCCGAACGGCGAGCCGGACCGCGCTTCAAAGATCAGCGAGGTCGACCAGCCGCCGATAACGTGATCGAGAAGGTTACCCGCCTTCAGCAGGTGCCCTTTGCCAACCGGCAGTTCCCAGACCGCGCTGCCAATAAAGCGGTGACCGATATGATTCCCCGAGAGACCGCGGTCTGCCCGGCGGTCGTACTGGTTTGCGAAGGCGTTATCTCCCGCATTGCCTCCGATCTCGTCACGTGACTCCACATCGTCGATCGCCTTCGACCACGTGTAGTTCGCACTAAACTGAAGGCCTTTCGAGAAGCGCTTCTCGACTTTCAAGTTGAGCCCGTGATAGTTGGAGTTGCCGATGGTCGGCGCGATGACGCGGACGTCGGAGAACTGAGGAAACGGCCGAAGCGCCTGCACATTCCCGGGGCCGATGAGATCCGGAGGAACCTGATTGATTGAGCGGCTGCCCGGAGCAGTCAGCTTGTGCCCCAGCGTGCTCAAGTAGCCGATTTCGAAAACCGCATTGCCCGGCAGTTGCCGCTGAATGTTGAAGTTGAAAGTGAACAGGTAAGGAACGGCGCGCCCTTTCGGTTCGAAGAACTCGACAGCGAGAGTCGGATTCTCCCCGGGCCGCGCGGCTCCATAGCCGGGCACGAGCAGGTCGTTCGAGGGTGGAGTTGCAGGTGGCAGACCGTTACGCAGAAGAAATGCCGGCGTGCGTCCACCGTCCGGCGAAACGACGTCGCTGCGCAAGCCGAAGCCAATGTTTGCAACGATCGGCGTGGCCTGGTCGTACTGGCCGACGTACAGCACCCCGCCACCGCCCCGGATTACCCATTTGTCCGTTGCGCGGTAGGCAAAACCGACGCGCGGGCCGAAGTTGTTCTTATCGAAGTTGTGCGCGTACTCGCTCAGGCCGTTGCGTCCGGACCACGTAATCACGCCGGGCGTATTGCTCACTGGGTTGATCGCATATCGATCAAAGGAGTTTTGCCGGTTGTCGACGAGTTCCCGGCGTGGAGAATCGATGTCCCAGCGCAGGCCGAGATTGAGTGTGAGCCGCTGGGTCACCTTCCAGTCGGTTTGCACGTACGCCCCGAAAGCAGTGGCCCGTGTCCGCAGCAGCAGCGCTTCTGCTCGAGAGCCGCTGTATGCCCATCCCAACAGGAAAGATGCAAGCGGATCGCCCGTTGCCGTCTGATTGAAGGAGAATTCACCGCCCGCAGTTCCAGACCAGCGGTCGTCATTGGTGGAGCGTCTGTACTCTGCGCCAAATTTGATGGTGTGCGCGCCGGCGATCTTCGTGACGCTTACCGTGTAATGATCGCCACGAATGGGCACCTGCAAGCGCTCATGGTTTCCGGTTCCAAAGCCCGTAAGGCCGGGAATGTTGATCTTCGGAAAGAAGCGGTCGTTGGTCCCCTTGATGCCGAATTGCTGAGCCAGACCAAGATCCGCTCCACCGGACCGTACGTTAGCTTTTCGCCTGTCCCAGGAATAGCGGGCCTCAAGAATGGTCAGAGGCGAGAAATTGTGCTGCCACGTCGCCGACCAGCTATAGTAGCTGTTGTCATTCCTCGAGTGATACGGATCCACTCCTGGCGTCGGGTACACCGGCGCATTGAACGTGTCAGTCTCGTTGGCAAGAAAGCGGCCGTAAACGCGGTCGTTTATGGAAAAGTTGTGGTCAATACGGGCAACAGCGACGTGTGTTGTCGTTCGTATTGCCTGATTCGCGCGGAAGTTGTTCGAGCGGCTGCGCGCTCCGGCGACGTTCGGCGCGGGATAGAGGGCAGCAATCGCCGCTCCGACCGGGTCCAGCCGCGATTCCGGGATGATGTTCCCAGGGAAGGGAAGGCCCGTTTCCGGATCCCGGATCGTGGTTGAAAGCCCGGAGAAGTCGCCGCGGGTCTCCGCTACGCCCGGTACGCTGGCGACGATTGTCTGCTGACGTCTGATCTCCAGTCCTTCGTAGTTCGCAAAGAAGAATGTTTTGTCTTTGCGAATCGGGCCGCCCAGGCTCGCGCCGTACTGGTTGTATCGAAGCACCGGTTTCGATTCTGCAAAGAAGTTCCGTGCGTCCAGCTTGTCGTTGCGCAGGAACTCATAGAGCGAGCCGTGGAACTGGTTCGTTCCGGACTTGGTGGTCATCTGGATGTAGCCTCCGCCTGACCGGCCCAGTTCCGCTTTGTAGTTGCTGATCTCGACGTTGAACTCCTCGAGGGATTCAACCGGCGGATCATAGTTCAGCGTCGCCACGCCGAGCAGAATGTTCTGTGCATTTCCGCCGTCAATGGTCCACATCGCGTTGTTGCCGCGGCCGCCGGCCATGGCGAAGTTCGAACCGTTTCCGTTCTGCACGACAAACCCGTTCAGCTTTGCGAGCTGTGCGGCGCGGCGGTCGATCAGCGGCATGTTCGCAATCGTGCTATTGCGGACAACAGAACCGACAGACGAGGTATCGGTGTTCAGCAGCGGCGCCGATGCTTCCACTGTGACCGTCTCCGCCACTGCCCCGACTTCCAGCGTGAAATCAATCCTGACGGTTGCTCCTGTCTCGAGCCGTACGCCCGTCTGTTGAAACTGCTTGAAGCCCTGTGCTTCGGCGCTCACCTTGTAGTCGCCGGGTTTGATGAGAGGAATTGTGTAAATGCCGTCTGCGGTGGTGACGCCGCTGAATACTTCACCCGTGTTGACGTTCGTCGCTTTGACAACTGCGGCTTCAATCACCGCCTGGCTGGTATCGCGGATTGTGCCTGTGAGGGTTGCTGTCTGCTGCCCGTAGGCTGCAATCGCTGCGGCGAAGACAGCGGCTGCTGCTGCCGAGCTTCTGAATCTGAAGCGGTACATGAATGCTCTCCCAAACAAATGCGGGCGCCAGCAAGGCTCACCCGTTCTTCGGAATCGAGGAATTTGCTGTCCAACCGTGCGGTTGCCTGGCGCGGGGGGACTGGAATCCGTTCAGGAAAGCTAACGAGGAACGGTCAGTATACTACTTCGATGGAGAATACGGTGATTGGATTCAGCCTGTCAATAGAAAAATGTTCATATCGGCCCTAAGTGATTGTTCCCATTGCTAATAAGTTGGTCTATAGGATAAGTAGAAAAAGTGTTGACACGCACTCGCGGTCCCAGTATCCTGGGGTTCAAATGCTCCGTACGACAACCGCGCCGATTCAGTTTCAGAACCTTCGGAGCCGTTGTTGCGCCTCAGCCTGTTCGTAGCTGCCGGACGACGGCAGGGTTCGCCGCGGCAGGCCGGGGATGAGTCGAAATCGCGGAAGTACCAGGTCTCACAGGGAATATCCATCGGATTACGTTAAGACTGCCCGGTCATAACCCCCTCGACGCAGGCCGGGTCTCCTTCGCTATGCCGCTGCCAGTAGCCGTGCAGTTTCTCGATGGACAAGGGAATTGATGGAGATTTCTACACAGAGGCTCGCAGCCTCAGGGAGCTGCGGATGTCAGGCTTGACTTTGACGGTATGAAGAACGAACAAGCGCCATTTGCACGCAGTCTGCGCCTGATTCTCGACATGATCGTGTGCCAGTACAAGGCAGACGTTGCTTACTTGTTTGAATACAGGGAAGCTAGGCGCGCCTTCACGCTTCGCGCATGCGCGGGCGACCGGAAGACGCGCACCGATGCCGAAACGGTGGAACTGCCGCCGGAAGCCGCGGCATGGATTGGGGAATTGAAGGGGCTCAAGGAGATGGAAGCCCCTTTCTCGGATGAGTGCGTAGGCTGGTTTCCGGAGGTGGTCCTCAACGAACTGAACCGCGTTGTGATTGCTCCGCTGCGAACAGGCGAGAAGCTGGCTGGCGTTCTGACGGCGGGGTGGAGAAGCGTGGATCGAGCAGAGGCGGTCTCCCTCGACGGCATCGCTGCGCTCGCTTTGTCTGTTACGGCTTTGCTCGCCCGGAGCCAGCAGGTGGAGTCCGCAACGGACATGGCTCTGCGGATCGCGGCACTCGAAGCCGAGCTCGCGGATCTCAAGATTGCGGACCGTACGAGCGGATTCCTCACCGAGGCTCAGCAGTCGAACGCGATAGCGGACCTGGTGAACCGCCACGTGCAACGCGTTCTGGAGACGACGGATAGCGCCTTGCTCTTCCGGCGGCAGCTCGAGCTATTGCAGGAACAGGTGCGCGACCGGCAACTGCTGAACCGCGCAAAGGCGCTCCTTCAGCGGGAGCGTCAGATGAGCGAGCAGGAAGCCTACCTGCATTTGCGCAACACGAGCCGGCGCGAACGGCGGCGCCTGCGCGAGGTAGCAAGCGAGTTGCTTCATATCTACGGGCGGGACGAAGCAACGGACCGGTGACTCCTGCGAGTCACCGGTCTTCTTCCGGGCTTCTACCAGAGGAGCTTCAGGCCGAACTGCAGGTTACGAGGAGTATCGGCGCTTGTGATCTGCCCAAAGTTTGCAGCGCCCAGCGTGTTGCCGGGTGTTCCGAAACGCGGCGTGTTGGAGAAGTGAAACGCCTCGAACCGGAACTGCAGCCTGAGCCTCTCCTGAATCTGCCAGGATTTCAAAGCTGAGAAGTCCCAGTTGAACATGCCGCGCTGCCGGAGAATGTTCCGGCCGGCGTTTCCGATGGTGAACGCCTCGGGTCTTTCAAAGGCGCTTGTGTCGAAGTCACGCGCGACGGTTCGCCCCGACGCGTAAGGATCTCCCACGACATCCGGGCGGTTCACGATGTTAATCGTGCCGGTGTTTGCAGGATTACCGGTCACAGTCGGGCTGAACGGCAGCCCGCTCGACGCCGTCACGATGCTTCCCACGGTCCAGCCGCCGAGGACGGCCTCGATCAGCGGATGCGCGGATCCTCCGAACCGGCGTCCCTTGCCAAACGGAAGATCATAGAGACCGCTGGCCACGAACCTGTGCGGTACGTCCTGATTGTCCACGGACTTCTCGATGCGAAGGTTGCGGACGTCCTGGTAGCCGCAGCCAGTGGTGTTACCCTGCGCCGCGCCGCCGCACGTATCGCCCAGTGCCTTTGAGAATGTGTACGAGCCGAGGAGAGTGAAGCCCTGAGAGAAGCGCTTTTCGACCTTCGTNATCAGNGCATGGTAAGAAGAGTTGCCATCGAACCTGTGACTGTAAANAGCGCCGAGCGGTGATGCAATGATTCCTGTACCCGGGATTTCTATGGATTGATACAGGCGCTTACTGTTNAGATTGCCGGGCNCCGGAGGGGAAAAGTTCCCGTCGTACTGCCGGAGCAGATGCANGCCGCGCGACCCGCTGTATCCGACTTCAATCAACCAGTCCGACGCAAGTTGATGCTGAATGTTGAAGTTCCACTGGTGCGCCGAGGACAGCTTTGGATTGCGCTCGTAAGAGCTGAATTGCAAGCTGGTCGCACGGGTTAAATCGGTGGCTCCCTCTGGCGGTCCGTCGGCGAGCACAACGGCGGGATTGGCTGTGCTGCCGGCGAGGGTTACGCCGTAGGCAAAGGGAGGATTGCCGATCAGGAATTCGTTATCGCCGAATGGTTCCATGTACGAATAGAAGATGCCATAGCCGGACCGGATCACCGTGGCTTCATTCAAGCGGTACGCAAAGCCGATGCGCGGCATGAAGTTGTTNGTGTCCGTGGCGATCAGGGCGCGATCTTCCCGGGANCCGTCGCTCGCATAGACCAGGCTTGGGCTTGCGGGCGACGTGTCCAGATCGAAGGTCCCCATCNTGTTGTACTTCTCGACCCACGGCGGAGAAACCTCGTAGCGCAAGCCGAGGTTGATTGTCAGCCGGTCGGAGATTTTCCAGTCATCCTGAGCAAAGAAGCTGAGATTATAAGTGCGAAGCTGCACGTTCACAGGCGTGTTCCAAGCCCACGCGCTCGCATACCCAAGCAGGAAATCGGCAGCGCCGTCGTTCGTGTATTGGGAGTTGAAGGTATAGTTGCCCACGGAGTTGCGCGAGCTCAGTATGTTGTTCTGCGATCTCAGGAATCCCGCTCCGAACTTAAACGTGTGGCGCGATTTGATCCAGGTCAGATCGCCTGAGAGCTGCCGGTTCTGGGAATCGCGATCAACGGGATTGAATCCTCCGATTCCGAGCGCGCGGTAGCCCGTGATTGACAACTGGGAAAATCCGCCCGGGATCGTATTAT
>Ga0065720_1020874_pt1 | contig 12370 bp, 7 predicted proteins | sample Thericmetagenome_FD_59107 | JGI IMG/M metagenome (GOLD analysis project Ga0065720, IMG submission 59107) | Thermophilic microbial communities from the Joint Bioenergy Institute, California, USA of rice/straw/compost enrichment - eDNA_2 v2... | ecosystem: Engineered > Solid waste > Grass >... | reverse complement strand
CGCGCAGGGGTTTGGGGGCGGAGCACTTCTTGCAGAAGCGCCGAGGTCGACGCTGGGAAGAAAGGAGGGAGGATGTTGGGCGGAGGTCGGGATCTGCGCCGGTTGAGGAGGAAAATTCGGAGGAAGGGGGAAAAATGTAGCGGCCGGGATCGACGGTACAGGCGCGGTAGTAGGTATACCAGAGACAGAGGAGGAGGGTATTGAAGGTGATCGTTTCGCGGCGGGTTAGGGGGCCGGGGGCAAGGTCGGGCTCGGTGTTGAAGAGGTATTGGGAGTAGTAGCCTTGAAAGGAGATCAAGAGACAGACAGCGGGTATGTAGAGGCGGTGCAAGCCCGGCGCGAGCGGGCCTGTTATTGGGGACGTCATGATGGTGATGGATTTCCGATGAAGCCCATGAAACAAAGATATTTCGGTAGTTATGCTATCTGGGGCGGCAGCATCTGGTAGTTTGATGTCATAGCTGGTAAGTTACTTTGGAAGTTTAGACGGTTAGGTGTTGCTGTCTTATGGCTCTATTAATTTGTGCAACGAAGTTCGGGCTCGATCAATAGTGGTATCCATGTCGGATGACAGATGAACCAAGAAACCAAGAAATTGTTTGGACGCGTGTGCTTGGTTGGGAGCGCGTTGCGGCATCCCACCAACGGGCGAGAGTGGGTCTCTTAGTAGGGTACCTCGCTTGACCGCCAATATTGAACAGACATTGGAGTACCTTCTTAAGAGCCTAATTCAGGGGACTGATGCTTGCATTCTGTCCCCAAAGCAACACCATTACCGATGATCCATGACGGAAGATCCAACACCCATATCGAAACCACACTCACTTCGTGGCATGGTTTTGGAAATCCTCTGATGTTCAGCCTGTGGCGTTATTCTTTTGTTTTTGACAAACTTCCGAAAGTGCAGAATTACTTAGGTAATATCCGAAGTTTTCGGGTTGATGCTTTGAAGAAGCAAGCACGCCAGGCCGGGTACCTGCTCTGAGATTGGGGCAGTTACGGACACGAAGTCAGGCAGAGAAATCACAACCATAGCATTCTCGACCATGCCAAGCCCCAATCAGCTACCAGCTCTTATGTGAGTGAGACATGCATGTTGAATTTTGCTCTTGTTTCTCCATCTTGCGCGGTTATTCACAGCTTCCCTCCAGTGCTGTCGCCTGCTTTTTCTGGCTTCTACATAACTTGGAAGGACACCAGGTCATAGGTAAGTTAATCTCAAGTAGAACTGAGTTTTTTCGGAGTATTGATGTTCTGTAGAGCAACCAAAACTTTCCTTCTTTGGTGTGTTCTTCACCGCGGCTGTTGCTTCATATGCCGCTAGTTTTGGCACCCGTTGGTTTCCGGGAGCAAATGGGAGGTTTAGCCGTAAGTTCAAAGACCAATATCCTCACTTCTTTCTCAGGTCTTTTCGCTAAGCCTTCATACCCTAGACAATGACCGGGAGCCCTTCAAGGGTGTCCGCGTTCGGGCTCGGGTGCTCAACAAGCCTCGAAAATTCTCTCTTCCTGTTTTAATTCTGTGTATTGTCTTGAGGATTGAGGTCTTTTACCGTGTATCCCAGGATCTCCAGTGTTCAACCCCAGGGATCGAGGTAAGTCCCATTTAACTCACTCATTCAGTTTTCAGTTCTTTAACATCCAGGGGAGTTTTCAGGCATATTTGGTCTTACTTCTGGCCGTTTACGAATTTCTCTCATTCCAAAAGCAATTATCAAAACCAGATGACCAAGACGACGATAACGACCCCGGGGCCACCATGTGGGATGCTATCGGCAGCTGGCTTACGAGTTCTCAAGCTTCTCACCTCTTCCCCGTCAGTTTACTAGCACTTGGCGCCTACTGGTCATTAACACAGGAGCCCAAATCAACATTCTTCTGTAGAGGTCAGGGAAGCAAGGTTGTCACCCTCCTCCAGTGGATTGGAATCCTTCTGGACGCTGTCATCATCACCACAGCATGGCGCATCATTGCCTGGGCTCGCACTATCAAGTCCAGGCTACAGACTGTGACTGCTATCTTGCTTGGGGCTGCCATACTGACCGGCCTGATATCCTGGACTTCTCCCTACGTTCATACTAAGGCAGCCACATACGACTTCAAGGGCCTGGGGTCGTTGTATCTTTTTGACATCATTGTCGACGGGCTTGTCTTATCCGCTTTTCTCATCTCCACCACGCTTGTTGTCGAGGAAAGCACACCTCTGTCCCTTGTGGCCACCATCACCTTTATAACTGGATTATCAGCCGTCATTCAGCAGATATTACGGACAGGAACGTGGGAAGCTATTTCCCCCTTTACCACATGGTTAGCATTTAATCTTGTCTGCGTGGGCTTTTCCAGCTTCCTTTTCACATATGGCATACGATCTGTCCTCTTTATTCCCCGTCTTCTGCTCGTCTTTGCTCTTATCTCGCTCACTATCTCAGCGACGATTTACATTCCGCTCTCATATGAGCTGGAGGAGGCCCATCCTCTGCGGGACATCATCTTTGACTCTAGAAAAGCATCCGATCGCTTTCGGATAAATGCTGCCATGAGCGACTCACTTCGAGTCGCTATAGAGGTGTACAAGGAACGCAATCACGGAAGAGACCCGCCGAAAGGCTTCGATCTGTGGTTCAACTACGCCAACAAGCATCGTTCAGCCATCATCGACCACTTTCCTCAGATTGAAAATGACATACTTCCTTTTTGGGGCATGTCCCCTTCCGAGATTCGAGAGGGTGTCCGCCGTGCTGCCCAAGAACCAGACATTGCCATTCTCCAGATCAAGAATGGTCAACCACAGCACAACCTTCCTTCGGCAAACCCCTACAAAGCGGTGATGGACGACCTAGTCGAAGCGATAAAGGCTTTCGCAGAGCACCTTCCTGACATGGAGTTAGCCGTCAATATGGACGAACGACCACGAGTTCTGGTTCCGTGGGAAGAGGTCAATCGACGAATAAAAGCAGCAAAACGAGGCTGGCTGCATCGTTTATTGCCAAGAGATGTCGACGTTCTTGGGGAAATGACCAAACCTCAACCTTCTTTGCTCGGGGATCCTCAAGCGAATGGTAATTTTACTTCAGCAAAAGCCCTTCGCGAAATGACTGCTCTCGCATGCCCACCTGGAACTGCGGCTCGCGCAGGAACTTACTGGGACACCCGCGATCTTTGTATCGAATGCACTAGGCCCCAATCAGTTTATCACTTCCTCCTCGATTGGGATATTGCTCAAGATATCTGCCATCAGCCCGATCTTTTCCGGCTCCATAGCTTCTACATGACGCCTCCTGAGCTCAAGCCTTTGCAACAGCTCCTTCCTGTATTCAGTCGAGCCAAGACCAATAGTTACAGCGACATTCTGCTGCCCCTACGGCGCATCAGCGAGAATTCTAACCTCCCTTCAGACGGATTCAACATGAAATGGAAAGGACTTGCATGGCGTGGCAAGGTGAACCGTCATGAGTCTAGTCGGGACCATCTCCATGGCGGTCACCAAGAGCGGCTGGTGCACATTTTCACTGGGGCCAGCAAATCCGACCGCACAAGAATAATGTTGCCGGTCGATGACAAACGGTACGGCTTCGAAGATATGCCCACAACCGAGGTCAACTCCTTTCTCCCGACGGATGTTGGTTTCGTCGAGTACAAGGCATGCAACTCGAAGGACAAAGGTGGATGCGAGGTTACCCCTGAAAGCGAGCCACAAAGCAAGCCAGACCTGGAAGTTCTGCGGTACCAGTATGTTATGGTCATGGATACAGACAATGGTCCCCCGCGCGACTTTCTGCGAGTACTCAGGTCCAGCAGTGCGCCATTCGTTGCGTCTATCTTCAAAGAATGGTACAGCGACAGGCTGATGCCATGGGTGCACTTTGTGCCCATCGATCTACGGTTCCATGCACTGCACAGCACACTGGCATACTTTACTGGGTTGCAGAGCCTAGACGGTACGCATACAAAAAAGGACAAGAGCGAGGGCAATGACAAAGATCAAGATAATGACAAGAAAAACGCTGCACCTATAGTGAACGGGAGAAAGGTTCTGATGGAGGGTCGGCCAGGAGACGGCAAGTGGATTGCTGAAGAAGGACGGCGCTGGGCAAGCAGAGCCATCAGAAAAGAGGATGAACAAATCTATTTGTTTCGGCTACTGCTGGAATGGGGGAGGGTGACTAATGACAACAGGGATGAACTTGGGTTTGTGCTGTCATCTTGAAAGTCTAATCTTTTTGGGTAGTTGTGTATATGTTATTTAATGACTAAATTCAACGCTTTAGTTATGCTCTATGACCCTGACCCTTCTGGTAAATATTAGCACTCTTGACTTAAAATGTACACGACTTTGCACATCTATCTGCCTTAGGGGTTGAGTAAAAGGGCTAAGTTGCGACAGCTGCTCTAACCCTAACCCGCTGTCCTACCTTCTGACTCCTTACTCTTCCGCGCGAACCACGTTTCCCGGCCAGTCCACTCCTGACTCTTCTCACCCAATGGAATGTTTACAGCCCCTTTTTCCTGACTCGAGGCTGACTCCAAGTCACGAATATGTACACAACTGGCTGAATTTCAAGCCAACACATGCCTACCAAGTCTTCCTCTTCCTCGTTTCACTGTCTCCTAACCAGCCCTATCTGTCAACTTTGTCCCAGCTTGGACTTCCACCCACAGCACTAGATCATATCCATCACTCATTGCCCCATAACAATGGCAGCACGAAAAGTCCTCGATTGTACAGTAGCATTCTTCCAACGTGGCATTCTCTCGAGCGCGGGAGTTTCATTCCTTATCTAGTCCCTTTTGGGGGTAAGAAGTGCGGCTTGGGCAGCGAAAAAGTAAGGTGATTTTTTGTCGGCAGTGTATTTGTGGCAAATTCTTGAATTGGATGACCCGATTGGGTAGCTAATGCACTGCCCAGTGATGCATCCTGCGTCGCTGTGACGGGAGGACAGATCGAGATCTCCGACTGCCACTGCCAGACAGGTCGTAGCGATTGGGCTTATGTTTTCCAGTTCACCTTAGCACTTCCGATTCTGTGGATCAGATTTATGATGTTGTTCTTTCACCGCCTGTCTTCTTTGTTTGCCACATCCATGATCTTGGGGTCTAGATTGTTTTTCCTACGTGGCTCGACGTCTTAGATCTTCCTCAGGCTCAAGGGCGGGAACATGTACCGGAAGCTGATACACGTCATCGCAAAACAAAGCATCGGCGGTAACCAGTAATGTTTTGAGCTCGACGAGAGCGTGGCATTCTATCCTATGACCTTACATCCCTCCAACCCGGGTATATGTGGTATCTTTACATTACAGCAGTCCAACCATTTGCTTTCCATCCTTTTCGTCCAGTAACCATGCCCTCTAAATGCCCAAGAAAGGAAACCGAAAGACCCTAAACAACAAAATAAAATAGAAACAACACAGATGATGACAAAGGAAATTGTGAAAAGATCGTAAGGTGTGTGACCCTGAGCGTTGGTCTCCCAATCCCGTTTTTGCCCGTAGCCCCAGCCAACCGTGCACAGTCTCCTTGTGTCACCACCGTACGCCAGAAACTAATATGAAACTGAAACCAAGGTATCAACGATGCCCAGTACAAAGGAAATGATACAAGTGAGCGAACATCTGTAGACACGAGCGCAGAGGGAACGCTCTCAAAAACTGTAAGTGGGTGTCTGTGATGAGGCTCAAGAGCTGTGTAACATCTTGAAGCCGGTCATGATAAGACTTCTCTTACTGTCCTTCGCATCAGACGGAGCGCTCCAGTAAAACAGGCCCTGTTGAGAACGTCATGTCAGTATACGTGTCAGCCAAAACAAGAATCCCACACAAAGGTACGAATGAACTCACCCCAAGCCCTTTCTCCTTACAAAACGCAGCCTTAATCTTAACCGTATCCGGGTTATCATACGTCACGAAGCCCCCATCACCCCCCACACACTGCGCCGCGACGGCCCTCTTATCTACCTGCTCCTTGGTTCCTTTCCTCGGTAGCAGGGAGTAATCAAACGCCCCGTCCGCGTTCCCACCAAAGCCCCTATTCTTGTGTCCCGGCCCAGCCACGTGCAAGAAGCTCCGCCCAAACAGCGGGATTCCAAACAAGATCTTCCTGCCTGGTACGCCGCAGCCCATGACGTAAGAGACGGCACCGGCCCCCGAAGGTTCATCCTTGCTCATGGCGTAGAGCTGGGATTGGTGGCCGCTGCGGGAGGACCAGGGCCCGTAAAAGTCGTAGGTCAGAAGGTTGATGGCGTCGAGGTACTCGGAGGAGCGGTGGAGGTCGATGTTTTGCAGGATGTGCTTGTTGGCGGGGAGGGCAGCGGTCACAATGTAGCGGTCCTCGGGCATGTGGATGCGCACGGCGGCCAGGAGGGACAGGAAGTCGCTGCCTTGTTGAGGGTTGGCGGGATATTCCCAGACGACTGGTAGAGAAGTTGTCAGCAGACATCGCTTGGAAAGTCGATTCTGGGAGTAAGCTCACTGTCAATGCCATCGAACTCAGGGGCATCAACCAAGCTTCGGGCAGAGCGTGCAAAATTGTCCCTCAGAATGGGATCAGAAGCCACGATAGGGAATATCCTCTCAGAACCTGGCCCACCAATAGACAGCAACACTTGAAGATGCGGATATCTGCTCTTCAAATACATCAAGGAGCCCAGGGCGCCATTGACGCCGTCACAGGGAGCTTTGGCATCGGCCCACTCGTCGCTAAGCTAGAGCTGCGTGTTAGTAGTGCTGGATGTAACTGTGGTTAGGGCTCGAAGGACAGTCTAGGCAGAAACTCACAAATACACCTCCGTCTGCTGCCACGCTGGCGTAGGCGTAATAGACGCGGTTGATGCAGCTGTAGTTTAGCTGCCCGGGCGTGTCATTGTTATATATCCGGTAATTCGGCCAGTACACGGCATTGGTGTACATGACAGGAGACGCAGCTATGCGTGTTTTGCGGAATGAAGACGCCATTGTGCTGAATATCGACTTCCAATATGACAAGAAAGTGGATCGTTTAGGAATTCAAAAAAAAAAAAAAAGCGTAGGGCAACGAGTCCCTGGATCGGGGATGGAGAAAGCTCAGAATGCTATTGTCTGATAAAGGGCCTTCTACTTTTCAAGTCAAATCAGGGCCAGCACATAGTTGACTGACGAAATCTCAGATGAGGGTCGGGCAGCAAGAAAGGAGCAAAGGTCCAGCAATCTCGCAGGGCATTCGGCTTTATATTGCTTTCCGAAGGTTCACCAAGGTATCTTGGGGGCGATGAGCAGCAGCATACACCCTACCATGTGGTGTGGAGCCCAATGATGCTGTCATGGTAAGGAACATGATCGAGCCCCCCGAGGATGGCATGGACACAGCATATGCGTCGGGGACAAACATTCGGGGACGGCAGAGGCATGATTGACCAAATGACAACAGACCATCGGATGACCACGCATACCTTCGTGGCCCGGCATCGACCGGAGAGTGCAGGGGTCAAAACATAGAAGTCGGTGTGTATTGGATGTACAATGTTTTATCGTGTCAGCGATTTACTAGATGGAAGAGAGCAACTAGCAACGTCAGAGAAGTTGATTCCAGCATGATATTTACCAGACTTTGCGGCTGTGCGATCAACGTCGCCTTGGAATGTTCGCTGTTCTTGCCAAGGAGCACTTGGCCGTGTTTATCATCGAGGCCGTTCCGATAGAGTGGTGGCATCAGCGATTCGCCCGTTTGCTGATGTTGGGGCCCAATCAAGCACTTCTCCAACTCTGCAGCCGAGGACGATATGGTGGAGACCGAACATGTTCCTGGAGCGTTGAAGGTAAGGACGATGAGGTGTCTGTATGGGCTCGAACTACCTGCGCTCTTCCGAACCTCAAGGGCACAACGTACGCTGTGGGCCATTGTGGAACAGGAACCCCGTGCTATTGACACCAAAGTTGACATTAGGGCATCGGCCAATTCTTCCCGAGCCTCAAAAGCGGGCCGGTTTGTCGGCGACTGGCCGCTCTGTCGCACATCACTTGCAGGCTCAAATACCTAAACATGATAAGGAGACGAACGGACGAACGAGTTCTGTTCCAAATTTGGGAAACCCGACTGATCAAAGATACTGAGACGCCTGACTAATGGACACCCAGGATAAGGGCAAAGGCTGCTCTGTTGACAGCATGCGGGCAAAGGGAGCGGGATAGAGAGCAATTGGGCTTGGAAACGAAGGCAGAAAAAAACGCCTTGCTTTCCTCCTGTCTGCATGTAAAAACTTAAAATTCAATTCATCGAGCTTTCTGTGTTCGCCCAATGATTGTGGACGTCGTCCGTGTTGAGAGCCATGATGTGGGACGACAGGCCTTGCCTCAGCATCTTTTGTTATGCGTGCCAATGCATCGAGGTGGATCAAAGAAACATGCTCGGGCTTTGGAGACGCAGGGCCCAAAGTAAGCTCACATTGGAAACAGAGAGAAAGGCATAGACGGCTGAGTACAGCTGGCGTAAGTTGCCAACTCATCCTCTGTCGCAGCTTTGCCATCCACATGGCAGATGTTGAGCCTTCATGACGACGTCCGGCCCAAAGTTTGGTGATGACAACATTGACTGAACGCTTGTTGTGCTCTCTGTGAATAGCTTCCAAGGTTCTAATCCAAGTGACAAGAACGCAAACTCATGGGCGGCCTCACTCGAGTCTGCCTTGGCCTCTTACCGTTTGGGTTGTTGAGATAAACATTGGATCAGAGGAAAACATACCATCTGGCAATTGCCACTCAGCCGAGTAGGTACTTCGAGCTTTGACAGAGACTATTCGACCGCCCAACTACGCAAGATTTTCGTCCGGCCCAACTCGGTGCGACAACGAAGCTGTCTTGGCCTGCAAGTCATCTCCAACGCAGGGGCTCTTGAAGAGTGATAGGGTGGGGGATGGCCCTTCGTCCCCCGAATGCCTTGGCATAAACTTCAACGTCGTACTTAGACAAATAAACAAAAGGTGAAGATGAGGGCCGTGACTAATAATCATGATTCCGGGAATGTAGCCCAGAGATTTAGCATAGGTAGGTGCCTGCACTGCCTGGAAGCTTTTGGGCAGCTTTGGACAGGAAAAAAATTTGCATTCTGGTTTGGCGCCACAGCCGTCCAGGGTTGGGCACTCTCACCGGGGACCAAACCGTTCAATGGGGCAGCCGTGGGTCGGGTCGGGTGTCGAGAGGAGCGGTTGCAGCCAACCCGGTTCGCTCGGCTCGGTGACCCTAAGAGTCACCGGCTGGGCACCGACTCCGGGCCGGCGAGTATGCTGAACATCCGGAAGATGTAACGGCACACCATCTGTCCCATCCCAAGCCACCTAGATCATCCAATAAGAGCAAGAAACCAATAAGCCTTGATGAACGTGGCTTGCATAACCAGTTCGGGCTCTGCATGGTGCTCAAAACCCTGTTGACAGGACCACGGCAACTGCCGTCAATGTTGCTCCACGTGGCCAGGCAGCCAGGGGTTTGGGTACCCTTTGAACCCGATGGGTGAGAATGTCATCGTTTTGTCATCATTTGGGAGAAGGAGTGGCCCTTATGTACCTCTGCTCTAGCAGCCAGTTCACTGCCAAACGAGAAGGCCGACTATCATATTCGGGCAGGAAGCCAGATCTGTTCCCTCTTCTTCATCATGAATGAAGCGCACCAGGCCGGGAGATGTGGGTTTCCGATCCAAGGCCAGCACTTCCTGTTGGCCAAGCTCGTTGAGGGAGCAGGCTTAGGTGAAAGGTGAAAGGAACTGTCTCCCCAATGCCAGGTGAGCATGCATAACAATGGGAGGTGTTCACGGACGTGAACTGCACAACTCTGCTGCAGTCCAACGAGAAGGCCAAGTCACATGGCTAGCAGCCTCTGTTGGGTTGATCTAGGGACTAGAACAGGCCGGTGACGCCGATCACCAGAAGTATTGGGATATACTTGTACAGTCAATTTGGTGGCGCTTATGTTGATATATCGGAATCATCATGGCGGCCAGGTCTCTCAACACTGCGGCCTGAATAGTTCTGAGCCATGGGCTGTCAATCTACAATGAGAGGGATGGAGCTGGCGATGGAGCAAAGGTTCTTCAAGTGAGGATGCAGCACCTACGAGTGGTTGAAAGAAAACCAGAAAAAAGTAGATAAACAACATTGGCGTAGTACGGTTGCAAACAATGTTGTCTCGATTGTCAACGACATGGTGTGTTCTAGAAGCAAGAACTGTCAAAGTTGAAGAGTTAATAAGCATATCACGTCCTGGGCGCGCTGTGGGCAGAACCGCATTATGCTGTACGAAATTGTACATGATTTTTTGTTCGCATCCCGCTTGTATGTAACTATCTAACCATAACAGCAAATAACCCACAAGGACCCTTTGTATCAAGATACCTTGACTGTTAGTCGATCCGTTTCATCACAATCCAGACCATATTTCATAGAGAGCAGGATAATGCCTCTATGGGCCAGAAACTATTGGATATTACTTTTTTTTTTCGTTTTTGGCTCAAATGATTATGTGAACCACCATAGAGCCAGGTTACCGGTAGGTCTTTAATACCTGGTATGTGGTTACCGAACTGTCATAATGGTTGCTGCTTGAGCCCCTGCTTTTATCTAATCCACATCCTGCCCCACTTGGCAGGCATGCTGAAGCTTGCCTGCTCAGGCGCATCATACCTGGCCTTCCTCCTCCCCCCCCTTTGGCTTGGCATTTTTGTGCATTCATCCCACTTCCATCCATCCACCAGGCTGCGGTGTCGCGGTGTCAGTATCGTCACCGTAATTAACTGGACAAGCGGCGGCTTGTCTAACACGTTGTGATTCTCTGGCTCTTCACTCAGAATCTACCGACATTTGACATCCTGAGCGCGCAGCTCCCTACTATTGCCACACGTCATCAAGATCGAAACCAGTCTTGCGCAACCATGGCCGACAGTGCCGAAGCGGGCGGCGAAGCCCAGTCGCAGCAGATTACCTTCAAAGTGAAGAGCTCTAATGACAAGACACACACCATCACCATGGATGAGTCAGCTACTGTCCTAGACCTCAAGACGAAGCTGAGCGGCCCTGACTTCGAAGATATCCCGGTCGACCGACAGCGCCTGATCTATTCTGGACGCATCATGAAGGACTCCGATACCCTGAGTGTCTACAAAATCAAGCCTAACAATACTATTCACTTGGTCAAGAGTGCTCGGAGCAACCAAACTGCTGCTGCGAGCACATCGGCTTCTACCTCTGCCTCATCCTCCACGCCAACGCCAGCTGTGCCTCAGAACATGGCCGCTGGCACCAGCGCAGGCGATCCGCTTGCAGCCCTAACCGGCGCTAGATACGCTGGTCTCGCAAACCTGCCGAGCTTTGACCTTTTTGGTGCAGACGGAGGAGTAAGTCCAGTCTAACAAGTTATTTGATTAGTTCCCGACAGTGCAGTAATGCTCACATTTTGTACAGATGGGTGCTCCCCCTAGTGATGAACAAATTGCCGATATGCTCTCGAACCCAGCGGTTGCCCAGTCAATGCAAGCAGCTCTCAATAACCCGAACTTTGTCGATTACATGATCCAGATGAACCCCATGCTTGCTAGCATGCCGAATGCTCGCGAAGTTCTCAATTCACCACAGTTCCGCGCCCTTATGACCAACCCAGAAGCTATTCGGATGGCGGCTAGGCTCCGTAGGGTGCTCCAGGAAAGTGCTGGTGCTAACTTCCCAGCTCCCGGGGCGGTCGATAATGCGTCCTCTGGCCAGCCCGCTGGATCCCCAACATCCGGCGGCAACGCGAACAGCGCCAATAACGCTAACGATCCGTTGAGGAGCTTATTCGGAATGCCCGGTCTGTTCGGCGCGCCCCTTGGTTCGGATGCCTCAAATCCCTTCGCTGCTCTTTTTGGCGCCCCTCCTCCTCCAGCGAGCAATACAGGCGGCACAGCAGCTGGCACGACGTCGTCGACATCGAGTCAACCTGCGGCATCAGTTCAAGGCGGAAGTGGTTCAAGTGGGAGCAGTGCAAACACTCCAAACCAACCGGCTGGAACTGCCCCGCCTTTTAACCCTTTCGCCGCACTCTTTGGTGGCGCCAATCAAGCAAACAATCAGGGCGGCGCCAGTCTCCCAAATCCTTTTGGCCTTCCGTTACCCCCAATCCCTCCCGAGACTTTCCAGCAAATGGCTCAGGCCTGGGGTTTTGCCCCTCCCGCTGTAGCCCCGCAGGATAACAGGCCACCAGAGGAACGATATGCTGAGCAGTTGCGGCAACTGAACGATATGGGCTTCTTCGACTTTGAACGGAACGTGGCAGCCTTGCGCCGCAGCGGCGGCAGTGTCCAGGGCGCTATTGAGTATCTCCTCTCCAACCCATAATTGCAGTCTTGGGGAGCGAGATTTTTTTTTTTTTTTTTTT
>Ga0065720_1004400_pt1 | contig 12372 bp, 11 predicted proteins | sample Thericmetagenome_FD_59107 | JGI IMG/M metagenome (GOLD analysis project Ga0065720, IMG submission 59107) | Thermophilic microbial communities from the Joint Bioenergy Institute, California, USA of rice/straw/compost enrichment - eDNA_2 v2... | ecosystem: Engineered > Solid waste > Grass >... | reverse complement strand
AAGGACCCGGAGGCCCCGATCTTCGAGCTCGCCGACTACGGCGTGGTGGGCGACCTGTTCAAGGTCGTGCCGCAGCTCATCGAGGAGATCGAGAAGCGCAAGTAGCCCGCGGGGCGCGGTCCGCGGCTGGTCGCGGCGGCCGGGGGCGGGAACCCGCCCCCGGCCGGGCACGGCCGCTCCGGATACCCTGGAGGGGCCATGGCTTACTTGGACCACGCGGCCACCACGCCGATGCTGCCCGAGGCGATCGAGGCGATGACCCGCCAGCTCGGCCAGGTCGGCAACGCCTCGTCGCTGCACGCCTCCGGCCGCCGGGTGCGGCGCGTCGTGGAGGAGTCCCGCGAGACCATCGCGACCGCCCTCGGCGCCCGCCCCAGCGAGGTCGTGTTCACCTCCGGCGGCACCGAGGCCGACAACCTCGCGATCAAAGGGCTCTACTGGGCCCGTTCCGCCGCCGGGGCGCGGCGCATCCTGATCAGCTCGATCGAGCACCACGCCGCGCTCGACCCGGCCCGCTGGCTCGCCGCGCACCAGGGCGCGGTCGTGGAGGAGCTCCCGGTCGACGAGTACGGCCGGGTGCACCCGGAGACGCTGCGCGAGGCGATCGAGCGCGCCCCCGACGACGTCGCGCTGGTGAGCGTGATGTGGGCGAACAACGAGGTCGGCACCGTGCAGCCGGTCGCCGAGCTCGCCGCGATCGCGCACGAGCACGGCATCCCCTTCCACACCGACGCCGTCCAGGCGGTGGGCCAGCTGGAGGTGTCGTTCTCCGGCTCCGGCGTGGACGCGCTCACCCTCAGCGGGCACAAGATCGGCGGCCCGGTCGGGGTGGGCGCGCTGCTGCTCGCCCGCGGCGTCGACCCCACCCCGGTGCTGCACGGCGGCGGGCAGGAGCGCGAGGTGCGCTCCGGCACGCTCGACGCGCCCGCGATCGCCGGTCTCGCCGCGGCCGTCGAGGTCGCCGTCGCGCAGCGGGAGGCGCTCGCCGCCCGGCTCACGGAACTGCGCGACGACCTGATCGACCGGGTACGGCGAGCCGTACCGGACGTGGTCCTCAACGGCCACCCGGCCGACCGCCTGCCCGGCAACGCGCACTTCTCCTTCCCCGGCTGCGAGGGCGACGCGCTGCTCATGCTGCTCGACGCCAAGGGCGTGGAGTGCTCCACCGGGTCCGCCTGCTCGGCCGGGGTCGCCCAGCCGTCCCACGTGCTGCTCGCGATGGGCGCCGACGCGCTGCGCGCCCGCGGCTCGCTGCGCTTCACCCTCGGCCACACCTCCACCAAGGAGGACGTCGACCGGCTCGCCGAGGTGATCGCCGGCGTGGTGGAGCGCGCCCGCCGCGCCGGGATCAGCTGAGGAAGTGTGAGATCGACAGCCAGCCGGGGTCGGCGGCGACGTCGACCCGGGCCCGGCCCTGCTCCCAGCCCTTGGCGATCTGGCGTACCAGCTCGGCGGCGTCGCTCTCCGGATCGGCGTAGATGTGCATGACGCGCACGCGATCGGCGCTCATGTGCGCGACCGGCAGCGCGACCTCCTCGGGCAGCCGCGCGGCGAGCTCCAGCTCGAACCCGTCGAGCGCCTCCAGCGACGCCCCGGTGGGCAGGCCGTCCTCGTCCGCCTCCTGGTACGGCAGCGTGACCATGATGTGCTGCTCGAACAGCGGATGGTCCACCGGCCGCAGCGGGAACCTGGCCGTCGCCGTCACCTTGCCGCCCGCGGGCGTGCGGCCCTCCAGGGCGACCCAGCGCGGCTCGTCGTGCTCGGCGGCGAGCCCGGCGACGACGGCGGGCAGGTGCACCGCGGGCACCGGGTCGAGCGGCTCGAAGGAGGCGGCGGTGATGTCGCCGACCCAGCGGGCCACCTCGTCCTCGCCGAGGATCCAGTCGAGCGCGAGCAGCGCGCTCTCCGTGCGCGTCTCGTCGTCCAGGTCCGGATAGATCGGGTGGTAGACCACCACGTCGATGCGCGGCTTGCCCGGCGGGATCCGCAGCCCGAGCACGATCTGGTCGAAGGCGAACTCGCGGCCGCCCACCTGGATCTTCAGCTCCATCGCCTGCGGATTCGCCTGCCGCGACGGGTGGAACTCCCACCGCTCGTCGGGCGGCGGCGCCGCCTTCGCCCACCGGTGGGCGAGGGGCCGCAGCTCCGGCGCGCCCGCCGAGGTCACCACGAGCGCCTGGTCGGCGGTCCTCCCCGGCTCGATCTCCCAGACCAGCCCCTCGTCGATCGCCGCCACGGCCGGTGCGAGCGCCTCGGCGAGCCCGGCCTCGTCCCCGGCCTCCAGCAGCGCGTCGAGCCGCGGCCGGGACTCGGCCCACCACGCCCAGAACGCCTCGATCCGTTCGTGTCGCATGAGCACCGATCCTCGCAGGTGCCCTCGCCGCCCGCCAACCGGGCACCCGGGCGAGCCGCCCGGCAGGTCCGCGGCGCGGGTAATCTTGACGTGTTATGGGGCTTCGTGTACTGGCCGCGATGTCGGGCGGCGTCGACTCGGCGGTGGCCGCCGCGCGCATGGCCGAGGCGGGCCATGACGTGACCGGCGTCCACCTCGCGCTGTCGGCGAACCCGAGTTCGTACCGCACCGGTGCGCGCGGCTGCTGCACGCTGGAGGACTCCCGCGACGCGCGCCGCGCCGCCGACGTCATCGGCATCCCGTTCTACGTGTGGGACATGGCCGAGCGCTTCCACCACGACGTGGTGGAGGACTTCGTCAGCGAGTACGCGGCGGGCCGCACCCCCAACCCCTGCCTGCGCTGCAACGAGAAGATCAAGTTCGCCGCGGTGCTCGACCGGGCGCTCGCGCTCGGCTTCGACGCGGTCGTCACCGGCCACCACGCCCGCCTGGAGAACGGCGTGCTGCGCCGCAGCGTGGACGCGGGCAAGGACCAGTCGTACGTGCTCGGCGTGCTCACCCGGGAGCAGCTCGCGCACGCGCTCTTCCCGCTCGGCGACTCCACCAAGGCCGAGGTGCGCAAGGAGGCCGCCGAGCGCGGCCTCGCCGTCGCCGACAAGCCGGACAGCCACGACATCTGCTTCATCGCCGACGGGGACACCCGCGCCTTCCTCGCCGAGCGCCTCGGCACGAGCCGCGGCCCGATCGTCGACGCGCTCACCGGCGAGGTGATCGGCGAGCACGACGGCGCGTACGGCTTCACCGTCGGGCAGCGCAAGGGCCTGCGGGTCGACCGCCCGGCCCCCGACGGCCGTCCNCGCTACGTGCTGTCGATCGAGCCGGTGAGCAACACCGTCACCGTCGGCCCGCGCTCNGCGCTCCAGGTGNACACGATCATCGCCGAGCGGCCGATCTGGAACGGCCCGATCGACGAGCCGCGCGACCCGATCACCTGCACCGTGCAGCTGCGCGCGCACGGCGAGGTGTACGGCTGCCGCGCCCAGGTCACCGGCGACGGCCGGCTGCGCATCGACCTCGACAGCCCCGCGATCGGCGTCGCCCCGGGCCAGGCGGCCGTGCTCTACGACGGCGACGTGGTGATCGGCTCCGGCACCATCGCCTCGGCCTCCTGAGGCCCGCACCGGCCCCGGGGCGTCAGCCGTCGAGCGTCACGCTCTCGCCCGGCGTGAGGCGGCGGATCTCGGCCTGCTGCTTGTCGGCCTCCATGCCCAGCCAGTTGTCGATCAGCTTCAGGCCGACCTCGTTGAGCAGCCCGTCGTGCGTGGAGAACGCGCGGCCGGGCCGTACCTGCCGCAGGTACTCGATCCACTCGGGCAGCTTGAGCCACGGCGCGTTCGTCGGCACGAGCAGCGTCGGCACCTCGACGCCCGGCGGGGTGAGCGCGTCGCCCGGGTAGAAGAGGCGTTCGTCGACGAGGTAGCCGACGTTCTGCACGATCGGCTGGTCCGGGTGGTTGGGCGCGTGCCACTCGCCGATCACCTTGACGCCGAAGCCGTTCGTCCGGAACGAGTCGCCCTCGCGCACCGCCCGCGTGGGCGCGGCGAGGTCGCCGAGCTTGGAGATCACCGCCTCGCAGCCGTAGATCTCCAGCGCCGGGTTCTTCTCCGCCGCCGCGCGCAGCGCCTCCGTGTCGAAGTGGTCGAAGTGCTCGTGGGTGATGAGCACCGTGTCCGCGCCCTCCAGCACCCCGTCGCCGGAGAACTTCCCGGGGTCGATGACGACGGTGCGGCCGTCCTTCTCCAGCCGCACGCACGCGTGGCCGTACTTGGTGAGCCTCATGCCAACAATCCATACCGCATGCCGCCCGCCTCGCCGTGTCCGGCTCCGCCTCCGGCGCTCTCTAAGCTGGGCTCGTGACCGAGAACGGCGATCGTTTCCCGTGGAGTACGGCGAGCGCGACCGGCGTGGGATCCCACCCCGGCGAGGACCATCTCGAAGCGCTTCGCGTCGTCTTCGGCGAGCTGCCCGACCTGCCGTACCTGCCGGAGCTGCCCGCCCGGGGGGTAGGCGCCGACATGATCGGGCGGTCCGCCGGACTGCTCGTGGAGATGCCGGTGGAGGTGCAGCCGTCCGGCTGGCGGATCGCGAGTGCGCCCGGCCGGGACCTGCGCCGCGCCCACGACCACCTCTCCCGTGACCTGGACGGCCTGGAGGAGATCGCCCAGGCGTACACCGGCCCGCTCAAGGTGCAGGTCTGCGGCCCGTGGACGCTCGCCGCCGCGATCGAGCTGCGCCACGGCGACAAGATGCTCGCGGACGCGGGAGCCGTACGCGACCTCGTCGCCTCCCTCGCCGAGGGCGTCGCCGCCCACCTCGCCCAGGTACGGCGCCGCGTCCCCGGCGCCACCACGATCGTGCTCCAGCTCGACGAGCCCGGCCTGCCCGGCGTGCTCGCCGGCACCGTGCCCACCGCCTCCGGCTTCAGCCGCCTGCCCGCCGTCGAGGCGCCCATCGTTGGCGATCACCTGCGCACCCTGCTGCGCACGGCCGCCGCCGGCGACGTCTTCCCGATCGTGCACTGCTGCGCGCCCCGCGTCCCCGTCGCGGTGATCCGCGAGGCGGGCGCGAAGGGCGTCTCCCTCGACGCCGCCCTGCTGCGCCGCGAGGACGAGGACCCCATCGGCGAGGCGGTCGAGGACGGCGTCGCCTTCTTCCTCGGCGTCGTTCCCGGCACCGACACCCGCCTCCCCGACATCGGCGTGATCGCCAAGCCCGCCGTCGAGCTGTGGCACCGCCTCGGCTTCCCGCCCGCCACGCTCGCCGACCAGGTGGTCCTCACCCCGTCCTGCGGCCTCGCCGGCGCCACCCCGGCCTACGCCAAGGCCGCCCTCGCCAAGTGCCGCGAGGCGACCAGGGTGCTGCGCGAGGACCCGGGCGAGGAGTGACCCGAGGTCAGACGTCCCGGGCGCTCGCCTTCACGCTCGCGAGGAACCGCTTCCACTCCGCGCGCGTGAAGGCGAGGCTCGGACCGGCGGGATTCTTGGAGTCCCGCACGATCACGCTGTCGCCGGTGCGTGCCGCCTCAAGGCAGTTCTCCCCACTGCCGCTCCAACTGCTCTTTCGCCAGGTTGAAGCGCCGTCTGTGTCAGCAACCATCTACGACCTTTTCAGTGCCGCCCTGATGAAGTCGCGTGATTCAGCGGCCGACAGGGCATATCCGGATAACTGATCCCATGCCAACCTATAGCGCCTTACTCCGTCAACGCTCTCCACGAACACCGAGCCCATGAGGCCCTCCACGTACGCGATATCGCGATCCTGCGGGTCGGGAAAGCCGATGATGACGAACGCCCCATCCATGCCCGGATGCAACCCGACGTCGAGCGGCACGATCCTGAGCGTGATATTCGGGCGTTCGCTGGCGGAGATGAGCGCTTTGAGCTGGGCAGGGCCGATCCCGTTGCCCACGGCCAAGCAGCGTTGGATCACCGCCTCGCTGAGGATGCAGGTGAACTCGGGTGGATGGTCGCGGTCGAAGATGCCCTGCCGGGCCATGCGCGCGGAGGTCCGGCGTTCGATCTCCTCGTCGGGCGCGGTCGGCCGGAAGGTCCGGTTGAGAGCTCGGGCGTAGTCCTCCGTCTGCAGCAGGCCGGGGACGAGTTCGGACTCGTAGCTGCGGATGATCGAGGCGTCGGTCTCCAGGGCGACGAAGTTGCTGGGGAAGATGTCCTGGTACTCGCTCCACCAGCCCCGCTGGCGAGATTCGCGGGCCAGCTGAATCAGCCCGTCCTTCTCGGGGCTCGGCACGCCGTACAGCTCGCACAGGTCGCGAACGTCCCGCCAGGAGGCGGCGGTCCTGCCGTACTCCAGCCGGTAGAGCTTCGAGGTCGACCACTCCATGTGGCCGGCGACCTCCTCGCGCGACAGCCCTGACCTCGCTCGCGCCTCACGCAGCGCGGCGGCGAGCCGGCGTCGCCGCACGGTGGGGGAGTGATTCTTACTGCTGAGACGGTCCGTCATCAATTGCCCCCTTTGCTGGAGTGCCAAATCCACGACCAAATGCACGCTGACTCAATTCCTTCTGCACTTGGTCATGGGGATTCGTTGCATGATAACGAAGAGTTACGCAATGATTACTCCATAATGCCGCAGCTCGGCGGATCGCTGTGGCCGATCTCTATCACATGGAGTGATCAATCAATGACAGAACGGCGCGAAGAGGTCGTCCACCGTCACAGTCCGGCAAAGAGGTTCCCCATCGTCACCGCCGGCCCGGACGACGGAGGCATCAGGTTAAGCATGATCAGGTGCGCGACCTTCGCCGCGACCAGGGACCACATCGCGGCGGCCCGGCAGCTCGCGAAGGAGACGCTCGCCGATCACCCGGCCGGAGAACTCGCGGTCGTCCTCATCTCGGAGCTCGCCACCAACGCCGTGCAGCACAGCGGCTCCCCGCACTTCACGCTCATGATCAGCCAGAACGCCGCCGGCGAGCTCTACATCAAGGTCGTCGACGACGGCCAGGGCGGCCTGCCGTCCCTGCGGGACGCGGATCCGGACGACGAGCACGGCCGGGGCATCCGCCTCGTCGAGACCCTCACCAGGCGATGGGGCATCACCCGGGAACGCGGCGTCGGCATGGCCGTCTGGTTCCACATCGACCAGCACGCCACCCAGGCCTGGCTCAACCTGCTCCTCGCCGACCACGGCTGAGCGGCCGGTACGGCGACGCCCTGTCGGCGGCGGACGCGCCCGGTCACTTCGGCGCGGGATACTTTCGCCAGAGATACTTTCGCTGGCGAAAGTATCTCTGGCGCAACTAATCGTGCGGGCTTCCGCTGGTCTGCGGTGAGTGGCCGCGGGGCGCGTCCCGGTGGGAGTTCCTGGAGTCCTCGCTGGGGAACCCCCGGTGTCCGCGCTGCTCGTGTCCGGTGAGCGATCGCTCGCCGTCGAGTTCCCGGCCGACGCGCTCGCCGCGGACGTGCTCAGGGCGATCGGCGGCGAGGAACGCACCTTCACCGAATCCGGGAGGCGCTGGCGAGGCGGCTGCCGGAGCGGGGTCTCCCCGCCGCACCAGTGATCGGCGGGTACCGGACGCGCGGCAACGACGTGGAGATCGACATCGTCGGCGCCGACCGCGCGCCGGTCGCCCGGGAGCTGCTCCTCCTGGGCTCGGTGAAGTGGCTGGAGAACTCGCCCTTCGGCAACCAAGATGTCGGTGCCCTCGCCTACCATCGGAGCCGCCTGACCGACGAGCCGGTGCCGCTGCTCGCGGTGTCGCGGAGCGGGGTCACCGCCGGTGGTCTCGACGGGGCGTACGGACCCGACGAGATCGTCGAGGCGTGGCGCTGACGTGCGGTCGCCGGGTGGTCGCGGGGTGCGGCGATAACGTTGGTCGTGCGGTCTATCGACGGGTGCTCGCCCGACGGGGGCGACCGTTCCACGAGGGGAGACGGGGTATGGGCGTCGAGGGTGTCGCGGAGGGCGGCGTGCCGGCGGCGGCGCGGGAGCGGCACGCCGAGCTCACCGAGCTGGTGAACGACGCCAACTGGCGGTACTACGTGCTCGACGCGCCGACGGTGAGCGACGCCGAGTACGACCAGTGGATGCGCGAGCTGAAGGAGCTGGAGGAGGAGTATCCGGAGCTGCGCACGCCGGACTCGCCGACGCAGCGGGTGGGCGCGCCCGTCTCCACCGAGTTCGCCAAGGTGCAGCACGTCCAGCGGATGGAAAGCCTGGACAACGCGTTCGCCGACGAGGAGCTCGCGGCATGGCAGGCGCGGGCCGAGCGCATGCTGGAGCGGGCCGCCGGGCCGTACCTGTGCGAGCTGAAGATCGACGGGCTGGCGATCGCGCTGCTGTACGAGAAGGGCAGGCTGGTCCGGGCGGCGACCCGGGGCGACGGGGTGACCGGCGAGGACGTCACCCTCAACGTGCGCACGATCGCGGACGTGCCGCACCGGCTGCGCGGGGACGGCATCCCCGACCTGCTGGAGGTGCGCGGCGAGGTGTNCCTGCCGGTGGCCGCGTTCGAGGAGCTCAACCGGCGGCTGCTGGACGAGGGNAAGCNGCCGTTCGCGAACCCGCGCAACTCGGCGGCCGGGTCGCTGCGGCAGAAGGACCCGCGGATCACCGCGCAGCGGGACCTGCACGTGATCTGCCACGGCATCGGCCGGTGGGACGGCGGCGAGGTGCCGAAGGCCCAGTCGGAGACGTACCNGCGGTTCAAGGAGATGGGCCTGCCGGTCAGCGACCTGTACCGGGTGGTCGACGACCTCGACGCGGTGCGCGACTACATCGAGTACTACCGGCAGCACCGCCACGACACGCCGTACGAGATCGACGGCGTCGTGGTGAAGATCGACGACTTCGCCAAGCAGCGGCAGCTCGGCTCCACCGCGCGCGCCCCGCGCTGGGCGATCGCGTACAAGTACCCGCCGGTCGAGGTGACCACGAAGCTGCTCGGCATCGAGGTGAGCGTGGGCCGCACCGGGCGCGTAACCCCGTACGGGGTGATGAAGCCGGTGAAGGTGGCCGGGTCCACGGTCGAGCGGGCCACCCTGCACAACGCGTACGAGGTGCGGCGCAAGGGCGTGCTCATCGGCGACACCGTGGTGCTGCGCAAGGCCGGGGACGTGATCCCGGAGATCGTGAAACCGGTGGAGGAGCTGCGCGACGGCTCCGAGCGGGAGTTCGTCATGCCCACGCACTGCCCGGAGTGCGGCACCGAGCTGCGCCGGGAGCGCGAGCAGGACGTGGACATCCGCTGCCCGAACGCCAAATCGTGCCCGGCGCAGTTGCGTGAGCGCATCTTCTTCGCCGCCGGCCGGGGCGCGTTCGACATCTCGGCGCTCGGGTACGAGGCGGCGACCGCGCTCACCCAGCCGCTGCCGCCCCAGGAGCCGCCGGTGCGCACCGAGGCGGACCTGTTCGACCTCACCATGGAGCAGCTGCTGCCGATCCGGACNCTCGTCCGCGACCCGGACACCGGCCTGCCGAAGATCGACCCCAAGACCGGCGAGCCGAAGGTCGTCACCTTCTTCGCCAACCAGAAGGGCGAGCCGAAGAAGAACACCGAGAAGCTGCTGGAGGAGCTCGAGAAGGCGAAGCGGCGGCCGCTGTGGCAGGTGCTCGTCGCGCTCTCCATCCGGCACGTCGGGCCGGTCGCCGCGCAGGCGCTCGCCGCCGAGTTCCGCTCGCTCGACCGCATTTTCAGCGCCTCCGAGGAGGAGCTCGCCGCGGTCGAGGGCGTCGGCCCGACGATCGCGGCCTCGATCCGCGAGTGGTACGCGGTCGACTGGCACCGCGAGATCGTCGAGCGCTGGCGCCGGGCGGGGGTGCGCATGGAGGAGGAGCCGCCGGCCGAGGGGGAGGCGGTGCCGCAGACCCTCGCCGGGCTCACCCTCGTGGTCACCGGCACGCTCGAGCGCTTCAGCCGGGACAGCGCGACCGAGGCGATCCGGGCCCGCGGCGGCAAGGTGACGAACTCGGTGTCGAAGAAGACGTCGTTCCTGATCGCCGGGGAGAACGCGGGCTCCAAGTACGACAAGGCGGAGAAGCTCGGCGTGCCGATTCTCGACGAGGCCGGCTTCCTCACGCTGCTGGAGCGGGGGCCGGAGGGGGTCTCGACTTCCGAACTGCCGTGACGCAACGTGCCCAGTTGGTTTCGCGAGGTGGCCCCGAGGTCGTACCCTCCCATCATGACCTCTTGGGGGTTTGCCGGATAATGACCGACCCATCCGACACCCGGGACACCGGTCCACGGCCGGGCTCGCCGCTGTGGACCTACCTCGCGGGCGTCATCGTCGTGGGGCTCACCGCGCTGGTCGTCGCCGAGGTGCGGCTCGGCCCCGAGCAGCTCGCCCACGTGCTGCGCCTGCCGCTGCTGTGGATGCTCGCCGCCCTGGTGGTGCTCGGCGAGCTGCGTCCCGTCGTGATGTCCTCCTCGACCCTGGTGGGCGGCACGCCCGCCTCGGTCATGTTCAGCTTCGCCGTACTGCTGCACTACGGCCTCTCCGTGGCGGTGCTCACCCAGGCGGCCGCGGTCGTCGTGGCCGGACTGGTCAACCGCCGGGCCTGGCACCGGACGGCGTTCAACGTCGCGCACGTCACGCTCGCCTGCACCGCCGGGGCCGTGGTGCTCGGCGCGTTCGGCGTGCTGCCGCACCCCACCCACCCGTGGGTGCCGGACGGCGGCCACGACGTGCTCGCGATCGGGCTCGCCGCGCTCGCCTACTTCGTGGTACGCGCCCTGCTCGTGTGCGGCGCGGTCGCGCTGCACGAGCGCCGCTCGCTGCTCCGGGTGATCCGGGTGTCGATCGGCCACCAGAGCCTGGTGTACGGCACCATGCTCGGCCTCGCCCCGGTCGTCGTGGTGGTGATGGCCTACACGCCGGTGCTCGTGCCGCTGTTCGTGGCCCCGCTCGCCGCGATGTACTTCACCGCCACCGTGTCGGCGCGCCGCGACCACCAGGCGATGCACGACGAGCTCACCGGGCTGCCCAACCGCAAGCACCTCATCCTCGCGATCGAGGAGGCGCTCGCCGAGCTCCGCGGCGACCAGCGGCTCGGCCTGCTCCTGCTCGACCTCGACGGGTTCAAGGAGGTGAACGACACCCTCGGCCACCCGGTCGGCGACCGGCTGCTGCAGATCATCGGCCATCGGCTCACGCACAGCGTACGGCCCGGCGACGTGGTGGCCCGGCTCGGCGGCGACGAGTTCGCCGTGCTGCTCCCGTCGATCCGGGACGCGCAGGCGGCGAAGGAGGTGGCGGCCCGGCTGCGCGCCGCGCTCACCGAGCCGGTGCGCCTGGAGGGCATGACGTTCGACCTCGACGCCTCGGTCGGCATCGCGCTCCACCCGGACCACGCCCCCGACTTCCAGCTGCTGCTGCAGCGCGCCGACGTGGCGATGTACCTGGCGAAGGAGGCGCGCTCCGGCGTGGAGTTCTACGTGCCGGACAAGGACCGCAACTCGCCGGAACGGCTCAGCCTCCAGGGCGACCTGCGCCGCGCCATCGACCGGGGCGAGCTGGAGCTGCACTACCAGCCGAAGGTGGTGCTCGCGGACGGCTCGGTGGAGGGCGTCGAGGCGCTGCTGCGCTGGTGGCACCCGGTGCGCGGCCCGGTCTCCCCGGCCGAGTTCATCCCGCTCGCCGAGCAGTCGTACCTGATGCGGGAGCTCACCCAGTACGTGATCGGCGTGGCGATCCAGCAGGCGGCCAGGTGGTGGCACGAGGGCATGAAGGTCCCGGTCTCGGTGAACGTGTCGGCCCGGGATCTGCTCGACAACGGCCTCGCCGAGCAGATCGAGGCGGCGCTGTCGCGGCTGCGCCTGCCGCCCGACTCGCTGCGCCTGGAGGTGACCGAGCGGGTGCTCATGACCGACCAGGCGTACGCCGCGGACACGATCCGCGCGCTCGCCGCGCTCGGCGTGCCGTTCGCGCTCGACGACTTCGGCACCGGCTACTCGTCGCTGGTNCGGCTGCAGCGGCTGCCGGTCTCCGAGGTGAAGATCGACGCCTCGTTCGTGCGNCGGCTCACCGAGTCGCCGGACGACGAGCGNATCGTNCGGTCCACGATCGAGCTGGTGCGCTCGCTCGGGCTGCGCTCGGTCGCCGAGGGCGTGGAGTCCGCCGAGATCGCCGACCGGCTGCGCGACCTCAACTGCGACGTCGGCCAGGGCTGGTGGCTCGGCAAGCCGATGTCGACCGCCGACGCGACCGCCTGGCTGCGCGCGCGGATGGGCACGGACCCGCCGATCACCGCGGTGGAGGCGCCGGCCGGGGCGGTGTGAGCACACCCGCGCGGCCCGGCGTGAAGAACGCGTTAATCGTACGGCGGGGTCTGACGAGCGCCCTAGGATGAAGTGACCGTCCGAACCGCCATTCATGAAACGGGTTACGACTCATGTCCGCCATAACCCGCGACGAGGTCGCTCACCTCGCACGGTTGTCCCGGCTGGCGCTGACCGACGAGGAGCTGGACCACTTCGCCGGCCAGCTCGACCAGATCATCGC
>Ga0065720_1004794_pt1 | contig 12385 bp, 11 predicted proteins | sample Thericmetagenome_FD_59107 | JGI IMG/M metagenome (GOLD analysis project Ga0065720, IMG submission 59107) | Thermophilic microbial communities from the Joint Bioenergy Institute, California, USA of rice/straw/compost enrichment - eDNA_2 v2... | ecosystem: Engineered > Solid waste > Grass >... | reverse complement strand
TAAGATCTGCCTCGGCCGGGTCCCCGCCTGAGACACCGCGGGCAGACGGGCGGTGTCCTCTGCGCAATCAACAGCTTACGCCTTGCGCCTGTCTCCAGAACAAAAACGCTCGTTTCCAATCACGAAACGCCTGGCACTTTCCAAGCGGCGGCACAAAGGAATACGGGCTCCCTCAACCCGAGGCTTGCAGCGCAGCTCGCCGCCGTCTCCTCGCTGTAATCGGTAAAGGCGTGCAGGTTCTTGCGCCGACGCCACTCCTAGGGGGCAATTTGCGGGTCGGGCGTCAGCCGCCACACCCCGCGTCGTGCTTCGCGTGCTGCGGCCTCAAAGGTGCAGTAATCGGACTCCTCTTTCCGCTGATACCTGCGAGCAGCCCATGCGTAACCGAGCTTCACCAGCTCGGCATTTACTTCCAGTTCTCCTTGATGCACGCGAGCAACGAGCCGGTCATACCGGTCCTGCGCGACGGGCTCCAACTGCACGACCTTCCGGAACACCAGCTCCGCAAGAACCTCCGATGCTCGCGGCTTCCATGGGCTGACCGCGCTAAGCTACGCCGCGAAGGCCTTGTCGCAGTCAGTCTCTGAGGAGGCTGGCTCCTTGAGTTTCGGCAGATACTGAATTGCGGGCTCGCCGCAGGCTGGCACCGTAGCCGGTCGTTCCGCGCGCGGAGTGCACAGCTTGCGGCTGCACGCCTTGAGCACAGCGGGTAACGTGAAGGTCTAATTTAGGATGGCAGCAGAACTCGAACTGATTGTGCGGGCAACCGCGTTTGCGGCCGAAAAGCACCGTCACCAGCGTCGGAAAGACGTCCAAGCATCACCCTATATCAATCATCCGATCGCCTTGGCGCAGGTGCTCCTCCTCGAGGCAGGCATACGTGACCCGATCGTTCTGGCGGCCGCGCTACTGCACGACACCATCGAAGACACGGGTACGACCGCGGACGAACTTCGGGAGCAATTCGGAGAAGAGATCGCTGCCATCGTTCAGGAGGTCACCGACGACAAGAAGCTACTCAAGGAAGAGCGAAAGCGGCTGCAGATCGTCCATGCCGGAACACTCTCCGAGAGGGCACGGCTCGTGAAACTCGCCGACAAGATCTGCAACCTGCGCGATTTGCGCACTGCGCCACCTGCTGACTGGTCGCTTGAGCGCCGGCGGGAGTACTTCGATTGGGCGCGGCAGGTCGTCGATGGACTTCGTGGCGTGAACGCGCGGCTCGAAGCATTGTTCGACGCAGAGTACGCGGCCCGGCCGTAGGAAGGGAAATCGACCCCCACTTGTCGTCGAGCAGCATACAGTATCGACCTTCCCTTGTTGCTGGATGGACGCGCACACGGCGAGCTCCATAAGTTGTGCGCCGTGGTTGAGCTGTTTCCCAACCCCGAGCCCTGGCGCCGCGTGTCGCAGCTCGAGTTCGAGGACTTCCTACGTACATACCCTCGGCCGCTGCAGGCGCACCCGCCGCTCAATCAGAAAGCGCGCTTCCGCGAGTACAACGATCCCACGCTTGGCGAATGGCCAGCGTGCACCGTGGCCCGGGAGTTCCGCATTCACCGCAGCGCCGAGTACTGGCTGCGAGAGCGGTAGTCTTGCGAGTTGAGGCCACGTAGTACGGGCTTTCGCGACGTTTTCGGCACGCTGAAGAGGCCCGCGCGCTGCGCACCGCACCGAACCCGGTAGCCAGGGTGCGTAAACGACCACGCGCCTGCCGGTCGCGACACCTCATACCTCCAATGGCACCCCCGGTTCGCGGGAGAACGCGCGAGTCATCGCCTCAGTGACTTGCTCGCGGTTCGTGCCGTCGTACCTGATGATGTTGCTGTGATTGATACCCTCGTTGTAGGGCTGCGCGGGCATGATCACGAGTCCCCGAGGCCGAAACTTCAACCAGTCCAATGCGTAGGGCGGGTAATCATCAACGAGCACGCGTCCGTACGTTCGACACTTGGTCCTCCCGACCAAGTTGATCGCGACCTCGGAGCCGAAGTCTTGCTGGACCCGCTCGACTTTCTCCGCCCACGCGCGGGCGTTGCGAAAGGGTCCTTTGCTCAGGATCTCCACCGTGTAGCCGATCTGGACAGCTACCTCATAGATATCCCACCCGAGCTTTAGACGGGGGAGATTGAGCCACCACCCCGGCTGCCGTCTTATGACGTCGATGCGCCTTCTGAGCCATGGCTCGGGGTCGCTGAACAGGTCCTCTGGAAGTAGGGGATCGCTCGGCGACTGCAGCGCCTCGAGGTCCCGCCGCAACTGTCCGGCGTAATCGTAGAGCGTGTCATCCATGTCTATGAGGCAGATCCGCTCGTCGCTCATGCTCGATCTCTTGGGATTGGGGGGTGGCCTGTGTGTCGCTCGCATGGGCAGGCTGTTGTGTCTCTTTCGCCGAGAGCTACACCGCTCAGAGGAGTAGCTCTCGAATGGCCGCTCGCAACAAACCCTCCTCGCGCTCCGCAAATTCGTCGTTGCAGAGGATAAGCGGCGCGTCCGGTTCAAAGTTGTCGGCGTGATCGTCAACGGCGATCCAGGGAGTGCCCTCGAGTTTCTGCTCGCGCAGGAAGGCTTCGATCTCGCGCTGGCGAGGCGCCGGAGTTCCCTCCGGCAAGCCAAGGGACGGCGTTTTCCCGATCACACGTGGACGGATGTCTTCGCTGAAGAACGCTCGAAGCTCGTCGAGGCTTCGAGTGAGTCTCCAATCGCTTGAAACAACGACCTGAAGAACCGGGAAGTCGCGAACCACCGCCTCCACTCGGGGCAGGTACGCAAAGTACTGATTCTGCTCGTCCGTCCGATCCGCGCGTGGAAACCAGTGGTGCAGGACCCCATCGAAATCGAGAAATAGCAGGATCGTGTTCGGCGGAGCCACTTCGACTCGCTCGCTGTGTTTTGTTGTGCAGGTGGAGGTGGACTCAGGATCGGTGGCGCATTGGAACCTTCCCTAGGGAATGCGTTGGTACCACGCCCGGGGGTGTAAGGGAACCGTCGCTCGTTCCAGCAATCTACGCGCCGCCATTCGGCCACCGCTACTGCGGTGCCGCAGAGCCGGTACCACGCGGGCAGGGAGGTGCTTGGAGGCGCTCAGCGTCTGCGGCGTCCTTATCCCTTGCGATTGTTCCCGCGTGAGTGGTGCGCTGTTCACGCAGGATCGCAAACACCCGCTCGAGCGCTCCTGAGCGATTCCATTGCCGATAGGCGTAGAGCGCATTGACGTGGGTGCCAACCGGATAGTTGGTTGTCCGCCAGGCCGTTCCATCAATGAGCTTACGCAGGATCCCATCGAGCACTCGCCGCGGATCAAGGCGCAGTGGGCGGCACGGCTTTCCGGAGGGAAAGAGTACCGGTTCGATCAGCCGCCACTCCTCGTCCGTCAGGTCAACTGACCCGTCAGCCCGCCGCGGGACGCCGCTCACCTGCAAGACAGGGGAGGCACCAATGGAGACGAAGGTGCTACGTCGATAGACCGTGCGCGGGTGATTTGCGGCCCATTCAAGAGGCGCTTCAGTCGCTTCGACTTCAAGGAGGGTGGCATTCGTAGCAAGAAAGAGCCGCTGCAGACACAACCCCTGCAACGCAATTCTCACCTTTGCGGAGGGGAGCGATACGGCGAGCCGTCCACAAAGCGCGTTCCGGTGGACGCTCGCCGCAAAGCCGATCGCGGAGGGGAAGGCGGACATCCAGAGGAGCGGTGTCTTCACGTCACCGTGCTTCGGAGGCAGGTTTCGTAAGGTGGCAGCATAGAACTCGACCGTCGGCGGTGATTTCGAAGTATCGAGAAACCGGACCCGATCGAGCGCCTGCGGCATGAACATCTGGGGCAGGAGGTAGCGGGTCGGGCGGAAGAAGGCGCGCATCAGCACAAGCGCCGGGGTGAGGACTCGGCACTTGCCCGCTTGAGTTTCATAGACTGCGTGGCGGTCCCCCGCCGCAAGACCCGGAAGCTCGAGGCCGAGCGCCCGGCGGTATTCGGCACTGTCGGTTTCGCACCAGCTCTCGATCTGCTGCTCGATCACCATACGGTCGGCTCGCACCCTGGGCATCCCACCCGAGACCAGGCGCTCGAGAGACACCTGCCGCGCGCCCTTTGCGTCCACCACTTTGGCGACCAACTTCCCAAGAGTGCTTTCGAGCCCTGTAGCCCACTCCACGTGCGGATCCTCCTTCGAGGATCCGTGTAGAGACGGGCACTCGGAGCTCGAACGTCACCCGGCCGAGCCCCTGAGCTTTGGCGACCATCACGTCGTGGGCCGCGGGTCCCTCAGCCGGCGCGCGGCGTACCGCGAGCGTCGGAACCGCTTCAGGAAGCGCAGCGACAACGGGAAGCGCTCCCGAAAGCGCTTCATGCACGGTTGTTCGCCCGAGGCTTCGATGAGGCTGCGCACGGTGAGCCGTCGACCCTTGCGCACGTTGGCCTTGAGGTAGGCGCGCATCCGGCGCAGTGCCGCCCGATCAACTTCTCGATAGTCGCGCGGCCGGGGCCCGGGGGGCCGATAGGGCACATGAGTGAGGTCCGCCACGGGTTGCGCGTGCTCGAGAAAGGTGAGCATCAGGATGTGCTTCGGTGTCGCGAGACGGGTCGGGTAGCGCGGACGCACCAGGAGCGCCGGCCACGGGCTCTTCTGCCGGAGATCGACCGCAGCGCCCATCGATGTGAGGAAGCTGTCCCCGTAGAAGCGCCTGAGGTCACGGGCAATCACCGTGGCCGCCACTGCCCGCGTGCGTAGCTGATAGCCCAGAGCGAAGGCTCCAACCCAGTAGCGTTCGAGCCAATTGCGCTCGGCCGGACGCCGGATCAGAGCGCTGACCGAATGGAACGCGATGGATTCCAGCACCTCTGTGGGGAGCGGCGAGGCATTCGCGGACAGCGTCAGGTCCTGCGGCAGGAGCGCATCCGTCGCCGCCCCTCCTTGAATCGGTATGCCGGTGCGTTGCAGCCGAACGTGATGCTTGAGGCACACCTGCACACCGGGCAGGAGGTGAGCCCGACGCCAGTAGCTCTCGCCGCGCCGCTCAAGGTCCTCGGCAATGCACTGGGGGCACACCCTGCGATACGGCGTGCGCCCGAGGACAACGTGACCGAGCGCATCGAGGGTGCACACGTCTCCGTTTCCCAAGGCCCGCCCCTTGAACGCCTCACGACGTTCAAGGGGCATGAAGGCCACCGCGTACGGAAAGAGCGTGTGCTGCTCGAGGAGCGATTCCGGATCGGTGCCGGTACTGCGCGCCAGCCGCTCGAGCGCAAAGGGCATCAGGAACGGCACGCTGCTGACCGATCGCCCTGCCGCGAGCTGCAGCAGCCGGCCCCAGCTCAAACCCAGATGGCGTGCCCCGCGCGCGAGCACGCTGCCGATGACCTCATCCGGGTAGGGCCGGGGCAGCAGGATCACATGAACGTCTCCAGGAACTGCTGCGGGGTCGGCATCAGCCCTAACCGCAAGAGCTCCTCGTAAACCGAGGACTTGTGCTCCTCGGCTGCCTTGAGCGCGCTGCGGTAGTCACTGGAGTCAAACTCCTGATCGGCGAGCGATGGCTCGTTGGCTTTCTTGCGTGTGCGGGGCACCCGAAGCGGAGCCACTCGCGAGCGGATGCGCGCCCGGAGGCGCTTCGGCTCGTCGGGCAGCGTATCCCCGTCCACAGCCCCTTCGGTCGGCGCGGCGTGCACGGGCCCACGCTGGTAGCTTGCAGATCGCGCGGCGCCACCCTGCCAGATCCTGTTGAGGGTCTGCTCGAGCGGCGGAGCGAGATCCTCATATCGCTGCAGCGCAGCCTGATCGTCGTCGCGAAGCGCGTTGATCATCGGGTGCACGGGCGTGAACTCCGAGTCGTAGACCTGCCGGATCAGCTCGGGGGTCAACGCTTCGCTCCCGTTGAGCATGGCGCGCTTCTGCGCGGCGTAGAACAGCGCCACGAGCAGTCCCGGTATCCCCTGGGTGCACTCGTAGAGCACCTGCAGCGTCCACTCGTCGAGCTCGGTGGGGTTTCGTACCCACTGGAACTTCCACAGCTGAAGCACCACTTCCGCCCACTCATCGGGCTCCCCCGGCGCCGGACGCTCCTTGATCCGATCCCAGTGCATGAGCGAGGGCGCAACGACGCGGCGCGCGGCACGGAAGTCCGTTTCAAAGATCCGATACGCCTTGTTGGTGCCGATGAACACAATCGGTGCCCGAAGCTCGTTGAACGCCGAGACGATCTCGGTCATGACGATCTGGCCGTTCTTGTGCGAGTTGGCAAAGTTCTGCGCCTCATCGACGATCAGCATGCCGACGCAGTGCATGTTGAGTACCTGAATGAGATTGCGCAGCACCGAGTCCGCCCCCGGCTTTGCGCGCAGGCCGTACTCCTTGAAGTAGTTCGCGTTCGGGATTCGCCTGTCGAGCTCATGAAGCAGCGCATAGCAGAAGCCCTTCATGCTCGAGCCGTCTGACGGGGCATCCGCACGCAGCACGGGCACCTGGTAGATGTGGTAGCGCGGGTGGTAGATGACCTTCGGGATGCGCTTCGCCCAGTTCACGACGAGCGTCGTCTTCCCCGTACCGGAACTGCCGATGAGCCCGGTGCAGGTACCCGCGGTGGCATCGCCGGCGACCTCCGAGAAGGTCTTCCCCTGCTGGCGCATCTCGTAGAGCTTCTGGGCGAGACGAGCGCGCTCGGGTGAGTGCGGCTCGCGGCCCACATAACCTGCACGCAGCATCGCATCGAGCTGAAAGAGCACCTCCGCGTGGCGCTCAAGCGGGATGATGAGCTTGCGCAACTCGAGCATGCGCGTCAGGCGCCAGCCCGTCGGCAGTGCACGCTCCTCAGGCGAGAAGCTGGGCTGCCAGCACACGGCCCGCAGGGCTTCCTCATCGGGAAGCAGAGGCGGCAGCGCCTCGATCAGAGGGTTGCCGGCGTACTCGGGGATCGGCGACGGCACGTAGTGCGCTTCGACGTAGGAGTAACTGCTGCTGTCAGTGATGTGGTCCGTGGTATTCATCTTCTTCACATACTCAGTCGCGCACGCTGCGCGGCGGTCATAGCGGTGGTGTTGGAGGATTGCACGCGGTTCTTGACCGGCATCCCGGTCACGTTTGGAGCAGGCTGCTCCGATGGCTGTACGAGCCCCTCCTGCGCGCACAAACGGTCAGCGCGCTCGATGTTCTCCCGGCGCTGCTGGTCGGCACGCGCCGCGACGATGTCGCGTCTGCGGGCATTCGTGGACAGCTTTCCGAGTGCATCACGCTGCTTCTCCGCATTGCGAATCCGTTGCGCTCTGCGCTCACGCGACTCGAACGCGACCTGGCTGCGAGTTTGTTCGTGCTCGATCTTCTGCGCACTCTGCACCACACGCACACATTTGACCTCGGCGAAGCTCAGTCCCTTATAGGCCTGGCTACTGGGCGCCAAGGTGACCAGTACGGGTCCGTCTGGCAGGTGGGCGTACAGGCAGTCGACAAAGCGGCGGTCGTATGAGATCGGGATCTTGATCCGACCATCTTTCGCCTTGATGAAGGCTCGAGTCAGCTGCGGGTGCTCGGAGGTGTAGTACAGCCCTCTAAACAGCAGTCCCTCGTGGGTGATGCTCGCACTGTCGCGAGGCAGCAGCGCTGCGCGGACGGTGGCGGCGTCGAACCGACGACCCAGGCAACCGTACTGCTTTACCGCGTCGTGCCACAGCGCAATGGGGCTGGGCTCGACGCCCCGCATGATCTGCTCGGGTGTGCGTGGGTCCTCCTTCAGAGGACTTCGATTGTGCTGGATGATCGCCTCGAGGATCTGCGCGGTGAGCTCGTGTAGCGTCAAGCAGGCCTCTTTGTCGTAGTGCTCCGCGCCCGGCTTGGCGAAGTTCTGCGGTGGCTCGTAGCCCGGCGTGTCATTTCGCAGCTCAACGGTGATGAGCTTGAACCGCGTTTCGACGTTGGGCTTGTGATTGGGCATCCGGGAAGCGGTATTGGCGACCTCGACGCCGAGGGCTTCGGCGAGCTGGCTGCTGGCCTTGGAGATCATCTCTCCACGGTCGCCCAGGAGCTCCACCGGCAGCAACCCATCGGCCGGCCAATCGCTCGGGTCATACGGGACGCCATATCGCTCACACAGCTCCTGCTTGGACTCAACGAGAGAAACAATCGCCTCGATAGCAGTCTCCCAGCACGGGCGCTCAAGACCCACGTAGAAGCCGACGATCAGTCGAGACTTGCGGTCGACGATCAGGTAGACCGTTGCCTTGCCGATGATCTTCGAGCGGTCAAGCTCATGGACGATGAGCACATCGGCGATCGTGGCGTCGATCTCATAGCGGTGACCGGGACCGTCGCAGTCGGCCATCGTGTCGGACAGTTTCGCCTCAAAGTTGACGGCGTACGCTTTATCGCCATGGCGCTTCCTTAGGCGAACTTCGATTCCGTAGCGCTTTCGGAAGTAGTACTCGAACTGGCGGCGGGACGGGCGATTCCCGGGTCCCAAGAGAATTTTTTTGCCGTTGCCGTCCTCAAAGTAGTAGAAGCGCTCTTGTAGCTTTTGGTACGCCGCTGTCAGACAGAGTCGTTGCTCAAGAAAGTAACTGCGGATCGCCGCCTCGAAGTTGCGCTGGTCCTCCTCTGTGATCTGGTAAATGGGATAGCCCGTGGGCGATGGGCGGCCGCGGCCTGCGGTCTCCCCGTTGAGACGGCGACCGCATTTCATGAAGTCGGCCAGTAGCGCCTGCTTGGTCATCCCGCGCTGCCAGTACCGTCGCAGCAGCTTCTCGAGCGTCTTGCGACAGCAGTTGAGCTCGCTCGCCAGACGGGTGATGGTCCTCCGCCGCTCGCTCGGGTTGAGAAGATTGGCGCCAGCTGATTGGATCGCCTTGAGCCGCGCGAAGTCCTCTTCGAGCTTCGTGAGAGAGGCTTGGGAGCGCGGCGGTGCGGATGGCAGCGCCTCTGATGTTTCGCGCTCGCAGCCCTCGATCTCTTCCAACGAGACCTCGATCGGCCACGCATTAGGGGCCTTGGTGTCGATGATCCAGGCGACGCCGCGCGAGGAGTTGGTCTCGATGAGCCGCCAGCGCTTATCGCGCCAGATGAATACGTCGCGGGGATAGAGATTCATCACGCCCCCACTGCGAGCTTGGCACCATCCTCGGGTGCGAGGCGGAATGCGCTCATCGGCAGCTTCTCGATGTCCCCGCGAAGGAGGTCAACCTGAAGGCGGCGTGAATCGATCAGCAGGCGCGCGGCACGCAGCGCGGTTCCCGGCTCCCCCTCGATGAGCTCGTCAAAGTTCTGACACACCACCCGCAGAGGAGTGGCGCCGAAGGCGCGGGTTGAAAGGTACTTGTAGAGGCGCTCCGTCACCTCCTCGAGGTAGTTCGGGTAAGGGGAGTGCTCGTCTTCGTGCGGCCGAGCGCTTCTGATCCGTTGGAGGTTCGACAGCAGCTGCTTCGGAAGATGCTTCTCGCAGATCACCAGGTGCTCGTGACCGCGCTCGGCCAGACAGGCTCTGGCGAGCTGGAGCTTGCGAATGACGGAGGCGTCTTCAAGCTGGTTACTTCTCTTGGCGTCGATGCCGATCTGGGCCCGCTTCCCGTCCCTCTGGAAGGTAGCGAGGAAGTCGACCGTCATCACACACGGGACGTGGGTGCCGGGATAGGTCGGGTGGCGAATCCCGAGGCGTGCGGCGACCTGCTGGCTCAGCTTCCGATCGATCGGGTACTGCTCCTTGAGCGCGATCACATAGGGGGAGCACTCGAGGATCTGGAAGATGTTGTATTCGACGTCGGAGAGAAGCTCGAGCTTGCGACCGAACTTGGGACTCCAAGGACGGTGGCAGCGCCCCTTGGCGCCCGGCACGTCGTGCACCGTCAGCCAGGGGCGGTAGTTGGAGCCTTCCCCCTGCCCGCGACCCTCCTTGATCCACCGGTCGATCTTTTCCTCAGTCCACTTCTGGGTACGCATCGCAGATGTCCTCACGGAAAACACACTACGCGCGCGTATAGAAAGGACTTCCAGTAGCTCGGACAGGGTCTTCTCGGTTCCGAGAAACCCTTACCGTTTGCGAGACGTCGAGGCCAGATGTAATATGTAAAGTGAACGAATGTGCGCCTATCGTGCAGCGATCTGCTGCGAACTTGCAGTACCTATACCGGGAGAGAAGAAACATGAACTACTGGAACAGGGAGGCGCAGCGGGTGATTCGGGCGACGCTGGCGCGGGCGGGCGTCAGCCGAAAGCGACTCGTCCGACGGCTGGCGGAGATCGGGGTGGAAACCACCGAGGCGGCCATCGCCAACCGGGTCTACCGGGGCACAGCGAGCCTCGCGTTCATGCTGCAGGTGGCGGCAGCGCTGGGGCTTGAACGCATCGAAATCGGGCCCGTGTCGGCGCCGGCAAGCCACAGCGGAGCCGCGAGGAGCTGATGGTCTGACTGGCGCCCGTTGGCAAAGCTTGGCGCCTTCAGCTGCAGCTCCTCACTAGGAGCGGCAGCCAGCAGGATTCGCGTCCGTTAGATTTGCAACGAATAACAGCACCGCCTCGGGATCCCGGTCAGACAATGGGCCGAGCTCACCGACATCATTTCGTACCCCAGTTCTATCTGAGACTCTTCTCGGCCGACGGCCGGAGAGTGCACTTATATAACTTCTCTCGCGATCGGCTGATCTTGGGTGCGAGCATCAAAGGCCAATGCGCACGCTACAATTTTCACGACTTTGCACCTGGCCTCGAGGAGGCGTTCGCAAAGCTCGAAGGTGAGGTTAACGAGATAATCCTCAAGATTCTCGAAACTCGAGTCCTTCCTCCGCCTAATTCGGAAGAGCGGGAAACATTAGGGACTTACATCGTCTTTCAAAAGCTTCGTACGGGCCGGGCGGCTTCTGAAGTCGACGCAACCACGGACTTCATTGGCAAGCAACTCCTCAAGGAGTCCCCAGAGCTCGATGGAGCTGACTTAGATCAATTCGAGATCCGTGATGCGTATCCGATAGCTATCCCCTTGAAAGTCGCTGCCGAAGTGAGTTGGATAGTCTCCGATCTTCGGATGCATCTCTTCTTCAACAACACCCCTCGAGAGTTCATCACGAGCGACGATCCGGTGATCGCGCACAACCAATACTGTGAAGGTATTACTCACTTGGGCGTGACGGGGCTCAACAATAGAGGATTGCAGCTATTCTGGCCGATTTCGCCGAAGCATCTCGTCATGCTCTTTGACGCCGTTGTCTATAAGGTCGATCGCGCAGACCAACAGATCTGCACCACGACGCTATCCGACGAGAGAGATGTCGTCCAACTCAATTCACTCCAGATTCTGAACGCGCACGAGAATGTCTATTTCAAGGAGGCAACCCCCAAAATAGAGCAACACTGCGCCATACTCGGCCGAGAGAGGCGGAAACGGTATGTTTTTGTGGAGGCAGAAGGTCCGCCGGAGGCGAGTGGCGCACCGTCACGAATTGTTCACCAATTCGAACGACTCCTCCCACATCGCCTCAATGTAGGTGCAATCAGAATTCGCAAGGATGCACTGCGCGTGCCGTTGGCAGAACGGGCAGATTACTTTAGACATGAGATTGGTTTGCACGGTGCAACTGAGGTACCGCGGAATGCTCCTGCAGGGCGATATCAGATCAAGAAGATCACCGAAAAATAGGCGACCTTCACAAGCGTACGGCCCATTGAAGCAGGCAAGTATCGATGAAGCGCTCAGGTTTTCCGTGAGTGTGGATGCGGACTTCTCTTGGTGAATTGGCGCGTTTTGAAGGCATGCGTCATATGGAGAGGTGCGGGGTTTCGCTATCCTTCGCATCAAGGCTTTCGCAAAGTACAGGGCACTCGAGGAGTGCGAAGTTGCATTTCCATCCGTGGAATCGCTTCCGGATCGCGGCTCGCCCTGTGACACCAGCCGAAGCGCGCTTATGCGCTGCTGGTGTTAAGGAAAGTTGTGCAAGCGGAAACCACCGCGCAAGACCGCGATGGCCGGCTCGTTGCGCGCGTGTATCGAGGGAAACGGGAGGCGAATGCCGAGCTGGTAACGCTCGATTATGCGTGGGCTGCTGGCAGATATCTGCGGCAAGAGGACTCCGGGTGCTGCACCTTTGAGACCGCAGCACGCGAAGCACGAAGCGGGGTGTGGCGGCTGACACCTCACCAGCTAATTGCCCCTTGGGGCTGGCGTCGGCGCAAGAAGCTTCGCGCCTTCACCGATTACAGCCAAGAGACACCGGCGAGCTGCGTTGCAAGCCTCGGGTTGAGGGAGCCCGTATTCCTTTGTGTCGCCCGTCGGAAAGCGCCCGGTGTTTCGAGAATGGAAACGAGCGTTTTTGTTCTGGAGACAGGCGCAAGGCGTAAGCTGTTGATTGCGCAGAGGACACCGCCCGTCTGCCCGCGGTGTCTCAGGCGGGGACCCGGCCGAGGCAGATCTTAGTCGT
>Ga0065720_1004194_pt1 | contig 12385 bp, 13 predicted proteins | sample Thericmetagenome_FD_59107 | JGI IMG/M metagenome (GOLD analysis project Ga0065720, IMG submission 59107) | Thermophilic microbial communities from the Joint Bioenergy Institute, California, USA of rice/straw/compost enrichment - eDNA_2 v2... | ecosystem: Engineered > Solid waste > Grass >... | reverse complement strand
AGGCAGCGTCGTGTCGACGAGCTGCTCGGCCCGGCCATGATCAGCGCGATCGGCCCCTGGCGGGTCGGCATGTCCTCGATCAGCTCTGCGCCTGCGGTTCCGGACTCCCGCGACNGGCCGACGGCCGCGACGGCGGCGCCGGACGAGCGTTCTCCGGCGNCGCCGTCCGGNGCTGCGGAAGCGGAGGGATTCGAACCCCCGAGTGGTTTCCCACTGCTCGCTTTCAAGGCGAGTGCATTCGGCCGCTCTGCCACGCTTCCGCCCGAAAGCCTACCCACGCGAGCGGCCCCCGCTCCCGGTGTCCGGCCGGTGTGCCGAACCGGGCTCGCGCGAGCGAACGCCGGACTCGCGCGACCGAACGCGCGACTCGCCAGGGCGAAACGCGCAACTCGCCGTACCCGGACATACCGGCGCCCGCCCTGACGTGATGGGATCTCCCCGGGCGCGCGGCACGAGGCGTGCACCGAGACGGGAGGCAGTGATGCGGTTCGACGAGAGCGCGGATCTGGACACGTCCCGCGTCGAGGACCTGCGCGGCAGGGGCGGCGGGATGGGTGGCCGCGTCGCGATCGGCGGCGGCGGGATCAGCATCGTCGGCCTGATCATCTACTTCCTGCTCTCCCAGTTCGGGGGCGGCAACTTCGCACTGCCCGAGTCGAGCCCCTTCGGCGCGGCCAACTCGATCTCCGACACCAGCGAGGTGGCGCAGGCCTGCCGGACCGGCGCCGACGCCAACCGCGACATCGCCTGCGAGGCGGTCGGCGTGCTGAACTCGCTCGACGGGTTCTGGACCGACGTGTTCGCCCGCTCGAACCTGCAGTTCCAGCCGGCCCGGACGCGGTTCTTCAACGGCGCCGTCAGCACCGGGTGCGGCGGCGCCACCTCCGACACCGGCCCGTTCTACTGCCCGGCCGACAACTACATCTACATCGACCTGAGCTTCTACCAGGAGCTGGAGCAGCGGTTCGGCGCTCAGGGCGGCCCGTTCGCCCGCGCCTACGTGCTCGCCCACGAGTACGGCCACCACATCCAGGCACTGCTCGGCACCACCGATCGGGTGCGGGCGGGCGACTCCGGCCCCACGTCGTCGTCGGTGCGCCTGGAGCTGCAGGCCGACTGCTACGCAGGTGCGTGGGGCCACCACGCCACGACCGTGCCGACGGCCAGCGGCCGCCCGCTGATCGTCGACGTCACGCAGGAGGACTTGACCGCCGCGCTCGACACGGCAGCGCGGATCGGCGACGACTTCATCCAGAGCCAGCTCGCCGGCCGCCGGGTCGACCAGAGCCAGTTCACCCACGGCACCTCGGCGCAGCGGGAGAAGTGGTTCCGCACCGGCTTCGACAGCGGCAACCCGGCGCGCTGCGACACGTTCGCGCGCGGCGTGGACCTGGGCTGACGGCTCACCAGGCGCCGAGCAGCGGAAAGCACGGCTCGGCGCCCTCGACCGCCGTCGCCCAGGCGGGCCGGACGAACGACGCGCGGTCGAGCAGCATCCGCACGTCGGTCGTGGGCTCGCCGCGGCGCACCACGGCCTCGGTCCCGTCGGGCCGGTAGCCGAGCTTGCGGGAGATCGCCAGCGACGCCGTGTTCTCCGCTCGGGCGCTCGACCGGGCGGTGCGGGCGCCGAGGTGGTCGAACGCGAACGTCAGCACGGCGGCGCGCATCTCGGCGCCGTAGCCCTTGCCCTGGTCGGCCATGCCCAGCCAGGAGCCGGTGCACACCTCGCGGAGCACGGGGAACTCGCGCGCGGACAGGTACTGCAGTCCGATCACCCGACCGCCGGTGCGCACCGCGAACGGCAATGTCCAGCGCTGCGGCGAGAGCTCGGCGCGCAGCCGCCAGTGGTACTGGAGGATGCCCCGGCCCAGGTAGCGGGGATCGGCGTCGGTCCACTCCTCGCCGAACGGCATCTCCTCCGGTGGGTGGATGCCCCGCTCCGCCACGCCGACCAGCGCGTACAGGTCCGGGTCGGTGGCCGGCCGCAGCTCCAGCCGCGGGGTGCGCAGCACCAGCCCGCGCAGCGGCCACGGATCGGTCATGCCGGAAGGGTGCCGGAGCGCGCCGCGGCGGCTCCACCGATTAGCGTCGGGGCATGCGTGCGATCACGGTGACGGAGCCCGGTGGGCCGGAGGCACTGCAGTGGACCGAGGTCCCGGACCCGGTCGCGAAGCCCGGCGAGGTCGTCGTGGAGGTGGTGGCGGCCGGCGTCAACCGCGCCGACATCCTGCAGCGGCAGGGCCACTACCCGCCCCCGCCCGGGGCCTCGGAGATCATCGGGCTGGAGTGCTCCGGCCGGATCGTCGAGGTCGGCGACGGGGTCGAGGACTGGCAGGTCGGCGACGAGGTGTGCGCGCTGCTCGCCGGCGGCGGCTACGCGGAGAAGGTCGCGGTGCCGGCGGCGCAGCTGCTGCCCGTGCCGGCCGGGATCGACCTGGTGACGGCCGCGGGTCTGCCCGAGGTCGCGTGCACCGTGTGGTCCAACGTGATCGACGAAGGCCGGCTGCAGCCCGGCGAGACGTTCCTCGTGCAGGGCGGCACCAGCGGCATCGGCACGCACGCGATCCAGCTGGCCAAGGCGTACGGGGCGCGGGTGGCGGCGACCGCGGGCGCTCCGGAGCGGCTCGAGCGCTGCCGCGAGCTGGGCGCCGACATCGCCATCGACTACCACGACGACGTCGCCGCCGAGCTGTTGAAGGCCACCGACGGGCACGGGGCCGACGTCATCCTCGACAACATGGGCGCGAAGGCCCTGGCCAACAACATCAAGGCGCTGGCGATGGACGGCCGGCTGATGATCATCGGTTTCCAGGGCGGGACGAAGGCCGAGATCAACCTCGCCGCGCTGATGGCCAAGCGCGGCAGCGTCACCTCGCTCGGGCTGCGCGGGCGTCCGGTCGACGGTCCGCACGGCAAGGCCCGCGTCGTGGCCGGGGTGCGGGAGCTGACCTGGCCGCTGGTCGAGAGCGGGCGCGTGCACCCCGTCGTGGCGGGTACGTTCCCGCTGCCCGAGGCGGCGCAGGCGCACGCAGCGCTGGAGGCCGGTGGGGTCGTCGGGAAGCTGATCCTGACCGCGTCGTGACCGCGTCGTGACAGGCGAGCCCGACGGCGCCCGGCGCCTGCGCCGGAGGCCACCGCGAACCCCCCTGGCGATACGGTGGAGACATGAGCCAGCCTGCAGAGAACGACAACGACCACCAGGTCATGGTCGTCGGACCCGACGGCCGCCCGGTCGGAATGGCGTCGCTGCCCAAGGAGGGCGACGAGGGTGAGCAGGGGGTCGGTGCGATGGTGGAGCAACCCGCGAAGGTCATGCGGATCGGCACCATGATCAAGCAGTTGCTCGAGGAGGTGCGCGCCGCTCCCCTGGACGAGGCCTCGCGGGCGCGGCTCAAGGAGATCCACGAGAACTCCATCAAGGAGCTCGAGGAGGGTCTCGCCCCCGAGCTGCGCGAGGAGCTGCACCGGCTGTCGCTGCCGTTCACCGACGATGCGACGCCCTCCGACGCAGAGCTGCGGATCGCGCAGGCGCAGCTCGTCGGCTGGCTCGAGGGGTTGTTCCACGGCATCCAGACGGCGCTGTTCGCCCAGCAGATGGCCGCGCGGGCCCAGCTGGAGCAGATGCGCCGCGGGCTGCCGGCGGGGATGCAGCAGGGCAGCGACCACGGCTCGGGCCGCGGCACCGGCCAGTACCTGTAGGCCGGGGACCGGGCAGAAGGCAGACGTTCGGGCTCCCGTACTCTCGCACAGTGGCTCACGCGGTGACGGACGACGACCGGGAACCTCGCCAGGTCGAACTCGTCGACGACCCGGGTCCGCGCTCGTGGCGAAAGGCGTTCGACGACCTCGGACGGGGCTGGAAGCAGCGGGCCCTGTGGGGCTACCTCGGCTGGCAGGACATCAAGCAGCGCTACCGGCGCTCGGTGCTCGGCCCCCTGTGGATCTCCATCAGCATGGCGGTCATCGCCGTGGCCATGGGGATCCTCTACGGTGCGCTGTTCGGCGAGGACCTGGCGACGTTCCTGCCGTACGTCGCGACCGGCCTGCTGATCTGGAACTTCGTCCAGGGCAGCATCATCGAGGGCAGCGAGGTCTTCATCGCCAACGAGGGGCTGATCCGGTTCCTCCCCGCCCCGCTGTCCCTGCACGTCTACCGGCTGGTGTGGCGGCAGACGCTGTTCTTCCTGCACAACCTCATCGTGTGGTTGGTCCTGGTGATCATCTTCCCGCAGCCGATCGGGTGGACGCTGCTGCTGGCGATCCCGGCGTTCGCGCTGCTGATGATCAACGGGGCGTGGATCGCGATCGTGTCGGGCATCCTCGCCACCCGGTTCCGGGACATCCCGCCGATCATCGCGAGCCTCACCCAGCTGCTGTTCTTCATGACCCCGATCGTGTGGCAGTACGACCGGCTGCTGAGCATGCCGGCCGTGGCGGAGCGCGCGCGCATCGCCGAGATCAACCCCGTGCTGCACTTCGTCGAGATCATGCGGCAGCCGATGCTGGGGCAGCCGATCGCCTGGCACCACTGGGTGGTCGTCGGGGTGATCACCGTCGTCGGCTGCCTCACCGCACTGGTGGCGCTGCGCAACTACCGTTCCCGAGTCGCGTACTGGGTCTGAGGCAGCACATGGTCAGGATCGACATCCAAGACGCCGCGGTCGACTTCCCGATCTTCGACGCGAAGTCCCGCTCGTTGAAGAAGGCCGTCCTCGGCCGCGCAGGCGGGTTCATCGGCACCGAGTCCAAGGTGCCGGTCATCCAGGCGCTGCGCGACATCAACCTGCACCTGCGCCAAGGCGACCGGGTGGCGCTCGTCGGCCACAACGGCGCCGGCAAGACCACGCTGCTGCGGCTGATGTCCGGCATCTACGAGCCGACCCGCGGCCGCGCCTCCGTCGTCGGCAAGGTCGCGCCGATCTTCGACCTCGCCGTGGGCATGGACCCGGAGATCTCCGGCCTGGAGAACATCCTCATCCGCGGCCTGTTCCTCGGCATGACCCGCAAGCAGATGGAGAAGCGGATCGACGACATCGCGGAGTTCACCGAGCTCGGCGACTACCTGTCGATGCCGCTGCGCACCTACTCCACCGGTATGCGGGTGCGGCTCGCGCTCGGCGTCGTCACCAGCATCGACCCGGAGATCCTGCTGCTCGACGAAGGCATCGGTGCGGTCGACGCCGAGTTCCTGAACAAGGCCCGCAAGCGGCTGTTCGAGCTCGTCGAGCGCTCCGGCATGCTCGTGTTCGCCTCGCACTCCGACGAGTTCCTCGCCGACCTGTGCACCACTGCGATCTGGATGGAGCACGGAACGATCCGCGAGATCGGTCCGCTGCGCGAGGTGCTGCACCACTACAAGGGTCGCGACGTGCTCGCGGAGATGGGGCGCTGACCGCGCGTGCCGGCCGATCACCAGGCGGCGGGCGAGATCGCGCCGCTCCCACCCGGGTCCGTCGTCGCCGTCGTCGTCACCCGGCACCGGCCCGAGCAGCTCGTCGACTCGCTCGCCGCGATCGCCGGGCAGACCCACCCGGTCGCGCACCTCGTCGTCGTCGACAACGGGCCCGATCGTCCGGCCCGCAGGGTCGTCGAGGCCTGCGGGCTACCCGCGACGTACCTGCCGTCGTGGCACAACCTCGGTGGGGCCGGCGGGTTCGCGCTCGGCATGCTGCACGCGCTCGCGCTGGGCGCCTCCTGGGTGTGGCTCGGCGACGACGACGGGCGCCCCGAGGACGAGACCGTGCTGGCCACGCTGGTGGAGCTGGCGCAGCGGCGCGGGCTGGCCGCCGTCTCGCCGATGGTCGCCGATCTCGCCGAGCCCGACCGGCTCGCGTTCGCGGTGCGGCGCGGCCTCACCTGGCACCGGTCGCGGTCGGCGCTGATCGCCGATCCGGGCGCGGACCCGGAGCTGCTGCCCGGCATCGCCGCACTGTTCAACGGCGCCCTGTTCAGCGCGTCGGCGCTCGACGTCGTGGGGGTGCCGGACCTGCGGTTGTTCGTGCGCGGCGACGAGGTGGAGATGCACCGGCGGCTGGTCCGCTCCGGACTACCGTTCGGTACCGCGCTGCGCGCCGCCTACCTGCACCCGCACGGTGACGTCGACCACAAGCCGATGCTCGGCGGGCGGCTGCACGCCTTCGACCCCGACGACGAGACGAAGCGCTACTACCAGTTCCGCAACCGCGGCTACCTCGTCGCGCAGCCGGGGATGCGCGCCGTCGGGCTGCTCGATGTGCCCCGGTTCGCCTGGTACTACCTGGTCACCAAGAAACGGCCCGGCGAGTTCGTGGAGTGGCTGCGGCTGACCCGGCAGGGCAGGCGGGAGCAGTTCACCCGGCGCTGAGCCGCGTCAGGCGCGGGGCTCCCGGAACACCACCGTGCGCAGCATGACGAAGTTGACCAGCGTGGCCGTACCCTGCGCGACGATCCAGGCGGCGGTGAGGCGGAACGGCATCTGCGGCAGGACCGCCAGCATGAGCGCGTTCATGCCGACGTTCAGCGCGAACGTGGTGGCGTAGAGCGCGACGAACCCCGCGAACCGCCCGCTGCCGCCCGCGGCGCGGAACGTGAAGCGCTTGTTCAGCAGGTACGCGGTGGTGGTACCGCAGATGAAGCTGATGCCCTTGGCCACGTGGTGCCAGGCCCCCGCGTCGACACCGCCGCCGACGTGCTGGCCGGTCAACGCGAGCAGCCCGCCGTAGATCCCGAAGTCGACGAGCGCGCAGAACGCACCGATGGCGACGAAGCGAGCCAGCTGCGCGACGAGGCCCATCGGGGCCGGCTCGGCGCTCTGCTCGGCGGTCGCGGTCACCGGATCAGAGTATCGGCCGGCGGTCCCGGCGGCTGCGGTGGGGACGGTGCGTGTTGCAGCAGGGCCACAGCGTCCTGGAACGCCGCCACGCGCCTTGGTCAGAACCGCTTGTTGCCGAACCGGTAGGGCCGGCGCACCTTCAGCGAACCCATCCCCAGCGTCCCGTGCACCACGAAGTGCGGGCCGCTGTCCGGCGTGCGGATCTCCGAGACCTTGCTGGTGACCGATCCCATGGTGGCGACCACGCCGGTGACGTCGGCGGTGGCGCCCTCCGGCACCAGGATCCGCGCCGACCCGGCGCCGAGCGCCAGCTCGATCTCCACGACGGGGTGGCCGATGACGGCCTCGCTGAAGTCGAGCACCGCCGATCCCATGCCGCTCTGCACCCGCAGCCGGGCCGGCACCTGCCAGCGGCCGGTGCGCTTGATCGTCGACATCCCCGAGCGCAGCACGACCGGTGGCCCGGCCGGGGTGACCGGGACCGACGAGTAGGGGGCGACGACGGTGTCCTCGACCGGCAGGTCCGCGAGGGGCGGGACGAGGTCGGCCTCGTAGCGCGCCGCGTAGACGGCCTCGAGCCGTTCCTCCAGCTCGGCGAGGGTGATCCGGCCCTCTGAGAGCGCCTTGTGCAGGCGCTGGGCAGCGCGTTCGCGATCGGCGTCGGAGATGCGGATCCCCGGTGGCTTCGACGGTTCGGGGCTGCCCACGGGCCCAGGATAGTGAAACCGGCGCAGCGGTAGATTGGCGCCGATGGCTTCCTCTCAACCGGTCCGGCTCCGCGGCTGGGGCCGCACCGCGCCGACGTACGCCACGGTCGTCACGCCGCGGTCCGTCGAGGAGGTCGTGGCGACGGTCTCCGCGGCGGGTCCGCGCGGCATCATCGCCCGCGGCCTGGGCCGCTCCTACGGCGATCCCGCGCAGAACGCCGGCGGCACCGTCTTGGACATGACGCAGCTGGCGCGCATCCACTCGATCGACTCGGACACCGGGCTGGTCGACCTCGACGCGGGAGTCAGCCTCGATGCGCTGATGCGCGCCGCGCTGCCCCACGGACTGTGGGTGCCGGTTCTGCCGGGCACCCGGCAGGTGACGATCGGCGGCGCGATCGCCGCGGACGTGCACGGCAAGAACCACCACACCAAGGGCAGCTTCTCCCGGCACGTGCGCTCGCTGGAGCTGGTCACCGCCGACGGCCGGGTGCAGACCCTCACCCCGGACGGGCCCGATCCGGCCCTGTTCTGGGCGACGGTCGGCGGCATGGGCCTCACCGGCGTCATCACCCGCGCCACGATCGCCCTGCACCCGACGGAGTCGGCGTACTTCGTGGTCGACACCGACCGCACCAACGACCTGGACGAGCTGCTGGAGCTGCTCACCGACGGCTCCGACGACCGCTACGGCTACTCCGCGGCCTGGTTCGACACCACGACGACGGGGCGCCAGCTGGGCCGGGCCGTGCTCACCCGCGGTTCGCTCGCCACCCGTGACCAGCTGCCGCCGAAGCTGCGCCGCGACCCGCTGAAGTTCGACGCGCCGCAGCTGCTGACCGTGCCGGACATCTTCCCGAACGGGCTGGCCAACCGCGTCACCCTGCGCGCGTTCAGCGAGCTGTGGTACCGGAAGGCGCCGAAGCGCCGCCGCGGCCACATCGAGAACATCACGAGCTTCTACCAGACCCTCGACGTGGTCGGGGAGTGGAACCGCGTCTACGGCTCGCACGGCTTCCTGCAGTACCAGTTCGTGGTGCCGATGGGTGAGGAGGCCACGATCCGGCGGATCGTGGAGAAGATCGCGCACTCGCCGTACACGTCCGGGCTGAACGTGTTCAAGCGGTTCGGCGCGGCCGGTCCGGCGCCGCTGTCGTTCCCGATGCCGGGCTGGACGATCACCGTCGACTTCCCGGCGGCCATGCGCGGCCTCAACCGGTTCTGCAACGAGCTCGACGAGCTGGTGCTCGCCGCGGGCGGCCGGCTGTACCTGGCGAAGGAGTCGCGGGCCAGCGCGGAGACGATCCGGGCCGGCTACCCGCGGTTCGAGGAGTGGCGCAAGGTCCGCGCCGCCACCGACCCGCACGGCGTCTTCACATCCGACATGGCACGCAGGCTGGAGCTGAACACGTGACCGATCCCTCGGGCGGAGAGCGGTGATCGACCGATGATCGACGCAGTCGGGAACCCGCAGAGCATCCTCGTGCTGGGCGGCACCTCGGAGATCGGCCTCGCGATCGTCGAGGCGTTCGCCTCCGACCGGCCGCTGCGCGTGGTGCTGGCCGCGCGCCCGTCCGAGCGCCTGGACGCCGCGAAGGCGAAGCTGGAGGCGCGCGGCTGCGCCGTGGAGGCGCTGCCGTTCGACGCGCTCGCCCTGGACACCCACGCCGACGTGATCGCGAAGGCGTTCGCGGGCGGCGACATCGACGTGGCAGTGGTGGCGTTCGGCCTGCTCGGCGACAACGAGCAGGCGTGGACGCAGATCGACACGGCCGTCGAGCTGGCCCAGGTCAACTACACGGCGGCCGTCTCGGTCGGGGTGGCGCTCGCGGAGAAGTTCAAGCAGCAGGGCCACGGCTCGCTGGTGGCGCTCTCCTCGGTGGCCGGAGAACGGGCCCGCCGCTCCAACTTCGTCTACGGCTCCACCAAGGCCGGCTTCGACGCCTTCTACTCGGGGCTGACCGAGGCGCTGCGCCCCTACGGCGTGCACGTCGCGGTGGTGCGGCCGTGGTTCGTGAAGTCGAAGATGACCGCCGGGCTCACGCCCGCCCCGATGGCCACCACCCCGGAGGCGGTGGCCGCCGTCGTCGTCGACGCGGTGCGCAAGCGCAAGGAGCTGGTGTGGGCGCCGGCGCCGGCCCGGTTCATCATGAGCGCCCTGCGGCACGTGCCGCGCCCGATCTTCCGCAGGCTGCCGATCTGACGATCCGGCAGCCTTCCCCGGGTGGCAGGCGGGGGGGACGCGCCACCCGGGGAAGTCTCTCGGCCAGGGCCTAGTTGCCGGCCTGGAGGTAGCGGGCGCGGATGAACGCGGCCCGGTCGAACTCGTCGGCGAGCTGCGCGCGGTGCGCGGGCCGCCGCCGCTGCGCCTTGACCAAGGCCGCGGCGAGGGTGGCCTGCCGGTGCGGGGTGGCGGCGTGCCGCGCCGCCGCCCGCCGGGCCTTGATGCGCTCCACCGGATCCAGGGCCTGGGTCGGGACGGCGACCGGGACGTCCTCGGCGGCCGGCCGAGCGGCCGGGACCTGAGCGGCGATCGGTGCCTCGGGCAGCGCCACTGGAGTTGTCCGGTCCGGCACAGGGCGGGCGACTCGGACGAGTTGACGCCGTGCAGGTTCCTCCACGAACCGGTAGAGCGCGGCAGCGACCGGCAGTGGGGCAACCACGACGAGCGCCGCGATCAGGTTCGCGGTGAGGGTGTCCACGACGAGTGCCGGCACGTACGCCTGGGCGAGCCAGTAGACCTCGAACATCGGGATGTGCACGAGGTAGAGGGCGTAGGAGACCCGGCCGCCGTACACCGCCCAGTTCGACGACAGCACCACGGCCGGGCCGCGGTCGGCCAGCGCCAGCGCCCCGACCAGCAGCGGGAACAGCGCGATGACGGCGCCGCCGCGGCCCTCACCGAACTCGTCACCGATCAGCAGGCCGAGCACGATCAGCACCGGGACCACCGCCGCCACGGCCGACGCGTACCGGTTCACCGCGGATCCGCCGCGCAGCCGGCGCACCGCGAGGTGGGTGAGTACCCCGGCGCCGAAGCCGCACAGGATGCGCACCAGCCAGCTCCACGGGAAGTACGGGTTGCCCGTCGACAGGTACGCCCAGGTCATCGGCGCCATCAGGACGAGGGCGCCGAGCATCAGCACGGCGGCGGGCAGCCGGCGCAGCCGGAAGAACACCAGCGCCGCGACCGGGAACAGCAGGTAGGCCAGCCACTCCGCGCTGATCGACCACGTCGCGCCCACCCAGGACGCGCCGTCGAAGAACGGCTGGTCCCACAGCTGGACCATGAACATCTGGGCGAGCCACTCGCCGAGGTTCACCTCGGGCTGCACCGCCTGGAAGGCGATGTCGCCGTCGCTGCCGAACACCAGCCGCGCGACCAGCCAGATGCCGAACAGGTTGAAGACCAGCGCGTAGGCCGGCCAGATGCGGCACGCGCGGGCCCACACGAACCGGGCGGTGTCCGCGGCGCGCAGGCGCGGGCCGAGCCGGTCGAGGTAGGTGTGCGCGATGACGAACCCGGAGAGGACGAAGAAGAGATCAACGCCGAGGGCGCCGGAGGTGATCAGCGGCCCCAGTACGCCGACCACCTCGGCGACCCCAGGCACCGACGTGAAGTGGAAGTGGAACAGCACCACCCACGCCGCGGCGACGATCCGCAGGCCCGTCAGGCCCCGCAGCTCACCAGCGCCCGAGGCATCGCCGACTGCTGTGGGGTTGGGCTTGCTCGTCGTCACGGTTCGGGGAACGAGGGTCCCGGGGGCCACGATGTGGGTAGCGCAGCGGCAATACCGGGATGCCGCGGTACGTCACCTACCGTCGATGGAGCACTGGGCCGTCCAGGTGGCTCCGCAGCCGGAACGGCCGCCACCGGATCAGGTAGATCCGTCACCGTGAGCGACGTGTCAGATGGCGAAAGCCACCCGAATTACATGCATGTCACCACCTGTCGTGGTGCAGGACGGTTGCGAGCGGTTCGCGCGGGGCGGGCTTGAACGTCTCCCCCGTGTAGTAGGCGGTCGGCAGCAGGACCCCCTGCCGGTACTGCGGCGGGATGCCGAGCAGCTCCGCGATCTCCTTCTCGTACCGCAGGTGCAGCGTCGTCCACGCGCTGCCGAGCCCACGGGCCCGCGCCGCCAGCTGGTAGCTCCAGGCCGCCGGCAGCAGCGATCCCCACAGCCCCGCCTGGTTGCCGGGCGGCAGCTCGTCGCCGACGTGGATACAGGCCAGCACGTGCACCGGCACCCGGCCCATCACCTCGGCGAGGTGATCAGCGGAGCTGGTCACCCGCTCCTGCGTGGCCACCCGCTCCGGGCTGGCGTTCTCGAGGTGCCGCTTCGGCCCGCCGGCGGCGCGGTAGGCCTGGAACGACTTGCGGTAGTACTCGCCGATCTGCGCGCGCAGGTCGGGATCGGTGATCACCAGCCACTGCCAGTTCTGCGAGTTGCTGCCGGTCGGGGCCTGCAGGGCGATCGTGAGCGCCTCCTCGACCAGCTCCAGCGGGACCGGGCGGTCGAGATCGAGGCGCTTGCGGACGGAGCGGGTGGTGGTGAGCAGCTCGTCGGGGCTCAGCGGGAGCGTCATGCACCCGATCCTTGCATCATCCGGGCCAGGTGTTGCAGAAGCTCCGGACAGCCGCGATCCGGCGACGGAGGAGCCGGGCGCGATCCAATAGAGTCCGGGTGGCCCAGACCGGTGCGCGAGGCTCGTCGCTGTCCCCGAGGGAGATCGGTGCACGTCCCATGACAGCGTCATCGCCTGCACTCCCGGTCGTCGGGTGGGAGCGGCTGAGCGCGGACTCGCGCCGCCGGCTCGTCACGAGCCTCGTGTACGCGGCGGTGGCCGGGGGGGTCGTGCTGGCCGG
>Ga0065720_1003842_pt1 | contig 12392 bp, 16 predicted proteins | sample Thericmetagenome_FD_59107 | JGI IMG/M metagenome (GOLD analysis project Ga0065720, IMG submission 59107) | Thermophilic microbial communities from the Joint Bioenergy Institute, California, USA of rice/straw/compost enrichment - eDNA_2 v2... | ecosystem: Engineered > Solid waste > Grass >... | reverse complement strand
GGGGGTGTGGTCTGGGCGCTCGGTGGGGCGGCGGTCGGCGTCGCCTGGACACCCGGCGGGGGCGGGGCCGCTGGTCCCGCCGGGGGTGGCGCCGCTGGTCCCGCCGGGGGTGGCGCCGGTAGGTCGGGAGAGAACGATGCCGGTACCTCCGGTGGGGTCGGCGCTCCGGGGGGCACTGGCGCTCCGGGTGGGACCGGCGCTCCGGGTGGGGCCTGTGCCCCCGGGGGCGGTGGTGTCGGCTCGTTCATGTCTGTGCTCACAGGCCCGCCGCCCTCGCCTCACCCAGCGCCGCGAGCCGGTCACGCAGCCGGGCCGCCTCCTCCGGCGGAAGGCCGGGGATGCGGGCGTCACTCGCCGCGGCCGCGGTGTGCAGCTGAACCGTGGCGAGACCGAAGAGCCGCTCGAGCGGGCCGGCGGTGACGTCCACGAACTGCATCCGTCCATACGGAACCACCGATAGCCGGCGGATCAGCAGGCCGTGCCGGACGAGCAGGTCGTCGGCGCGCTCGGCGTAGCCCCAGGAGCGGATGCTCCGCAACACGAACACCAACCGGATCAGCGTCAGCAGGGCCAACGCGCCGGCGATCATGGGCGCACGCGGCTCCTGGAAGACGTACCAGCCGATGGCGGCGCCAGCGCCGAGGATGACCAACCACACTGCGCGGACGAAGATCGTGAGCCAGTACAGTCGGGGGGAGACGCGTCGCCACACGACGTCGTCCGGCCAGATGCTGAAGACGGTCACCCACCTAGCGTAGGGGGTGGCTTCCCGCGAGAGGGATTCGTCGTGACCGCGGCCTACGACGCATTGATGCTGGTATCTTTCGGCGGACCGGAGGGGCCGGCGGACGTGCTGCCGTTCCTGCGCAACGTCGCCCGGGGCCGGAACATCCCCGAGGATCGGCTGGCGGCGGTGGCCGAGCACTACCAGCACTTCGGCGGGGTCTCGCCGATCAACGCGCAGTGCCGGGACCTGCTGGCGGCGCTGCGGCCGGTGCTCGACGAGGCCGGTGTCACGCTGCCGCTGTACTGGGGCAACCGGAACTGGCACCCGCTGCTGCCCGACACCCTGCGCCAGATGCGCGACGACGGGGTGCGCCGGGCGCTGGCGTTCGTCACCAGTCCGTTTGGCTCCTACTCGTCCTGCGGGCAGTACCTGGACGACATCGCGGCGGCGCGGCGGGAGGTGGGCCCCGAGGCGCCGGAGGTGGACAAGATCCGGCACTACCACGATCACCCTGGGTACATCGAGCCCCACGCTGAGGCCGTACGGTCGGCGCTGGCGGAGCTGTCCGATGTGGAGCACGTACGGCTCGTCTTCACCGCCCACTCCATACCGTCGACAATGGAACAGACGAGCGGGCCGGACGGTGGGCGGTACTCGGCGATGCTGCGCGAGACGGCGTCGCTGGTGGCGGCGGCCGCCGCCCCGGGGTTGGCGTGGGATCTGGTGTGGCAGTCCCGTTCGGGTCCGCCGCATGTGCCCTGGCTGGAGCCGGACATCAACGATCATCTCGCCACGCTGCCGGCGGCCGGCGTCGAGGGCGTCGTGGTCAGCCCGATCGGCTTCATCTCCGATCACCTCGAGGTGGTGTGGGACCTCGACACCGAGGCCGCCGCCACGGCCCGCGACCTCGGGCTGCGCTACGTCCGAGCCGCGACGCCCGGCACCGATCCCCGGTTCGTGGCCATGATCCGTGATCTCATCCTTGAACGTCTCGATCCGTCCGTCCCACGGGTTCGTCTCGGCACCGTCCCGATGTGGGACGCCTGCCCGGTCGGCTGCTGCGGTCGCCGATCAGACCAGTCCTGAAGTCCCCGGGCCAGGTCACCTGCCCGGGCCCGGCCGCCATGGCCGTGGCCCAGCCCGGAGGCCTTGAGCTCACGGGCGGGGCCGGAAGCCAACGAGCCCAGGGCCGGGCCGGACTCGCGCTGTGTCTCTGATCACGGCGCCGCCGCCGTTGGCCCGCCATGGGTTAGTCTTTGCGGCGGCGAAGGGGAGTAGCTCCCCAGCGTGATGGTCGACATGCTGGTCCGTTCGCGGGCCCGGCCTCACGGCCCCGTCTTGCAAGGGGTGAGCGAGACCTTCGGCTCTGGCAGGTTTGCCGGGTCGAGGTCGTCGCCCACGTCCATCGCCCCGGCCGGGATGTCTGGGGAGGACGTGTGGAAGGCTTTCTCGTGGCGCTGGCGGTCAGCTTCGGCGTCATCTTCGTGGCCGAGTTGGGCGACAAGTCACAGCTCATGGCGTTGACCTTCGCCACTCGATACCGGACCACGGCCGTGCTGGCCGGGATCACCATCGCCACCACGGTCGTGCACCTGATCTCGGTGGCGGTCGGGTACGGGCTCGGCGCCGCCTTGCCGACCGGCTGGATCGCGCTCGCCGCCGGACTGGCGTTTCTCGGCTTCGGTGCGTGGACCCTGCGCGGAGACAGCCTCAGCGAGGAGGAGAAGGCCAAGGCCAACCGGGGCGGTCGGTCGGCCGTGTGGGCCGTGGGCGGCGCGTTCTTCCTGGCCGAGCTCGGGGACAAGACCATGCTCGCCACCATCACGCTGGCCACCCAGCACGGCTGGCTCGGCACGTGGATCGGCTCGACGGCCGGCATGGTCGCCGCGGACGCGTTGGCCATCCTGGTCGGCCGCTGGCTCGGCCGCACCCTTCCGGACCGGGCCATCCGGTACGGCGCCGCCGCCCTGTTCGCTCTGTTCGGTGTCTGGCTGCTCGCCGACGGCATCGGCCAGCTCACCGCCTGACAGCTCGGGTCGCGTATGTCCACGGTGGACATAGCCATCCACCGTGGACAACGGTCCGCGATCCCGGCGTTGCGCCCGCGCTACCGAAGGCCGGGTCTGGTGGCCTACGCCCGTCCCTACCTGGCCTATCGTGATGGCTCTCGCCATCTGGCCTAGTCGCGGGTAGCCTGGATCTTCCCGTCACGACCACGCAGGACTTGGATATTCGCGACCGTTGTGGTGCAACCGGTGACCGTGTGGGTGACCTCGTAGTCGTACTCGGCGATGACGACTTCGGGATCGGTCGTGGCATGGACGACCAGGTCGCGGACCCGTAGGCGAATCGGTCCGCTCGCCGCCGCGGAGAAGTGTGCGTCGATCTGTTCCCGCCCGACGAGCCGGCCGGGCGTCGGGGCCAGCAGGGGTTGCTCCACGACGGCGTCGTCGGCATAGAGGTGGGACAGATCGGTCCACCGACCTTCGTTGATGCCCTCGAGGAGCATCGCGAGGAGGTCCTGGGGTGTGGTGTTCGCTGGCACGACGAGTCTCCTTAGAATCGGACCCATGACTCCGGTTAGAGTATACGGACTGATCACTCCGGTTGTCATGGGGGCTGCGGCCGGGCGGTTGGCGGCGCGGCGTCATGGCTAGGCCGGCGCAACGGGCCGACGCCCGTCGCAATCGGGCCGCGATCATGCGGGCGGCCCGCGACCTCTTCGCCGTGAAGGGCCCAGCGCTGTCCACCGAGGAGGTTGCTCGCACGGCCGGGGTGGGGATCGGCACGGTCTTCCGGCACTTTCCCAGCAAGGAGAAGCTCCTGGAGGCCCTGTACCACGAACGGTTGGAGCAGACGGCCGAGCGAGCGCGGGCCGCCGCCCGGGCGCCCGATCCGGGTGCGGCCGTGTTCGACTTTCTCACCGAGACGGTCCTGGATTCCGGCGCCAAGATCGCGTTGGCCGACGCGCTCGCCGATGCGGGCATCGACGTCCGGGCCGGGGCCGGCCCGCACGGTCATGACCTGACCAACGCGTTGACGGAACTGCTCACCCGCGCGCAGCAAGCGGGCGCGGTCCGGGCCGATATCGGTGCATCCGAGCTCGCCGCCGTGCTGTACGGCGCCTCACGGGCAGCCGGCTTCGCCGTCTCCAAAGAGATCCGGTCCCGAACCGTACGGGTCATTCTGGATGGCCTGCGCCCACCCTCGCACCCCACCGAGAAGAAGAAAGCCGCACCTGCGGGAGCCCGCGACCCGGGTCAACGGGTGACGAAGTAACGACGAGCAGGTCACACGCCTCAGGGCTGGTCACGTCGGTTACCGGGTTCGGGCGGCGTGGTCGTGACCGTCTCGTGAGGGGCAAGTGAGGGCTGGTCTGGTGCTGGATGACACGCTCGACACCCAGGATGGCGTGCAGCAGTACGTGCTCACCACGGGTTCATGGCTTCGCGACCAGGGTCACGATGTGCACTACCTGGTAGGCCAGACCGTTCGCACCGACCCGCAGCTGCTGGACGTGTATGCCGAGGCACAGTCAGCGAGAAGCGGTGCTCGTCGGGCGACGGCGGCTCGCACCTGACGACGACACCGATTACTCGGCCTGACGAAGGAGCTCGTAGACGGACGGCCGACGCACGATCGTGACTACGTTGTAGAGGACCGCCACGGCGTAGACGAGCAGCGCTTCGGAGGCCACGGCACGGATCCCGTATCCGGCTACGTCACCATCACCATTCGCGGCAAACGCCAGGACGGGAACCGACATGGCGAGCACGGCTATGCACAGGATCAGCCACTCGAAGCTCAGGATCAGGGCAGTCAGTGCCTTACGAGCCCCCAGAATCGCGTAAAGCGCCAACTCGGAACGGCGTGACCGCGTGATCAGCGCTCCTGGCAGGATTGGCACGAACGCAAGCCCAAGCCACAGCCAGCGATCGAAGCGGCTCCGATACTGCTCGGCGGGCGACGGCCCAAGGGTGTCGGCGCGAATGAGAGGCGAGACCTGGAGCCGTTGACCGAGCAGGCCCGACAGGAGCGACGTAGCCTCAGCGTGGTCCAGCGAGGCAAACTCCACATAGCAGGTGCCGGCCACCTCGCTGGCTGGCCGGACGTGCACAAACCCGCGATCAAGCGATGCGGTCCGAGCCCCCATCTCCGGGAGGATCGAGACCGTGGCTGTACTGTCGGCGAGGCGACGATCGAACCATTCGCAAGGCCGAGTTCGGTTGCGGCGGCCGAACCCACGAGCGCCTGCTCCGGAGTTCCCTGATGCCGCACCACTTGGAGGAAACCCGGGCTTACCTCGAAGCGCTGATAAGAACCGCTCGGGTGGGAGGCAACCGTCGTCCGGCCAGCCGGTCGCAGGACGCCGGCGGCGACAACGCCTCCCAGGTGGGCCAACCTCTCACACGCTGTGCCTGAGATGTCCTGCGGCTCGCCCTCGTCCGATATGCCTACCGCAACCGAAACAAACTCGCCGGCCCGGATCCGGTCGCGCAGATCCTGATCGAGCTGCCGTACGAGAGTCGCCTCACGCCACCCCACAAAGAGGACGGACACCGCCAGTACCGTTGCCAGCAGGACGAACCTCGCTGGCGTGGCAAGTACGTTGGCGACCGCCTCGCTCCATGCGGCACGGACTGCTCTCACGATAGGACTTCCTCCACTCGGCCGTCCGCCAGCCTCACGATTCGTTGACACGCGGACGCGACACGATCGTCGTGGGTTGCCACGATCACGCATGCCCGCCCGCGGTTCCTGATCAACGCGTCGATGATGCGCGCGCTGTTCTCGCGGCCCAGGGACGCGGTCGGCTCATCGGCGAGGATCAAGGGTGCGTTGGTGAACAATGCCCGGGCAACGGCCAGACGCTGCGCCTCGCCACCGGAGAGCACGGACACGTCCCGATCGGCGAGATCGGCGAGCCCGACGTTGACGAGCAGATTCCTCGCACCATCGACATCGATCTCACCCGCGTCGTCGACCACGCGTCGAGCGAGCAGTACGTTATCCAGGACCGACCGGCCTGGCAGCATCATGGGCAACTGGGGTACCCATGCAATCCTCACCGGCGCATTCCTCCGGCTCCATCGGCCCGGGCTAGGTTGTTGACCGGCGCTGAGGATCTCCATAAGGGAGGCGTTTTGGGCGCCGATGTTTGCGGCGTTGAAGAGCCCCACCGGAAGTGTCCGGTGGGGCTCGTCCGTGAGGTGCCGCTGGTTGTGGGGGTGGCGCCGGGCGGCGAACTCTATTGATTTTCGTCGATTTCTGCGATGGCGGTGCGAGCGGCGGACTCGTCGACTATGGCCTTGCGTTCGGCGTAGGCGGCGACGAGGGCTTGTAGGGCCAGGTTGTTGATGGCGCGGGGGTAGCCGCGGGCGGTGGTGTGGATGAGGGCGGCCGCGTCATCGGAGAAGAGGGTGTCTGACCGGCCGACCAGTGCCAGGTGATGCTTGATGTAGCTGGTGGTCTCTTCGCCGCTCATGGGTGGCATCGCGTAGCGGATACCTACTCGTTGCTGGAGCGCGGCGAGGGTGACGATCTTCATTTGGCGGCGCAGGGTGGGTTGGCCGACGAGGAGGATCGCCAGGGGCGAGTCCTGATCCATCGACTGATTGGACAGCATCCGGATGGTCTCGAACTGGTCGTGATCGAGCAGATGCGCCTCGTCGATGATTAACACGGGGGTGCGGCCGCGTTCGTCGCGTTCGGCTTGTAGGGCGGCTGCCGACTGGGCGACGAGGCGTGATGACAGGTTGGTGGGCTTGCCGCCGGTGGCGGTGACTATCTCCTCGTGGATGCCGCGGACGCCGACCATCGGGTTGGCCAGGTAGATCGGGGTGTAGCGCGAGGCGTCCAGGTTGGCGATGGCGGCGCGCACTGCCACGGTCTTGCCGGCGCCGACCTCGCCGGTGACGATGCCGATGGATCGTTCGGCGACGCACCACCCGACGCGGGCGACCGCCTCTTTGTGGGCGTGGTGGCGGTGTAGCATGCCGGGGGCTAGATCGCGGCCGAACGGCGTGCGGGTGAACCCGTAGTGCGCTCTTAGGTTAGAAATCATCGGGAATCTCCAATGTCTGGCTGATGGGCCAGGTGTTGTTGGCGATGCCGAGGGCCCGCATGACGCGCACGAAGTTGCGGTCGTCTAGGTTTCCCAGCACGCGGCGTAGGCTGATCGGGACGCCGATGGCCAGGCTGCAGGCGATGGCCAGCACGTCGGCCTCCGAGCCTGAGCACGGCAGGTGCCCGCGTCGCAGCGCGGTGTGAGCGGCCCGCCACCGGATCTCGGCCATGGGTTCGCCGGTGTCGTAGCGTGCGTGCCGCACGAACGGGGCGAAGTCGCGGCGGCGGAGCCACACGCCGTGCTGGGTGATCAGGTCCACTGCGGCGGTGTCGGCGTTGATGCCCATGACGTGCTCGTGGAGCTGCTCGGCGAGCTCGTTGTACTCGTCGATGTTCATGACTGCTCCTGCTGCTGTCCGGGCTGGCCATCGGCGTGCGGGTCGGGGTCTGGCCCGAGCGGGCCGTCCGGTGGGGCGTCGGTGGTGTCCGGGTCGCTGAACAGTGCGGCGTAGTTGACCTTCCCGGCCAGGTCGCGGCCGTGCTGTTCGTCCAGTAGGGCCAGGTAGTCGATGCCGCTGTGCGGTGGCGGTGCCTGCTCGGGAATCTCTGGCCGGGCTTTCGGGTGGGAATGGCGGGCGATCTCGAACGGCGTCGCAATGCCCGCGGGCTCGCCCTTGTGGCGCACCTCGATGCGCGAGAGGTCGAACGGGTCAAAGACAAGCTCGACTCGGGTCCTGGCCAGGCCGGGGTCGACCTGGTAGCGGTTGCCGTGCATGCGCACCAGGCCGGTCTTGTCGACCCGGCGGATCTCGGCCCACTTGAACGCCTCAGCCAGATCCTCGGCGGTGGGGATGGCGAACGGTGCGCCGGTCTCCCACCGGGCCAGCGGCTCCTGCCCGGTCTCTGAGTGCACCCGGCGGTGGTAGACGGTCTCCACCCAAGCGGTGAACAGCCGGTTCAGCTCGACCAGATCGGCGATAGGGTTACCGAGACCGCGCGCCCGGCCGGCGATCTCGACCACGAACTCCTCAGTGACAGTGCGGAAGAATCTTTCGATCTTTCCCCGTCCTTGCGGTCGACCGGGCGTACTGTGGACCAGCCGGATCCCGAGCCGGGCACAGGCCCGCAGCAACCACGAGTCCACGAAAGCCGATCCATTATCGACATATATAGATTGTGGGACGCCGCGGGTGGCCAGCGCCGGGCGCAGCGCCGCTGCGAGCCGCACCGTGTCCTCGGCGTAGCCCCAACGGTGCCCGACGATGACACGACTGTGGTCGTCGACGAAGGCGAACAGGTAGGTCTTGCGGCCGGCGACGCGTTCGCCGTGCAGCGCGTCCCCGGTCCACAGTTCATTCGGCCGGAGTGCCTCGAACCGGCCGAGCAGTCCCGCTGGCGGGCCGGCCGGCCGGGCCAGCGCGGTCAGGCCCTCCCGGTTGAACATGCGCTGCAGCGTGCGCTCGTCCGGCGCCCAGCCGTGCCGAGCGTGAAGGATGCGGCGCACCTGGGCGGCGGAGCGGACGGGGTTCTCCCGCTTGAGCGCCCGAGCCAGGTCCAGCACCTCCTCCGGCGTGCGTGGCTGACTCTGGCGTACTGAGGGCACCAGCGCTTCGAATCCGCCCCGACGCCACTCGCGGATCCAGTGGTCCAACGTCCACCGAGTCACCCGCACCGGCCGACCAAACGGATCGGTGTGCTCCTGCGCCGCCAACGCGCGCACCATCGCCCCACGCTGACGCGGCGACAACGACGCGTCCGCCGCCTCCCGGATCAGCATGTACCGGAACAGGCCGATCTGTTGCGCCCGTTCCCGGCGTTTCTGCTCCTCGTCCTCTGCCATCGACATCGTCTCCTGGCACCTCCTTCAGGTCCTGTGTGGACAGACCTGTTGACGGTGCCGGAACTCACCCGCCAGCATCAGGGGCAACTCGTGTTGGCCAAGATCAAGGCCAGGACGGGGACAGCAACCGGCCGTTCGTGGCCGCCGCCGCGGCCTGCCACACCGACACCTCACCCAGCTGCGGCCAACGGGACGCCACCGCCTGAGCCGCGCCGATCACCGCCGCGACCGCATCGGCGAACACCGTGGCCATCGCCGCAGGCACCACCGGATCCGGTGCCACCTGCACCAGCAACGCGGTGAACACGCGGTACACCGCCTCAGCCCTCGATCCGAACCGACGCAGCCAACCGCGAACCGTCTCGGGCGGACGGCCCAGCATCACCGCGACCGCCCGGGCACCCGACCCCCGCGCCTTCGCGGCCAACGCCCGACCGATCACCTCGGCCAGATCTGCCCGGCGCAGCAGCGCCACCACCGGCAGCAGGACATGCGTAACCAAGCACAACGAGCACCGCGACCGCCGCGGCTTCAACGTCAACGACGAACCGTCCCAGCCCCGCACCGTCCGAGCCCGCGACCAACCCCACGGGGCCAGCCGACCCCGACAATCCGGGCAGGAAAGGTCACCCGCAAGCAGCCTCCGCTCGACCGAAGTGCCGTCGACCTCTACCGTGAGCACAGCGCCTCCAAGCGCTCGCACGGCCCTCCCGGTCTCCGGCAAGAGATTTGCCGGGAGGGCCGTTTCCATCGCTGACATCGGCACACTGCCGCCGCCCACGATCGACCGCAACCCGGCACCCCACCCACCACGACATGGAGAAGATCAACGCCCCTCCAGGCGGATCACATGGTGATGCTCAGCGTCGTTCAACAGCTAGGTACGGACGTGCCATTGAGCTCCAGGGTGCCGCTGTCCCACGAGGTGAGGACGGCCAGGACCGCGAGGAAGGTGGACTTCCCGCTGCCCGACGGACCGGTCACGGCCACCGCCTCGCCTTCGTCCGCCGCCATCGTGACGCCGCGGAGCACCGGCGTGGTCCCGATGCGCTTCTGGATGTCTGTGGCCGCCACCAGTGGTGTCACCGTCGGCGTCGCCGAGGGGAACGACCGGGGCATCGTCATTCTCCTGACTTGCTACATATCTCACTGAGCTGGGCCGCGCCGGGATTCCCGACCACCTCGGCTACGTCGTCCAGCCCTCGGACAAACGCTAGAGATCGAGCCGTCTCGCTTGCTACCACGACCACGGGCACGCCTTCATAGCCGTCTTGACCGGGGACCAACACCCACTGGCCGCCGTTCAGGCTGGTAACGACAGCCGCGACAGGGACGGCCTGAGTCGCGACATCGAATGTGGTAGAACGCACCGCGTTGATCGAGATCTCGCGGTCGTTGCCCTGTGATGCCTGATGCTCGATCTCCGAGGCCGAGTCAGCGACATCCGTGGCGCTGGAAAGCAGACTGGCCAGCTCATCGCGCGACTGATCATCCAGAATGATCTCGCCGTTGGTGACCGGAAGCACGAGGCCGTTTACGGTCACCTCGTCCGACACTCCTTCCGTCGTCAACGCTGGGACACCGACAGCAAATCTGACCGACGTCACTGCTGATCGGAATGTCAACAGAACCTCACCGAGCGACGGTGCAACCGTGCCCACCGTCAAGCGGACCTCGTCGACCAGGAGGTTCTCGCCGGGCATCCACACGACCCACGTGTTATCGAAATCCATCCACGACTTGTCGTCCGGCTCACGGATGCCCAGGTCGGCCGCCAATGCCTTCACCGCCCGGCCAAGCGACTGATCGTACGGACGGTCGTTTGGGCGGTCCGGTGGCAGCTTGCCAATGGCCGTGAGGAAGGCCACGAGTTGATCCACGTCCGGACCGACGTCGCCGAGGGTGAGGCTGCGGTAGAAGGGCCTCGGCGTCGCCGCTGCGACGCGGCGAACCCCGTCCACCTCAACGATCGGACTGCCCGTGGACATGGTGTCGCCGGGCTTGACCAACACCGACGTCACCAGGCCCTGCCAGTCAGGCGCCCGGGCGTCGCCTCCGCCGCTCAGTGTCACGATCAGCTCAATGGTGCTCTGGACGTTTCGCGGACCATCAGCAACCGGCACGATGACTGGTTGGGTTGCCACGGCAAGGCGCTCGTCGGCGCTGGGCAAGCTCACGAGCCACCCCAGCGCGGCGACAACACCAACCACGATCACAACCAGGACGATCGTCGCGCCCCGCACTCCCCGTCGGGCGGCAATGTTGTTACTCAACCTGAACCCGCCTGACCGTGGCATTACAAATCAAGCTCGTTCAGCGCTTCTTCGAGCCCGGGCAGTGCCGACTCCAACGCCACGGTGACCGTCGTCAGGCAGGCTTCGAGGGCGGCGAGATCCGGGCCGACCGTGCCGGTACCAGGTGCCGTCCTCTGTTCCTGAATAGCCTCTCGGGCCGCAAGGATTGCATCTTCGACTGAAGCATCTGATGCAATATCCAGCCCGGCATTCCGTACGCAGTCACCGAACGCGGCCATGGCGGCCTGGCGTTCCTCCTCGCTCGCTTGGTTCTGCAGGGTCCAGACTGCCTCGATGGCACTCACCTCGGAGTAGCAATCGTGAATGCCTTCAAACACGCGATCCGCGTCGTCTTGAGTCGCGGCCTCAAACTCAGAGGAGACGCCGCTGGGCCCGGGCCTCAGTAGATCGGGCTGCACCGCCCTGACGCCAAGGCCAGACAAGCACTCGATGTACACCTGGGTCGCTCGCTCGAGCTCGGCCAAGTCGACGTGCTTGTCAGCCAGCACTTCCCGCTCAAGCGCGCTCAGGTCCTGCAGCTCCTGCCAACCGAGGGTCGTGGGATCGGCGTCAGTGCCGCAGGCAGCGGTTACGCCGACCATGGCCACGGCGGCCGCGAGTAGTGCCGCGGAACGCCACGCCAAATGAGGCTTCGTATTCATAAATTTCCCCCGTGTAGACTGCGCATCAGAGATCACGCCCAGAAAGCGAAGCCGTGCCCTGAGCGTGACCGATGCGCTGGCATCGCAGCTTGCGGCGCCATTCACGTCAACGGAAACCACGCACCGTATCGGTCCACGTCCTGAGCGCGCTCGAAGCGACCCGGGCCGGCCATCGATCGGCCTTCCCGTTTGTGTCCGCATTGGACGACTTTTGTATCCAATGTGGACTCATGCCGCGATCGCGGAGCCGGCCATCCGGCGAACTCGCCAAGGTCGGTCGCCAGCGCGAGCGGCAACGGTTCCTGGCGCGCGGCCCCGGCCGACGTGGCCTTGCGAGCGGTCGCGTTGGCCGGGCCCGGATGTGCCCCATTGTGGCACAGTGGAAAGCCATGCGACGGGTACTGATCCGCTGGGTGGTCGTGCCGCTGCTGGTGGCCGTGGGCCTGGCCTTGTCGGCCGGCCAGGCGACGGTGTTCTATCTCGGGACCGGCGCGGCCGGCACTCCGAGCCCGGCCGCGCGGAGCACGGGCCACGACGCGCTGTGGCTCGGCCATGCCTGGGTCGACGGCCGCCGTACGCAGTCCGATGTGGATGCCCTCGCCGATCGCCTGCGCTCGACCGGGATCCGCGACCTGTTCGTTCACACGGGGCCGTTCTCCGACGATGGCTCGCTCGACCCGGGTCTGCGGCCGTGGGCCCGGTGGCTCACGGACGCGCTGCACGCCGCGCTGCCCGGCGTACGGGTGCAGGCCTGGCTCGGGGCGCACCCGACCGAGGAGGAACTGCACCTGTGGGAGCCGGAG